>Ga0316187_10004541_pt1 | contig 12022 bp, 3 predicted proteins | sample CroRivburrow1_MG_FD_204927 | JGI IMG/M metagenome (GOLD analysis project Ga0316187, IMG submission 204927) | Coastal sediment microbial communities from Maine, United States - Cross River worm burrow 1 | ecosystem: Environmental > Aquatic > Marine > Coastal > Sediment | place: USA: Maine...
AGTATGAGTATCAAAGCCTTGAGAAACAGCTAAAAATAATTACGGAGGCTGACAATCGGTTTTCCCCGTTTGCGAAAAAGATTCAGCAATTAGCCGACGATTATAGAATGATTGAAATAATTGAGATACTTAAGATTAATATGGAGGATGCATCATGAATTCAAAAGAATTAATAGGAGTAACGATTTTTGTTGTGGATGACAACAGAGAGGAATTAAAGATACTTGTACATTATTTATCGAACCTTGAAATTGATGTGGTGCCCCTTAGAAGCGGAGAAGAATTGCTCAAATTGCTTAAGGAAAGACTTGCGGATATGATACTTCTGGATATTATGATGCCGGAAGGAATAGATGGTTTTGAGACCTGTAGAAAGCTAAAGACAAATGATACTACCAAAGATATTCCTGTTTTATTTATGAGTGCTCTTACAGATACCTTTGACAAAGTGGAGGGATTTAACGTTGGTGCTGTTGATTACATAACAAAACCCATAGAGATTGAAGAATTAATATCAAGAGTGCATACACACCTATCTATTAGTCGTCTTCAAAAAGAATTGTTTGAAATGAATATGCATTTAGAGGAAAAGGTACTAATGCGGACTGAAGAACTAAGAAATGCAAACAAACAATTAAGAATTGAAATTGAAGGTCATAAGCAGACAGAGGAGTCATTTAAACAGAGCGAGAAAAAATACAAGGAGCTACAGGACAATGTGCCTGTTGGTGTATTTCGTTCTACAGCAGAAGGTGAATTTATTTCTGTAAATAAAGTGATGGTAAAAATGCTTAAGTATAATTCTTCTGATGAACTCATACAGACCCATAATAATAGTATATATGCTAATATTGATGATCACAACAAAATATTAGATCAGGCAAATAAGAATCATGTCGTACATGATTTCCAAGCTCAGGTAAAATGCAAAGATGGCTCCATATTTTGGGTGTCAATCAGTATAAAGATGATTTTTGATGAATATACAAAAAAGAAATATTATGACGGAATTATAGTGGATATCACAGAGCCCAAGAAAGTTAAAGAAGAACTTGTAAAAGCAAAAGAAAAGGCAGAGGAAAATGAAGAAAAACTGAAAAATGCACAACAAATTGCGCAGCTTGGACACTGGGAACTTGATTTAATTAACAACAAATTAGTTTGGTCAGACGAAATCTATAGAATATTCGGATTGGAATTACAAGAATTTGAAGCTACTTATGAAGCGTTTTTAAATAATATCCATCCCGATGACAGAAACATGGTGAATGAAGCTTATTCAAATTCATTGAAAAACAAAGAACCCTACCAGATAGAACATAGGTTATTGCTACAATCCGGAGAATTAAAGTATGTTGTGGAAAAGTGCATATCTGAATTCGATAAGCAAGGAAAGCCTATTCGTTCAATAGGGACTGTACAAGATATAACAAGTCGTAAAATATCCGAAGTAAAATTAGAAGAACAAGCTTTGTTTATTAATACCTTACTTAATAATCTTAAAGTTGGTATTATTGCTTGCGATAAAGATGGGGTATTAACATATTTTAATGAAGCAACCAGAGAGTTTTATGGACTGCCACAAGGTAGTATTCCTTCCAAAGATTGGGAAAAGCACTACAAACTTTTTTTACCCGACGAAAGCAGAGAACTGCATACTGACGAAATTCCATTGCACAAGGCGTTAAAAAGAGAACAATTTAATAATATTGAAATAATGATTATTCCCCAAAAAGGGAAAATATACACCCTTAGTGCCGCAGGAAGACCATTGCTTGATTCAAACGGAAAAATTCGTGGCGCAGTTGTTTCTATGTATGACATTACAGAGCTCAAAAAAAATCAGAAAGAAATAAGGAAACTTTCAACAGTAGTTGAGCAGAGTGTAAACACTATAGTTATTACTGATACAGAGGGGAATATTGAATATGTTAATCCTAAGTTTTCTGAAGTTACAGGCTATGCTGCTAACGAAGTATTAGGACAAAACCCAAGAATATTAAGTGCTGGCACACAACCTAAAGAACATTACGCATTACTTTGGCAAACAATTACAGCCGGTAAAAGTTGGAAAGGAGAATTTCATAATAAGAAAAAAAATGGTGAATTTATCTGGGAACAAGCAACGATTACACCACTGGTAAATGATGAAGGAGAAATAACAAACTATATGTCAATAAAAGAAGATATTACAGCCAGAATATTAGCAGAACGTGAACTCAATATACAAAACCAAGAATACGCAGCTCTTAATGAAGAATATAAAGCACAGAACGAAGAATTACTTGCTGCGAAAGAAAAGGCCGAAGAAAGCAACCGGTTGAAAACTGCATTTTTACAAAATATGTCGCATGAAGTACGCACACCAATGAACTCAATTTGTGGTTTTTCAAGCATGTTAAATAGAGAAGATTTGTCACAAGATAAAAGGAATAGTTTTATCTCGATTATACAAGATAGCAGCCAACAGTTACTTTCAATTTTAACAGATATTCTTATAATTTCATCAATTGAAACGAAACAGGAGAAAGTTAATATTCAAAAAGTTTGTATAAATACTATAGTGGTTGATTTATTTTCGATTTTTAATCAACAAGCAATAAATCAAAATATCTCATTACAGACAACGCAACCATTAAACGATAATCAATCAGAAATTTATACCGATAAAGCAAAAATCACTCAAGTATTAACCAATTTAATAGCAAATGCTTTAAAATATACAGACGAAGGATTTATTGAATTTGGTTACAATTTAAACACGGACATTGAGCCGCCCAAAATGGAATTTTATGTAAAAGACAGTGGTATTGGAATAAATCCAGAATTACACGAAAAAATATTTGAGCGTTTTACACAAGCAAATAAATCCATCCACGTAAATTATGGAGGAACAGGTTTAGGACTTTCAATTTCAAAAGGGTTTATTGAATTACTTGGTGGTAAAATTTGGGTTCAATCGGTGCTTGAAAAAGGTTCTACGTTTTATTTTACGATTCCGTATAAACCAGTTGTTGAAATTGATAAAACAGCAACGTCAATTAAACAAAATAAAAATTTGAAAACCGTATTAATCGCCGAAGACGAAGAATATAATTTTTTATTGATTAAAGAACTATTAAAAGACTTGAATTTAAAAATTTTGCATACGAGAGACGGCAAAGAAACAGTAATGCTTTGCAAAGATAATTCCAATATAGACTTGATTTTAATGGATGTTAAAATGCCAATAATGAACGGACACGAAGCAGCAAAAAAAATAAAAAAAATTCGACCTGAATTAATGATAATTGCACAGTCTGCATATGCTTTGGAACATGAAATTAAAAAATATGGAGGAATATTTGATGACTACATAACAAAACCAATAAACGGAAAAATTTTAATGGAAAAAATAATGAAACATACTGATGCAAACATTAACTGATTCAACTAACATGAGCTCATAATTAGTTGATGAATTGTTGTAAATTTATTGTTTGCAGTTCGAATTCTTTTTTTGCCGAACAATTTCATCCTATGGGCAGGTCCATAGAATACCATTAAAATTCAAACATTTGGTTTTATTTTTAGTTTATAAAAGTATATAATATTGCAATTTAAAGTTTAAATTAGTAACATAGTATAGAGTAATATGGAGGATTCACCATGAATGCCTTAGAAATAAAAGGAGCAACAATTTTTGTTGTTGATGACAACAGAGAGAATTTAAAGGTTCTTGTCCAGTATTTATTGGATATTGATATTGATGTTGTTCCTCTTAGAAGCGGTGAAGAATTACTTGAGTTACTAAAGGAAAGACTTCCGGAAATGATACTTTTGGATATTATGATGCCAGGAGGAATTGACGGTTATGAGACCTGTCGCCGCTTAAAGGTTAATGATACTACAAAGGATATTCCTGTTTTATTTATGAGCGCACTTACCGACACCCTCGACAAAGTGTCGGGATTTAACGTAGGTGCAGTTGATTATATAACCAAACCAATTGAGACCGAAGAATTATTATCAAGAATACATACACACCTTTCTATTAGTCGTCTTCAAAAAGAATTGTTTGAAATGAATACGCAACTGGAGGAAAAGGTGTTAATGCGGACTGAAGAGTTGAGAGAGACCAACAAATTGTTGCGGAAAGAAATAGAAGAACGCAAGCACACTCAGGAATCCTTAAGCCAGAGTGAAAAAAAATATAGAGAACTACAAAATAATGTGCCGGTTGGGGTTTTTCGTTCCACACTAGAAGGTAAATTTATTTCTGTAAATCAAGCGATGACAAAAATGCTTGGATATAATTCTGTAGATGATCTCATGCAGGCCTCTATTATTGATATATATGCTAACATTGTTGATCGTAAAAAAGTATTGGATGAGGCAAATAAGGATGATGTCGTACATGATTACGAATTTCTGGCAAAACGTAAAGACGGCTCTATATTTTGGGTGTCAATCAGTTTAAGGATAATTTACGATATAGAAAAGAAAGTGAAGTACTACGATGGCATTATAGTGGATATTACTGAACGCAAGCAGGCTGAGGCAGAATTAAAAAAGTTGAATCAGGCCATAGAGCAAAGTCCGGTTTGTGTTGTAATTACAGATACCGAAGGAAACATAGAGTATTTAAATCAACATTTTAGTAAAATTACTGGATATTCAACTAAAGAAGCAATTGGTCAGAACCCTAGAATTTTGAATGGGGGAACACAACCAAAAGAGCATTATAAGGTGTTGTGGGAAACTATTTTAGCTGGAAATATATGGATGGGTGAATTCCATAACAAAACCTCAAAAGGTGATCTGTATTGGGAAAATGCAATTATTTCGCCCGTAAAAAACGAGAAAGGCCAAATCACTCACTTTATTGCTGTAAAGGAAAATATTACAGAAAAGAAAAAATTGTGGGATGATTTGGTTACTGCTAAAAATAAAGCAGAGGAATCTGATCATTTAAAATCAGCCTTTCTAAAAACCATATCTCATGAATTGAGAACACCGCTTAATGCTATTATTGGCTTTTCGGGTGTAATTGAAGAAAGTATGCCTATAAATGAGATTATTGATTATAAAAACATAATAAATAAAAGTGGCCTACATTTATTAAGTCTCATCGAAGCAATAATTCAAATATCATTGATTGAAAGTAAAAATATGATTATTAAGAATGAGGAATTCCTCATTAGTGAGTTCATGTTGGAGATAGAAAGATTTATTAATGAAGAAATAACAGCTAAAAATAAAGATATACTTAAAATAATTAATAGTATTCCTGATGAATTTAAAGGTTTAAAGGTGGTAACGGATAGAAATAAACTTAAGCATGTTTTATTTGAACTATTAAAAAATGCCATAAAATTTACCGATACAGGTGCGATTGATTATGGATTCAAATTTTATAATAATAAAGAAATTATTTTCTATGTAAATGATACCGGAATAGGGATATCCAAAAATATTCAAAAAATAATTTTCGAGCGCTTTCGTCAAGGTGACGATTCTAACACACGTATACATGAAGGTCTAGGCATAGGTTTATCTATTGCCAAACAATTGACAGAAACACTTGGGGGTAATATAAGTGTAGAATCAGAACTGGGGAAAGGTTCAACTTTTTATTTAAAAGTTCCACTTAAACAGCTAAATGGAATTTAATGAACTTTCTTCCAATTTTTCATAGTTTAATGGCATTTACTTATACAAATACGACCAGTGAAATATAAATAATTTCACTGGTCGTATGCATTGAGTTGTATAAAGAATATTATTTGGCCACAATAATTTTCTTTGTTGTTATTTCATATCCTGTATCTATACTTAAGTAGTACATACCTTGTGTTAATTCACTTACTGAAAATTTAAGGTTTTGTTTACTTGCTTCCAAAATACCGTATGATAAAGTCTTAATAAGGCTTCCGGTTATGTTATATATGTGAACTTTAACAGATGTTAATTTTTCCAGTTCAAAACCAACATTTAGTACATCATTAACCGGATTTGGAAAAATATTTAAAGAGAGTCCATCATTAACAATTTCGTTAACTGAGGTTGTTGTATTTCCTGATAGGCTAGGGAAAGTATTGGTACCTGTAATAATTTCCTGTTTGCCTTCTGCAATAAATGCTACAACCTCAAGGTCTTTTAATATAGCAGGAACTCCATTGTAATCAGCCGGAATTGTATAGGTATATGTTTTATCGATAAACGACCCCTTAGTGGTAGTAGTAACGTCTTCTCCCCAAAGTCCAGTAATCATATGAATTAATCTACGCATATGCACATATTCATTTCCTCCGTAAGGTCCTATCTGAAACCCTTTTGTATTATTTTGCAATAATGCAACATTTAACTTATTAGTACTAAGTGGACTATTACCAGTATAATAAGCTTCAACATGTATTGTTAATTCACGAGTTTTCTCATTAATTTCAGCATCAACACCAATGTTTACATAAGAGGTTTGCCCAAGAATAATTTCGGTGGCAGATTTCCAGGCACTCCTATCCAGTCCTGACTTACCTTCTTTTATTGCTAAATCAGGAGAAATATGTCTGTTTATTGTTCCTGAAGGAAAATAATTAACATCTGCAGGGTTTGCTAATTTATTTCCAAAACTGGTTCTAAAGTCAGGTTGATCATCATTTGCCGGTACAGCAAGGTTGTAGGCGTGTATTTTAATAACAAATACATCATTTTGGTTTTCATCTTGAATCCCTTTAGCTACAGCATGGCCAAGGGGGCATGCACTGCATAGTATACCTGTAAATTCTTCTAAAACAACATTTTTATTTTCTTCTTTAGTACTAACTATAGTTTGTGCCACAAGAGAATGTGAAGCTAATACGCAAAAATATAAAAGTAATTTTCTTTTCATTTTAAATATTTTTAGTAATTTTTATTAATTAACCCTTTTAAAGGGGAATAACAAGTTATTTGATAAATTGTTTATCAGAAATATAGACTTCAAACATAATAAATTTTAACTATTTAGTACTGTGTTATTTTTTTTTAATTATTCAAGATTCTGGGTGTTAATAAGCGCCATAAAAACATTACATTTCGAATATTGGTAATGTGTAAATAATTACTGAAAAAATTTTCCTCGCTGTTTTTTTTGACTTATTTCTTTCATCAAAAATATATTTATTTTGGGCATATTTATATCACAATAGTTAGCTACTGAATATACAATAAAAGAGTTTTTTCCACTAGCTACCTATACAAGCGTTATTTTCTATACTGCAATAAGCTTATAATATTATAACATTACTTGATGGTTTGCATGCACCTTTTCATAAAGTCTTTTATTGATTCCTAGTATACTACAGTGTTCCCTTTATAGTCCCTTGATAAATCAATTGCAAGTGCATTGCTTTGCAATAGGTAATAATGAGCATTTCAAAAGCAGGTAAGAGTTGTTGAGCTTACCCAATAAGCGAATTATAAATGTTTTCATTTGCTATTAATATTGACATTTCAAAGCTTAGATTTATGAAAAAATTTTAATCAGCTTTATATTGAGTTCGATAGGGCATTTTATTGAGTCGTAATTTACCGATCAAATCTGCTTATAATGTGTTAAATTTTACTCCTATTAATATTTGTTATGTATTAAATAGTTACATAGAGTGAAAAGGTTGTAAAACATATTTTAAGCGCAATGCTTAGTTAGCTTGCCTTTAAGGCTAATATTCTAAACTTAAGCATGATTATCAAACTGTGTTGTACAATATATATTTAATTTGTTATTGCAAATTATCAAAAGAAATATTGTAAATTAATAGAGGTTGTATTGATTCCGAATATCTATGAGTTTGAATTATTGTGATTTTAAATTGAGTATTAGTAAACTTTATAGAACCTAAAATCCCTTATAGTCACAGTTCTATAGTATTAAATTAAAATTACTTCAGCTTTCTTGAACTTGAGTTAAACGATTTCAAATATAATATTTGTGATAGGATATTTTATAGATAATTCGATTGCTGTTGTTTTATTTAATACTGAAACATATAAAATTTATTTCTAACCATAAAAAGATGAGCTATGCAAATTGATACAAGTTAAAAAATCAGAATTAGCTATTGAATAAAATAGTGAACGATGTCGGTAATTGTAAACGATTGACTATTTCTAATTGAATAGTTATGTTATTTATTTCAGCTATAAAAATGCTGATGGTACTAATGATAATATAGGATTGTTATAGGTTGTTAATTAAAATTGTTTGTTATGGGAACTTTATTGAAAGTAGTAAAAATTATTTTAAATGGAAAAGTAAAAGAATTGATTAGTTTCTTAATGTTTTTTGGAGCTTGCTTGCTGTTGTCTGGTAGTATATTAGCCCAAACAGGAGTTGGAATTTTTGGTGGTGGCGCAATTTATAAGACTGAATTTCGAGAAGACGCTATACCTAAACTTAAAAACTCAGGAATGAATTTTGTGGTCTTGTGGACAATCCACATAATGGAAAATGGAGATTTGGATTTTAATGTAGAATTTCCAGTTGTATCAAATGGTGTATACATTGGTGATGCTACGTATCCTGAATTTCGAAATGATATGACTGCATTAGTAACACAGCCCACATCGATTAACCGTTTGGAAGTTGGGTTGGGGGCTGCTAGTTCGCTTGCGTTTGACCGCATTCAAGGTTATTATGAAGGCGAAGGTTTTGGACCCGGGACTACCATGTATGAGAACTGGAAAGTATTAAAGGATTCAATTCCTGAATTTGATGCGATAAATCTAAATGATGAGTCTAACTATCATGCTCCTTCTATGACCGCCTTTTGTATTATGTTGATTGATATGGGTTACAAAGTGACTTTTGTGCCTTACCGCCAGGAAAGCTTTTGGAACTCAGTTGCCATTGATATAAATGCGCAACGCCCAGGTGCTGTAGATGGTGTTTACCTGCAAAATTATGCCGGTGGGGGTGGTAATAATCCTTGTGACTGGGATATTGCCGGCATACCTACAATACCTGGTTTAAGGGGTGGAACCAAAGGTGATTCTCCCGCACAGGTAGAATCTAAGATGGCTAATTGGGCTGCTCAGTGTACTCTTGAGGGAGGTTGGATTTGGAACGTCGATCAGTTGCAAAAATTTCCATTCAATGCTGAAACTGATATGGCTGATTATGTAGATGCCATTAATACAGGCTTAGGTCTTAATGTGCCTCCACCACAAGCTTCTGGTGCAAACCCTGCCGATGCGTCTACTGACGTGAGCATTACAACAGATTTAAGCTGGAGCGATTTAGCAGCCGCAGATTCTTATGACGTTTATTTTGGGACAAGTAATCCTCCTGCTTTTATTGGCAATCAATCCGGAGCGTCTTATGATCCTGGAACACTTAATACAAGTACTACATATTATTGGCAGGTCGATACCAAAAATTCATTTGGTACAACTACCGGTGCGGTATGGAGTTTTACAACTTATGGTACAGCACCCGAGCAGGCAAGTAATCCTGAGCCTGCCGATGCAGCAACAGGTGTTAGTTTAACACAAATTATTAGTTGGACAGTCGGAGCAGGGGCTGAATCTCATGATGTTTATTTTGGAACGAGTAATCCACCTTCATTTATAGGTAATCAGACCGAAACAACTTACGATCCGGGCACGCTTGAAGCGAGCACTATCTATTACTGGCAGGTAGATGAGAAGAATACCCAGGGTACAACAACCGGTGTGGTTTGGAGTTTTACTTCCGGCTTAAATATACTTGATCATACCGACCCTGTGGGTACAGGTATCATTACAGCCCGCGCAGAGCCAAATCCTTCCGAATCTGCAGATAAGGCATTTGATAATTTATATGTTTCCGGAGTACAAAATGTAGATTGGAGTAAGTGGTTAGATAATACCGGTGAGCCTTCAGTCGCTAATCCAACATGGATTCAAATAGAGTTACCATCAGCGGTTATTGTGAATGAATTGGCTATTGTAAGTGCCAATGATGTTGATACTAGAGATCCAAAAGATTTCCAACTACTCGCGTCTAATGATGGCACCAACTGGAGTCAGTTATCAAGTTGGAGTGGTGAGTTATTTAGTAGCCGTTTATTGCATCGTGCGTTTCCGTTTACCAACAGCACTGCGTATACGCACTTCAGGCTGAACGTCACCGCAAACAATGGTCATTCTTTAACAACTCAATTGTGTGAAATTGAATTGATGGGACCACCAGCAGGCCCAGATACAGAAGCGCCAACAGCGCCATCTAATCTTGCAGCTTCTAACGTAACTGAAACAACAGTTGATTTAAGCTGGACCGCTTCAACCGATAATGTGGGTGTAACAGAATATGAGGTGTATAAAGATGCGGTACTTTACAGTACGGTAGCCGGAACTACAGCTAATGTTATTGGATTAACAGCTTCAACCGCTTATGATTTCTATGTAATAGCTAAAGACGCCGCAGGCAATGCTTCAACGGCAAGTTCTACCGTAAATGTAACAACAGATGCTCCTGATACAGAAGCGCCCACGGCGCCAACTAATCTTGCCTCCTCAAATGTAACTGCAACTACGCTTGATTTAAGCTGGACCGCTTCAACAGACAATGTAGGTGTAACGGAATACGAGGTGTATAAGGATGCTGCGCTTTACAGCACAGTAGCCGGAACTACAGCAAATGTTACAGGTTTAACAGCTTCAACCGCTTATGATTTTTATGTAATTGCTAAAGACGCTGCAGGAAATGCTTCAGCTGCAAGCGCTACTGTGAATGTAACTACCAGTACTGCATCGGATATCGATCATACCGATCCGGTAGGTATAGGTATCATTACTGCTCGCTCTTCTAATAATAATACTCCGGATAGGGCATTTGATAATAGGTTTATAAGTACAGATTGGACTAAGTGGGCGGATCCATCTGGTGCTCCTACTGTTGCTAATCCAACTTGGATACAAATTGAGCTGCCGGCAGCTGTTACTGTGAATAAGTTGGTTATTGTAGCCGGTAATAAAATAAACAATGGGAAAAATCCTGTTGATTTTGATTTACTAGGATCAAATGATGGAACAAATTATGATACCTTAAGCAGTTGGACTGAAGAGGCTTTCACCAGTAATTTCCAGCTTCGTGAATTTCTATTTGTTAATAGTACACAATACACCCATTTCAAGTTGAATATCACCAAGAATAGCGGTAACGCTACAACTACCTTTTTGTCCGAAATTCAATTGATTGGGCCAGATACACCTGCTGGTGATACAGAAGCACCAACCGCGCCATCTAACCTTGCAGCTTCTAACGTAACAGAAACTACAGTTGATTTAAGCTGGACCGCTTCAACAGACAATGTGGGTGTAACCGAATACGAGGTGTATAAGGATGCAGTGCTTTACAGCACAGTAGCCGGAACTACAGCAAATGTTACAGACTTAACCGCTTCAACAGCTTATGATTTCTATGTTATAGCAAAAGATGCAGCAGGCAATGCTTCAGCTGCAAGCTCTACTGTAAATGTAACCACGGAAGCTACTCCTGATACAGAAGCACCAACAGCGCCATCTAACCTTGTAGCTTCTAACGTAACAGAAACTACAGTTGATTTAAGCTGGACCGCTTCAACCGATAATGTGGGTGTAACCGAATACGAGGTGTATAAGGATGCAGTGCTTTACAGCACAGTAGCCGGAACTACAGCAAATGTTACAGGCTTAAGCGCTTCAACATCTTATGATTTCTATGTAATAGCAAAAGATGCAGCAGGAAATGCTTCATCTGCAAGCTCTACTGTGAATGTAACCACAGATGCTGCTCCTGACACAGAAGCGCCAACTGCGCCATCTAACCTTGCAGCTTCTAACGTAACTGAAACTACAGTTGATTTAAGCTGGACCGCTTCAACAGATAATGTTGGTGTAACCGAATATGAGGTGTATATGGATGCAGTGCTTTACAGTACAGTAGCCGGAACTACAGCAAATGTTACAGGCTTAAGCGCTTCAACAGCTTATGATTTCTATGTAATAGCAAAAGATGCAGAAGGAAATGCTTCAGCTGCAA
>Ga0316187_10004544_pt1 | contig 12017 bp, 10 predicted proteins | sample CroRivburrow1_MG_FD_204927 | JGI IMG/M metagenome (GOLD analysis project Ga0316187, IMG submission 204927) | Coastal sediment microbial communities from Maine, United States - Cross River worm burrow 1 | ecosystem: Environmental > Aquatic > Marine > Coastal > Sediment | place: USA: Maine...
CGTCCGCCGGTCAGCTCCTTGACCCGCTCGACCCAGTCCTCGTCCCGATAGTTGATGACGACGTCTGCGCCGTTTTGCTTCACGAGGGCGAGCTTGTCGGGAGTACCGGCCGTGCCGATCACGTGCGCACCGAGCGCGACGCCGATCTGAACAGCCGCGAGACCCACGCCGCCCGCGGCGGCGTGCACCAAGAGAGTCTCCCCTTCCTGCAAGTTCGCCCGGTGGACGAGACCGACGTAGGAGGTCTGATAGACGAGGCCCGACGCGGCGGCCTCCTCGAACGTCATCTCCGGAGGCATGGGGAAGACGCGCTCTTGCGGGGAGGCCACCGTCGAGGAGAAGCCGCCGTGCTCCAACAACGCGCTCACCCGGTCGCCAAGCGAGAAGCGCTCGACCCCTCTGCCAACCTCGCGGACCGTGCCCGCCACTTCTGCGCCTGGAGAGAACGGCAACTCTGGACGGACCTGGTACTTGCCTTGCGTGATCAGAATGTCGAAGAAGTTGCAGCCCGTGGCGCGGACATCGATGACGACCTGCCCCGGATCCGCCGGAACCGCGGCGAGCTCCTCCCGCTCTAGCGAGGCCGGACCTCCGAGCTCGCGAACGACCATCCTGTACATGGGCGGACAGTTTGCCCGTAAAAACAGGCCGCGACTAGCCGGTCGCGCCAAAAACGCCGCCGAGCTGGTATAACCATTGAATGGTTGGGCAGAGGCGAAAGCATTCGCTCCCGGCGGGCGTCCTTCCAGGGAGCCCAGACGATGGCGCCGAGGATGGCGGGTCCCGCGTCCGCGCAAGGGCGCCGGCCCCGGCCGAGGAAAGCTCGCGCACCCAGTATGCGCCCAAAGAGACCCCGGCCGACCAGGCGCGCTCCCTCGTCGAGCGTCTGGTCGCACTTAATCCCGACCAGATCGCACCGGTGGTGAGGCGCCTCCTCCCACTCGGCAACTTCGCACTCGAAGAGCTCGCGAAAAGCTTCCCCGGGCCGCTGTGGCGCCCTTCCCTCGCCACCGATTCGCGCCTTCCTCGCCCAGAGGAGATCTCGGCGACCGCGGCCGCGCTCGCAGCGTTCGAAGGCGAGGCGATCCCGTACCTCAAACGTTTGATGCGTCACTCGAGCGCGAACGTCCGGTACTACGCGGCAGTCATTTGTGGTGCATACACGAGCACACGTCTCATCGAGCCGCTGATGCAGGTCTCGTTGGACGAGGACCGGGAGTGTCGCCGCGTCGCTCTGCATCTCCTGAGCTCCTACCAGCACGAGCCTGTGTACCGGAGCGCCTTGGCCGAGCTCAGGCGGTGTGCATCCGACATCGCTCTGCCGCTCGCAGTGAGGCGCCGCGCAATCTCAGCGCTGACCCAGTTGAGAGACGAGTCGTCGGCGCCTTTGTTCGTCGATCTGTTGTCGGACGCCGATCGGGGCATCGCCACAGCATGCCGGGTGGGCCTCAGGGTGCTCACAGCCCACGATTTCGGCTTTTCCCGCGACCCTTGGCTCCGCTGGCTCTCTGAGCGCGGCCACGAGATTCGCGTCCAATGGCTCATCGAAGGGCTCGGTGACAGCCGCGCCAACATTCGCCTGCTGGCGTCGCGCGAGCTCTGGCATCTGACGCGCTTCTCTCGGGAGCTGTCGGAAACCGCCGAGCGGGCTGACTTCGTCGCCGCGCAGCAAAATTACCAACGCTGGTGGTCGAAGAACCACTTGGAGTAGTTACAACACCCCTGCGTCACGCAGCGACGCACGCAGCGGACCAACCCCTTCGAACAGCACGGAGTGAATCCCGGCTTGCCGCGCGGCCTCACAGTTGCTGGGACGATCGTCGACGAACACGCACTGCTCGGCCGGCAAGCCCAGCTCGTTCAACACGTGCGCGTACGCCGCCGGGTCCGGCTTTCGCCATCCGGTGATGCACGAGACGAACGTCCAATCGAGAAACCGCGACACCGCCAGACGTTCTTCGATGAGCTGATACCAGACCGGGTAGTTCGAAAACGCATGCATCACGGATTCGGTGCCATGTAGCTCCGCGAGAAGCTCTTCGAGGCCCGGCAGCCACCGGTACGACGAGCAAACCGCGTTGACGAAGCCCGGGCGATCGAAGTCGCGGCCGTCGGCAAAAAAGCTCTCGAGGAAACTCTCCTCGGAACGCTCGCCAAGCTCGAACTCCACCCATGCGCTCGGATGCGTCGCTTCGAGCATCGCGTCGAACGTCATTCCGAAGAATTCCGGCATCTCGACGAAAAACGGATCGTGCACGAGGGTACCCATGACGTCCCAAAGCACGACCGAGCGCATGGCCTCAACCCGCCGCGCGCTGTTCCAGGCCATGGCGCCGAATTTTGTCGAGGAACGTGGTCCGCTTCAGGCCCAGCATCCGAGCGGCTTCGCTCTTGTTGCCCCCGGATCGAAGGAGAGCCCGTTCGAGCAGACGGCGCTCTACTTCGAGATAGGTCCCGTGCAACGATTCCCCGTCGTCGGTACTTGGCCACGCCAGCGGAGGAAGGTCGCAGAATGCGACGGTCTTGCTGGAGGCCTTAGCAACCGCAAGCTCAACCACGAGCTCGAGCTCGGCGACGTCACCGGGCCAGTCGTGGTCGACCAAGGCTTCCATGGCTTGCTGCTCGATACCTACCGGATCGCGCGCCAGGACGCGGCACGCCCGGTCGATGGCGAGCAGCGCGAGCGAGGGCACGTCTTCACGCCGTTCGCGCAATGGCGGAATCGTCAGAGCCGGACCGGCGAAACAGCTCGCCAGCGCGGGTTCGAGCGCGCTACGCCATCGCAGCTCGCTCAACGGTACGCGGGACGTCGCTATCATTCGGGGTCGAACGGGTCGAGGGCCGTCGTCATCGCCCGGTGCCTTGTTATGCGCCGACAGCGCTTCGGCGAGGCGCGTCTGCGCCAGCTTGGACAGGGCCGGCAAGTCACGCAGGAGCAGCGTACCACCCGTTGCGGATTGAAACCAACCGGTGTGGCGCTCGCCCTCGGAGCCGAACAGCAGGCTCATGACTTGATCGGGCGGCGCCGCGGAGCAATCCGCCACGACAAACGGCGCTTCCCAGCGTGGCCCGCGGTCGTGAATGAAACGGGACACGGGCAACACCGGCGAACCCGCAGGCGCAATGAGCAAAACGGGTTCGGTCATCGCGGCGAGCTCGATCGCACGAGTCTGCACGCGCCGCATCGATTGGCTGTACGCCACGTGCAGAGTCTGATCCTCGGCGAGCCCGCGTCCGAGCACGTCGCATTGCCCGCGGAGCTGTTCAATCTCTCCTTCGAGCGTGGTGATACGGTCTTCGGCGTCTCGCCTCAACGAGGACAGCTGGTGAATGTGGGTATCCGCGCGGCGTTGCGCGAGCGCCGATGCGAGCGCGCCTCCAAGCGAGTCCCCCAGCCGGCGGAGCTCCTCGACCTCGACGCGAGAAAGCGTCTCCGATCGGTCGAGCAAGGGGAGAAGCAGCAACCCTTCGATGTGGTCGAGGTGCACGCACGGCAGCACGCAACCGATCGACCCGCTCTCCATCGCATCCACGGCCTCTCGAACGGAGGGCTCTCGGACCACCTGGGTGCGAAGGCTCGCGAGATCGAGAATGCCGTGGTGATCGTGGTTGAACAAGACCCGCGTCACCGCGGAAGGGGCGTCCGCTGACCTGAGATTCACCCGATCGCCGACATCCAGCCTGACCCGGAGCGGCGGTTCCAAGGTGTACAGCTCAGGCAAGCCGTTGGCATCGCCGAACGCCCGATGCAACGGGACGAGGACCCCCAGAGCAAGGTCCTCCAGCGTGGCGCCGCCGACCAAGTTGCGCCGGGCAGCTTCGGCGCCGTCCGCGAGTCGGCCGGACCTGCTCCAGACTGCGCGGTTCGAGAGCCGTCGCGCGAACGAAAACGTCACCCACCAGAGGAGTCCCGAGCCGAGCGCAAGTAGGCCGAGCTGCCAGCGTTGCAGCGGAGCATCCGGCACGAACGCGAACGTCGCGACGAAGCACGACGCCGATGCGGCGACCGCGGGCACGCCAACACGCCGCAATGACCGCCACCGCGGGTCGAGCCACGCCAAGTGCCCGAGCCAGAGCAGCGCGGCAACCGCGAACTCGACGGTGGTCGCCAACGTGCCGCCAAACGGACCGAACCACGAGTAGGCGAGACCAACGGCAAGGCTCACGAGCGCGATGCCCGACAACGCGCCCTCGACCGCATGACCCCTTCCGACGAGCAAGATCTGGTGAAGCGCGCCGATCGCGATCATGCCCCCGACCACCACGACGCCAAAGGTCGAAACCGGAAGCAGACCCTCCTGCGCGAACGCTGCGCCCAGGAGCGCTGCCGAGGCAAAGCCGCCGAGAGCGCCTGAGCGAACCAGCCGCCCGGTTTGGCGCGGCAGGACGAGATCGAGCATCACCAGGGCCACGACCAGCCATGCGATGTCATGCGTGCGGTCGAGAAGAGGCGAAGCCGTGCGCGCCGAGGCGGTGGCAATGGCGAGGCCCACCCCCATGACTGCCAGCCTCGAAGCGCCTCGGCGGCTCGACCTCGCCCCAGACACCGCGATCGGGGTCAGGGAGAGCCCGAGCGAGAGCAGCGCCACGAGCCACTCGGGCGATGACTCAGTGTTCGAAGAGGCCCGCGCCGCCAGAACATAAAGAACGGACGCAGGACCCAGTATTGCCAGCAGCCTCGGGATTCTCATTCGACGAGGCCGAAGTCTATCACTGGCCGTGCGCCTGGCCAGAACCGTTGGGCTCCGGCTGGACGAACATGCGAAAACCAACACGCTGCCACCAAACCCGGTACTTCTGCTGGGCTGCGTCGCGCTCTTTCTTCGAAGCCCCGGGTTCGTACCCGAAGTATTCCTGTGTGAGGTGTTTGAGCTCGTCGCTGGCGCGCCGCCGAAGACGCTCGTCCGTGTGCATGAGCCCACCGATCAACCATTCGACTCGATGCTGTGGGCTATGCTTGTCGAACCAGGCGGTCCACTTCTTCTTGTGGGTACCGAAGTCTTGGCAACTCAGGCGAACCAGGCTCGCATGGGCGGCACGGATGACCGCGACCTCCGGGCTTTCGAGCAGCGAGACGAAGAACTCAAACGAATCTGCGTCGCGCAGCCTGCCAAGCGCTTCGATGGAGGTCACTTGGGGCTGCAGCTTCCGGCCGTCGCGTGCTGAGGCTCGAAGACGCTCGATCAGTTGCATGAACTCGACTTCACAGGCGTAGAGGACGCTCAACGCCCGATAGGCGGCACTACGAGCCCCGGGGTCGGAGTCGAACAGGCGTCGCCCGATGGGCTGCACGAGGTCGGGATGGACGAACTCGGACGCCAGGACGGTCGCATAATAACGGATGTCTGCGTCCCCATCGTCGAGGAGCGGGATCAGATACGGAACCGATCGCTGCCCAAAGGCGACGAACGTCCTCGTGATCGGCGACACGTCCCGGCCCGCTGGGATCCGCGCATGCGGCTCGTTGCGATCGAACCACAGCTTGCCCGGGAATTCACGAGCCAGTGCTGGGAGCGCAGCTTCGCCGACTGCCAGCAATGGAAGGATCACCATTTCGTCCTCGGGGCCAGCGTCGCGGAGCGCGGCTACCAACTGCTCGACCTCGTCGCCGACGTCGACGATGACGCTTGGAAGTGGCCCGTTGGATGCGGACGGCGGAGGCGCTGGCTCCCAGCGTCGCACGGCGGGGTCGATGTCGGAACTCGGTGGCGCCGAGAATGGCGCGTGCGGACCAAGGGACACGACGTCGTGGGTAATGGCGCTTCCGTCGTTGTCACGCCTCGGGTCCGGAGGCACCGAACGCCGGTGGCGTGTCGGAGCTGGAGCGGGCGTGGGTTGCCAACCAGTTGCTGGCTCGGGAGGGCCAGGGGCCGGTTGCCAACCCGATGTTTGGCCCGGGTGGGCGGGGGGGTCCGAATGGTGGGCGGGGGGGCCCGAATGGTGGGCGGGGGGTGCCGAATGGTGGGCGGGCGGCCGTGCAGGCCGCGACGATGGCCTTCCCAGAATCTCTGGGGGCCTTGGGGGCAGGCTATATCGGGTGGCGTTGAGAAAACCCGATTGAGGCTCTGAGCGCTTGCGCTGAGGCTTCGCTCGATCGGAGTCTCGAAACGTACCCGCGGGAACCGAAGAGCCGATCTGAGGAAGGATGGCCGGCGGAGGCTCCGTATCGGCGATGCCAACCGGCGCTGGGATCGAGGACTCGACTCGCGGATAGGAGCCGGAAATCTCTTTCTTCGGCGGGAGCGAGCTGCGCTTTCCTACCCCTTGAAAGGGGGCGACGTAAGGAATCGAACCCGCGTCAGCGGCGTCCAACCGATCCTTGAGTTGACGCATCCGCGCCGTCATCTCGATGTCGTAGTGGCGAGCCAAGCCCGCCTCGACCCGCACCGAAGAAACGATGCGCTGCACGGGGTCGATCCCGAGCTCGAAGGAGATCTCGCGAAGGGTGGCGTCCGGTAAGGGGCGGTCGACGACGAGCACGACGGCATCTTCGGTGCGCGCAACGGGAATCAGCCGGTGCCGTACGGCGAACTCCCGGGGCAGCACACGGATCGTGCTGATCGGCGTTTGCATCACCTCGTCGCGCGTCGCCGGAAGGAGTCCGTAGACCGCCGCGCAGTACGCGTTCATCTCGTTCTCGCGCAGGCACTCGAGCTCGAGCAGCACCGTGTCGAGATTGCCGCCGCGGATGACTTGCTCCTGGATCACTTCTTGGACCCGGTCGACAGGGATCACCTTGTCACGAACCAGGAGAGAGGCGAGAACCGACATAATCCATGCAATGGTGGCGTCGGTTCCGTCGGCATGTCAACGAGCTTGTCACAGCGGCTCGAGCCGGTCCCGGACGATTGTCAGCGCCGCGGGCACGGCCGTTTCGACCCGCAGGACCCAGGTTCCGAGGCTCGCAACGACAAAACCCGCCTCTTGGAACGACGCGATCTCAGTGTCCGTGAATCCACCCTCGGGCCCCACAGCACACCATACTTGTTCAGGGGTACCATCGAAGCTCAGCACTTCCTGGGCTCGTGCGCCGAAGAGGACCCCCGCTGCGTCCGAGGGCATCTGTTCCAGCCAGGCGGACCAGAGTTGGGGGCCGTGAATGATGGGGACATCGTTTCGCTCGCACTGAGCGGCGGCTTCACTGGCGATCCGCGTCAGTCGATCGATGCGCGATCGTTCTCGCTCCCGGTCCCATCGGGGGACGGTCCGGTCCGTCTGCATCAACGCCACTTCGTCGACGCCGAGCTCGGTTGCCATGCGCACGCAGTCATCGAGTTTCGAGCCTTTGGGCACCGCCAAGAGCAGCACGACGCGCGCGCGCTTGGTCTCGGCCGCCCGAGGCGTCTCCGCTTGGCACACGACCTCGTCACCGACGAATTCCAGGCGGGCCGGCGCGGCTCGGCCTTTGCCGTCGAAGAGCACGACCTCGTCGCCCTCCCGCATTCGAAGCACCCGAACATGGCGGCTCGGCGCCTCCGCGAGGGTGACCGCCCCACCCGCCTCCGGCAGATCAGGCACGTAGAGCCTGCGGACCGTCACGGACTCACCGGCCTCAGCAAACAGGCGCACCATTCGCCCTCTTCGAGGCATTCCTCGAGCCGCATCGGGGCGTAGGCGGCGAGCAGCTCGTCCCGCTCGGCGCGCAGGATACCGCTCAATACCAGCAGACCGCCGGGTGCGATGCGCGCCTGGAGGTGACCAGGCATGTGGACCAGGACCCGCGTTTCGATGTTGGCGAGGACGATGTCGTAGGCGCCTTCAATGTCTGACAACGGACGGGCAGAGACCTCGATGTGCGAAGCGACGCCGTTGATTTCCGCGTTTCGGCGCGCGACGACGACGGCATCCTCATCGATGTCGACGGCCATCGCCGAAGCCGCGCCGAGACGAAGGGCGGCGATCGACAAGACCCCACTACCACAACCCACGTCGAGCACTCGCTCGCCACCGGCAACCTGTTGATCGAGCATCTGCAACACGAGCCTAGTCGTTTCATGGTCGCCGCTACCAAACGCGTTCTCCGGATCGATCGTCAGGACTACATCGCGGGGGGTGCTCTGCACCGCCTCCCACGAGGGATGTAGCAACAGGCGCTTCCCGATGCGCTGCGGACCAAAGCCGCGGCGCCATTCGACGGCCCAATCTTCGCCGGGCACGTAGATGATCTCGGCTTCGTACTCCTCACGGATCTCGTTCAGCGCGTACTGCGCCCCGGCCTCATCGGGAAACGCTGCGATGACAACGACCTCATCAGGCGCCGACTCGCGCACCAGGGTGGTCTCATCACGCTCTTCGAGGCCAGAGGCTCCGAGCTCCCAGAGCCTCAGCTGCGCTAGCTCGAGCTGCTCGGGCCGAACGCGGATAGTCACGAACGGATGGGGCTGCGACTCGGACATCAGACCTCGACCATGCGCGCAGATAGGTAGATCACCAGGAACAGAACCCAGGTGATCGGACCGAGGCGATTGCCACCGCGCCATGCAACGATCGGAGTGAGCACCGGCACGAGGAAGCCGACGTAGCGCCACTGCGCAGCCAAGGGGCCCGCGAGCACGCGCCAAGCCATCAGCAGGTGCGTGAACAGAAGCGCGGCGCCCGAAAGAGCCCAAAGCGCGAGCAACCAGAGTTCCACACCCCGCTTCTAGCCTATTGTGGAGAGTCTCCCAATGCGCCATCCACCATGACCGGCAGCGTGGCCGAGACCGTAACCGAGACCGTGGGACCGAGGCCGTGGGACCGAGACCGTGGCCGTGGGACCGAGACCGAGACCGTGGGATCGAGACCGAGGCCGTGGGACCGAGACCGAGGCCGTGGGGCCGAGGCAGCGTCGGAGTCAGAGTCTGTCTCGGTTTCGACTACGGTCTCGGTTACTGCCCCGGTCCCGGTTACGGTCTCGGCTACCGCCCCGGTCTCGGTTACGGCCCCGGTATCCCCGCCTAGAACTCCACGAACCTGGTCATCAACTCCGGCTCCCCGCCACAGCTCGCCGGCCTCTCCACCCCGGTGTCCTCCAGCCGAACCCGGACCACTTCATCCCCACTCTCCAACCGAAACCGCGCCTCCCAGGCCGACGCAGACTCCGGCGCGGTCGCCTGCCACTGGATCGCTTCGACCGCCCGTTCCCGAAGTCGTCTCCGCAAGAAGACCTCCGCTGCCTGCGTAGGACGGTCATACGCGCAGCGGCCTCGGTACAGGTTCAGCTCTCCGATCTCGCCGGCTCGGTGCGCCGCTACGAAGTCCTCCGCATGCTCGGCGCGCAGGCGGCCGTACATCAAGCCATCCGGCAACCATAAAGCGCACGCGGCAAACCGGTGTCCACCGAGGTGACTCGTCTGCCAGACATCGACCCCGCGGGCTTGAATCGCGCGGAACACCGCGCCTCCATGCAACGCGCAACAGCGATCGCGGCGCCCGTGCACGCAAACCAAGCACATCGGTGCGGCCGGCTCGGCGGGGAGCGCATCGAGGTCGACATCGAGGAGGTCTTCGTATCGATCCAACTCGAGCGTCGACGCCTTCCGCTGGCCCTTTACCGAGGAGACCAGCATGAACCGAGGACGCCTCCCAGGGGGCCCAGGCCGGCGGATGAGCTGCAATCGTGAACGCGGTGTCTCAAGCCAGTCCGTGAGTCGGGCTCGTACTGGGTCAGGCAACGCCTCGGTCTGAAGCGCCTTCGGAGCCCAGGGGTCGGTCACTTCGAGGAGCAGCCAGTGATCCACCGACTCCACAGCGGTGCCAGCGAGAGACTCTCCCGCGTCCTGCGATGCGATCGAGCACTCGGGAACGGCCACCGCTAGTCCGCCGGAACGGGAAGAGGCCGCGCCATCTCTTCCTCGGCTTGGTCGATCGTATGCTGGCGGCGCTCCGCGATCGCGGATCGCCAGGCCTCATACTGTGATTCCATGCTCGCGAGTTGCTCCTCGGCTCGGGCTAGACGAGTCCTCAGTTGCTCTCGCTGCTTAGCGTCCGTCGCCCCACCGAGCGCTTCTCGAACCGCGTCTCGAACGAGCTTCGTTCTCGCCACCGCGTCGGTGAAGTTCTCTCGCTTGGCAAATCGATGCGCCTGCACCATCCAAACCGCCCAACGCTCTTCGTCACTCGTGAGGTCCATCAGTCTGCCAATTTAGGGAGTTTCGCTAGGCGGTCCAGCCGAGCCACGCGGGCGATGATAAAGCCACCAGTTTTCGAAGTGCGCCACGCGTCGGATCGAAGGATCCGAGGCGAAGAGGCTGTCTGGTGTCCTCGCGCGGCGAACGAGGAACCAGTCGAAAAAGTCCCCGTGCTGGTCCAGTTGGAACTGCTCCGGGCTCCACTCCCAGCGCACCGGTGTCCTCGGCGGGACGACGGCGATCGGATCACCAGCGTCCCGATACCGGAACGGGAAGCCCTCGTGCTGGGCCAGGTGGAAGCTCAGCCAGCCGCCCCGCTCCGCCTGCACGTACGCGGGCAAATGGATGTACGGGCTGTTCTGGGCGCGCGACCCTTGGTGATCGTACACGAGGTAAAGAAGCTTTGGAGCCTTGGGGAGTTCGCGAACGATCTCGCGGAAATGCACGGTCGTCGTCGAGAACTCCCGGTGGGCGTCCGTGACGAAGTCTGCGAGCGGAGCGATCGCGACCGCCGTCCAAATCACGAACCCGAGATGGACCCAGGTCTTGCGGGGCAAGTTAGGCAACAGCGCCGGCACGAGAAAGAGCGCCGCAGTGATCTCACGCGGGAAGACGTACCAGGAATCGCCGATCTCCATCGGAAGGGTCAGGTAGAGCCCAAGAGAAATGAAGATTGCGAGGCCGACTACGAAATGGGCCGGCACGACCCAACCCCCCTTGGGCCAGGAGCGGAGGCGGACGACTGCGATCGCCAACAGTGCGACCGCGGTCAACGCGAGCAGCAAGCCGGTGCGCCGGAACATCTCGATGTCTTCATCCCCGATGTAGATGTCGGAGGTGTATGTGGTGGCATCCGACATGCGCTGCCAAACCGGGGGCCACACCCATGGGATCTTCGGAACGAACATCTCCGGACGAGTCAGCCACCACACGACGAAGAGCGCGCTAGCCACCGCGAGCGGAATGAGCAGTCCCCGAATGCTCTCGACGCGTCCACGCATTACGAGGGCGATGAGCACGAGCATCAGGAGAGCAAACGGAAAACGGTATGCCTCGGTGAAGAAAAGCAGGACCAGAACCGCGATGAGGGCGCCCTGCCCCCTGACGCTTGGGCGATCGACCACACGGAGCGCTAGGCCCAGCGCCATCGCGAAGAGGCCGACTGCGGCTAGAAAGTCGACCATTCCCCAATGCGTAAGGACGCCCCACACGGGAATGAGCCCCCACAGGCCGAGTAGAGGAGACTTCCGTAGGCCCCAGCACAGCACCATCAGCCCGACGGGCAGGAGCGCTAGCAACAACGCGGCTGCGAGCTTCGTGGCGACGATGGGCGGAAGTACGATCATGAAGATCGCCGAGAGCGCGTACAGGGTCACGCGCGGGACCGCCAGCATCTGAAAGGCAAACTGCTCGTGGAAGTGCCAGCCCGGATCGGTGTAGTGACGGAAGACCGAAGATGAAGCCGCGTGAAACGGAAACTCGGTCATCATCGGGTAGTCGGCCGCCCAGAAGGGCGCCCCGACGACGTATGTGATGGTGGCTGCAGCGCAGAGCCACGCTAGCCACGACAATGGCTGCGGACCCGTCACACGAGCAGCCGGCTGAATTCGCCCCCCCGGCATCGGCACCTACGGTACCACGAGCCGGCGCTCAGGCCTTGAGAGCTTCAGCCCCGCCGATGATCTCCATCAATTCCTTGGTGATGGCAGCCTGGCGGGCTCGGTTGTACTGCAGGGTCAACCGGTCGATCATGTCGCTCGCGTTGTTCGTCGCAGAGTCCATGGCGGTCATTCGCGCGCCGTGCTCGGAGGCGACGGACTCGAGCAATGCCCGGTAGATCTCGACCTCGACGTACATCGGAAGCAGCGTGTCGAGCAGCGCCCCTTGGTTCGGCTCGTAGATGAAGTC
>Ga0316187_10004545_pt1 | contig 12016 bp, 10 predicted proteins | sample CroRivburrow1_MG_FD_204927 | JGI IMG/M metagenome (GOLD analysis project Ga0316187, IMG submission 204927) | Coastal sediment microbial communities from Maine, United States - Cross River worm burrow 1 | ecosystem: Environmental > Aquatic > Marine > Coastal > Sediment | place: USA: Maine...
ATACTTTTCCCAAGCCTCGGGGAAGATTCGGCTCGCGCCTTCTTGGTAGTACCACTGAATCTCCCGGCGGCGGAGGAGGAAGATGCCACGCAGCACCATGTCGGTGACGCGATCGGGATGTTGCTGCGCGTAGGCGAGGGAGAGCGTGCTTCCCCAGGACCCGCCGAAGAGTTGCCAGCGCTCGATCCTGAGGTGCTCACGGATTCGCTCCATGTCGTCGACCAGGTCCCAGGTCGTGTTGTTGCGGAGCTCCGCGTGCGGAGTGCTGCGGCCACAGCCTCGCTGATCGAAGAGAATGATGCGGTATGCGGCTGGATCCCAGAAGCGCCGGTGCACGGCGCTCGACCCACCGCCGGGCCCTCCATGCACGAAAATGGTCGGCTTTCCCCCAGGATTGCCGCACTGCTCGTAATAGACCGAATGAACCGAATCGACGCGAAGGTGTCCGGAGTCGTAAGGCTCGATTTCTGGGAACAGCCCCGCCATTGGCAGCGCCCATCACAGCACGTTCGCTGACTGGCGCAACCGACGACAGTGGCTATCTTGCCGCCCGGGCATGAGCCAAAATCAATACGAGCGGCGGCGTACCTTCGCGATCATCTCGCATCCAGACGCCGGAAAGACCACGTTGACCGAGAAGCTTCTGCTTTACGGAGGGGCCATTCATGCGGCCGGCGCGGTCAAGTCGCGTAAGGCGAAGCGGTCAACGGTCAGCGATTGGATGGCCCTCGAAAAGCAACGCGGCATTTCGGTCACGACATCGGTCCTGCAGTTCGAGTACGACGACATTCGCTGGAACCTGCTCGACACGCCCGGTCACAACGATTTCAGCGAAGACACGTACAGAACCCTCATGGCGGCCGACTGCGGGATCATGATCCTGGACGCTGCAAGAGGCGTCGAGCAGCAGACCCGCAAGCTCTTTCACGTGTGCCGCATGCGCAACACCCCGGTCGTGACGTTCATCAACAAGATGGATCGTCCCGCCCGCGACGCCTTCGCCTTGATGAGCGAAGTGGAGGAGGTGCTCGGCGTCAGCACGGTGCCCTTCACATGGCCGATCGGAAGCGGCGATTTGTTCCAAGGGGTCTACGACCGCATCAACAAGCTCGTCATTCGGTTTGAGCGGTCGCCCGAAGGTCAAGCCAAGCGAGCGGCGATGAAGGTCACGGGCCTCGACGACCCGGAGCTCGACACGCTGCTCGGCGAAGAGGCCGCCCAAACCCTTCGCGACGAGGTGGAGCTCCTCGACGGGGCAGGGGAGGAATGGGACGAAGAGCGGTTCCTCGCGGGCGAGATCACGCCCGTCTTCTTCGGCAGCGCCCTCACAAATTTCGGCGTGGAGCCTTTCCTCCGTTCGTTCAAGGGGCTGTGCCCTCCTCCCGGCGAGCGTGAAGCCACAGGCGACGTCACCGTCAGCCCTGGCGACGATCGCTTCAGTGCATTCGTGTTCAAAGTGCAGGCCAACATGGACCCGTCGCACCGGGACCGCATTGCGTTCGCGCGCATCTGCTCTGGCAAGTTCGAAGGGGGTATGCGCGTGCATCACTTCCGGCTGGGCAAGGCGATTCGACTCAATCGCGCTGAACAATTCTTCGCCCAAGAGCGAGAGAGCGTGATGGAGGCCTTCGCGGGCGACATCGTCGGCTTGTACGACCCAGGGCTTTTTCGTATCGGCGACACGCTGTCCACGAATGGGCCGATGAGCTTTGATGCCGTGCCGCTCTTCTCCCCTGAGCATTTCGGGCGCTTGCAGCTTCTCGACCCACTCAAGCGTAAGCAGCTTCAAAAAGGAATACAGGAACTTTCAGAAGAAGGCACCGTTCAGCTGTTCATGGAGCCGGGGCGCGAAAAGGATCCGGTGTGCGGCGTGGTAGGACGCCTGCAGTTCGACGTGCTCATGTTTCGACTCGAGCACGAATACGGCGCACGGGTGACCTTCGATCTCCTTCCCTACCAATATGCGCGTTGGGTCGATGGCGTGGCGGATTGCGCCGAGCTGAAGGCCAAGCGAATTCCGATGGCAGTGCTCGACCGCGACCACCGCCCCGTCGCGTTGTTTCGTGACGAATGGGAGCTCGGACGGGCCGAGCGAGACAACGAGAATTGGACGTTCCACGAGACCGCACCGATAGTGGTAGTAGCGTGAATACCGGGGTGTCGCTGGCGTCCAAAACCGGCATACTTAAGCGCAGGGGGAGACGAGCGCATGATGAAGAACGCCACCAGAGTGAGCCTGATTCTGGCCGTGTGTATCGCGGCTCCGGCGGTCTCTCACGCAGATACGACGACCTTTCGCGTAAGCAATGATGGCAAGAGCCGTGTGACGTTCGTTTCGGATGCGCCGCTCGAGACGATGACCGGGAAGAGCTCGAAAGTGACAGGGAGCCTCACGGTCGACCCGGCGGACATCACGAAGACCAAAGGCTCGTTCAAGGTGCCGGTCGTCTCTCTACGCACCGACAACGACCTCCGCGACGAACACCTTCAGGGCGACGGCTGGCTCGATGCGAAGAAGAACCCGAACATTCACTTCGAGATCACCGAAGTCGTACTGGGCAAGAAGAGCTCCCGGGAGCTCAAGAAAGGCAAGGACACCAAGGTCCAGGTCAAGGGCAAGTTCACCGCCCATGGGATCAGCAGGCCTGCCACGGCAAATGGGACCGTGAACTGGTCCGACGGCTCACTTCATATCAAGGCCGAGTTCACCGCCGTGCTCGAGGACCATGACATCTCGGTACCGTCGATCGTTCAGCTGAAAGTCGCAAACGACATCGCCGTCTCGGTCGACCTCCGCGCCGTCGCGAAGTAGCCCGGCTACAGAAGCCCAGCGCGCTCCAGCAAGGGATCGAGCTCCGGGGCGCGTCCCATGAAGGCCTGGTAGAGTTCTTCCGGCTCTTCGCTGTTGCCCTTGCACAGGATCGCGTCCCGGAACGCGCGTCCGACTTCGGGATTCGTGATGCCTTCCCTTTTGAAGCGGGTGAAGGCGTCGGCGTCGAGCACTTCGGCCCACTTGTAGCTGTAGTAACCGGCTGCATAGCCGACCGGGCTGGCGAAGACGTGGCCAAAGCCTGCGAGCATCGCGTAGTCCTCCGGAAGCTTCGTCGCTGAATGCGCCTGCAAAATCTCCAGCCCGTACGCCATCACGTCGCCGTCTCGCTGCGGCTCGTAGTCTCGGTGAAGGGCCAAGTCGACGCCCGCAAATCCCAACTGCCGCATCTGCGCGTTGGCGGCGCGATACGTCCGCGCGCGCACCATCTTCTCGTAGAGCTCGTCGGGGATCCGCTCACCGGTGTCGTAGTGCGCGGCGAACAGCTCGAGGCCGCTTCGCTCCCAGCACCAGTTCTCCATGATCTGGGAAGGCAGCTCGACGAAGTCCCATGCGACGTTCGTGCCCGCCAGGCTTCGGACGCTCACCCGGCTGAAGCAGTGGTGGAGGAGGTGGCCGAACTCGTGAAAGAGCGTCTCCACTTCGCGATGGGTCAACAGCGCGGGCTTACCACCGACAGGCGGATTGACGTTTGCGCAAAACAGTCCGAGGTGCGGGGGATGCCGATCGCCACGATGGGCTGCGCTGATCAGGGCGTTCATCCATGCACCGCCGCGTTTGTTCTCCCGCGGAAAGAGGTCGACGTAGAACGCGGCGATCATCGTGCCGTCGGGATCCTGGATGGCGTACGACTTGACCTCACCGTCCCACGCCGCGGCGTCTCGCTCCACGATCTCGATCTCATAGAGCGCCTGTGCCGTTGCGAAGAGGCCATCGAGCACGCGGCCGAGCGGAAAGTACGGTCGCAGCTCTTCCTCGTTGAAGTCGTACTTCGCCTGTCGCTGATTCTCCGAGTAGTAGGCCACATCCCAGGGCTCGAGCGCGGGCGCAGAGTCGCCTTCGATCTCGCTCCGGAAGGCCTGAAGCTCTTGGTTTTCGCCCTCAAAAGCGCTCTGGGTCCTCGTGCGGAGGTCGTCGATGAAGGCCTTGGCCTTTGCCCCGGCTTTGGCCATCCGGTCCTCGGTTACCAGATCCGAAAAATCCCCGTACCCGAGGAGCTTGGCCTTGGCTCTGCGAAGCTCGAGGACCCGTCCGATGATCCGCCGGTTGTCGCGATCACCCGAGACCGCGCGCGTGTTGTATGCCCGCCAAACATGCTCGCGAATGCCTGGGTCATCCAAGTAGGTCAGCACGGGGATCATGCTCGGCGCGTGCAAAGTGAAGCGCCATCCCTCCAAATCCTTCGCGCTCGCGTTCTCTGCTGCAGCTTGCTTCGCGCTCTCCGGCAAGCCAGCGAGCTTGTTCTCATCCGTGATGATCAGCTCGAATGCGTTGGTCTCATCCAGCACGTTTTGAGAGAACTCGGTGGTCAACTTGGTGAGGTCGATCTCGATCGCCTGCAGCTTGGCTTTGTCTTCCGGGCTGAGCTCCGCGCCGTGGCGCCGAAAGTCGTCCAAGGTCTTTTCCAAGAACCGCTTCTCGGTTGGCGGGAGCGCTCCCGCTTCTTCGCTCGCCGCAAACGCGCGCACCGCCTGATAGAGCCCATCGTTCATCGCAAGCTCGGACCAGAAGGCACTGACCCTCGGGCGCGTGGCGTTGTAGGCGGCGCGCAAGGCGTCGGTGGTCGCCACGCTTTCCAAATGGTCGACCACCGTCATGGCGCGTTCGAGCAGCTCGGTGGCCTCTTCGAGCGCGCCGAGCGTGTTCGCGTAGGTTCGAGGCTCGTCGCTTGCAGCGATCGCATCGACCGCCGCCTGTGCGCTCGCCAGCAGCGCATCGACTGCAGGCTCCACATGTGCGGCTTCGATCTGGTCGAAGGGAATCTCGAATCCGAGTTGGATCAACGGGTTACGCATCGTCGAAGCCTAGCAGCGGGACCGGGTTTGCGCGGCTCCCTACCAAATGGTAGAGAGCCAGGTCGGGCGGCAGGGACTCCGCCGCACCGGCGAGCCGGGAGAATCGATATGGCGGTACCCACGCGTTACATCCTGCATCAGGGGCCGATGCTCGGCGCCCTTGCCCGCGCGGCTTTCGTCGCGGTCAAGAGCGCCTCGGGGCAACCCAACACGGCGCCCGCCCAGATTCCGGGTCCCATCGTCTCGGCGAGGATTCCAGCACGACCGGCCGACCTCGTCCGCGACTACATTCGCCACGTTGGCGGCGACCCTGCCTGGTATCGGGGCCAGGTCCCTGCGCATCTGTTCCCGCAGTGGGTCTTCCCGCTGCAGGCGCGCGGGATCGAAGGGCTCCAGTACCCGATTCAACGGGTCCTCAATGGCGGCAGCCGCCTCCAAATGAACGCGCCACTGCCGCTTGGCGAGCCCTATGAGCTCAAGGTGCAGCTCCTCGATATCGACGACAACGGACGCCGCGCGGTGATCCACCAGCGCGCGATCACGTCCACCTCCACGCACCCCGAGGCGATCATTGCGGACGTGTACGGGATTGTCCCGCTCGGCGGCGGAGACAAATCCGCGAAGCGCAAGGACGACCGTCCGCGCGTTCCGGTCATGGCCAAGGAGCTCGCACGTTGGAAGCTCGGCACGAACGTCGGTCTCGAGTTCGCAAAGCTTACCGGCGACTTCAATCCGATTCATTGGGTTCCGCCTGCGGCTCGCGCCAGTGGCTTCCGCAATGTCATCAATCACGGGTTCTCGTCGATGGCGCGAGCCATCGAGGGATTGAACCGTTCGGTCTTTTCCGGCGACGTGAGCCGGCTCGAAGCGATCGACGTGAAGTTCACGAAGCCGCTCGTGCTTCCTGCCAAAGTCGGCCTCTACATCGAGGACGACAGTGTGTTCGTGGGCGACGCGCCCGGCGGCCCCGCGTATCTAGTTGGAACCTATTCAGTGAGGAGCTGAGCTCAAATGACTGACCTGTTGCTCGAGAATCAAAACGCCCGGAAACTGATTAAGACTCTCGGCTTGCCGATTCCGGTGCCGGAAAAGCTAGCGCGCGCGACGGGCCCCTATGAAGAGAGGCCGCTCGACGACAAGAAGGTGCTCGTCTGCGGGGCAGGCGGGTTACAGACCGTCCTTGCCCAAATCCTCACGAAAGCGGGCGCCAACCCCTGGGTCGCAGGGGATTCCGACGCCGTGCTCGAACCCTTCATCGGCCCCGGTGAAGCCTGGGCAAGGACCCCGCGGTGGGTGCCGTCTGGCGATGCGCCTGAGGGTGAGCGGGTCGATGCCATCGTCTTCGACGGCACTGGCCTGGAGTCTCCGGACGACCTCCGCCAACTCTACGACTACATGCATCCCTGGATTCGCCGTCTCAATCGCTCGGGCCGTGTGGTGGTCATTGGCCGGCCGGCGTCGGATGCCAAGAAGCCGGCTCGCGCTGCAACCCGCGCCGGTCTCGAAGGCTTCACGCGAAGCCTTGCCAAAGAGATCGGAGCGAACGGAACGATCGCGAACAGCGTGTTCGTCGAAGAAGGCGCCGAGAACCGGCTTGGCCCCGTGCTGCGTTTCCTGTTGTCCCCTCGGTCGGCGTTCATCAGCTGCCAACCGTTTCATGTAACCAAGCTCGCCAAAGGTGACGAAGCGCCGGACACGCACGTGCTCGGCGGCAAGGTCGCTCTAGTGACGGGCGCCGCGCGCGGCATCGGCGAAGCGACGGCCGAGCTCCTAGCCGCAGAGGGCGCGCACGTGGTTTGCTTGGATCGACCGGCGGATGACGGCCCTTGCAGCAAAGTGGCCCAGCGCATTGGCGGCTCGGTGCTCCTCGTCGACATCACCGACGAGGATGCTCCTGCCCGAATCGCGAACGAGCTCAAGGAGCGCTTTGGAGGCGTCGACGTCGTCGTGCACAACGCCGGCGTCACACGCGACAAGACCCTCGGCCGTATGGCGCCGGATGCCTGGGACATGGCGGTCGACATCAACCTGGGCGCCGTGATCCGCATCACGGACCGGCTTCTCGAAGACGAGGTGTTACGCCCCGGCGGCCGAATCGTTTGCCTGTCCTCGGTGTCCGGAATCGCCGGAAATCGCGGGCAAACGAACTACTCGGCCAGCAAAGCAGGCATCGTTGGGTTCGTCGAAGCGCTCGCAGTCAGAGTCGCGAAGAAGGGCATCACGGTCAATGCGATCGCGCCCGGGTTCATCGAGACGCGGCTCACCAGCGCCATGCCGGTTGCCATCCGTGAGGTCGCGCGCCGGATGAGCGCGGTAGGGCAGGGCGGCAAGCCCGAAGACGTCGGCCAGGCGATCACATTTCTCGCAACCCCAGGCGCCGTGGGCGTGACCGGTGCAACGGTTCGTGTCTGTGGCGGCGCACTCATGGGAGCATGAAGATGGCTAGGAAGAAGAGTAGTTGGGGCAAGAAGCAGCGCGCGGTCATCGTCACCGGCGTTCGCACCCCGTTTGTCAAAGCGTTTGGAAAATTCCTCGAGCTCGACAGCATCGACTTGGCCGACATCGCTGTGAAGTCGCTCCTCGAGCGCACCGATCTTCCTCATGAGGAAATCGACAGCATCGTTTGGGGTGGGGTCATCCTGCCGGCGCTTGCGCCGAACATTGCGCGCGAGGTTGCTCTGGACTTGCGTCTTCCGCCAACCGTTGAAGGCATGACGTGCACCCGCGCGTGCGCCTCGGGGCTCCAAGCGGTCACGCTTGCGGCGGCCGCGATCGAACGTGGCGAGGCCGACGTGGTCATCGCCGGTGGATCGGACTCGACGAGCAACGCGCCACTCAACCTGCCCCAGAAGGCAGTTCATGCGCTTGCGCCTCTCGCCTTCGGCAAGGCCACGCCCGCGGATTACCTCGGAGTCCTCTCCCAGATGATGCCGATCACGGAGATCCTTCCGAAAATGCCCAAAATCGCCGAGCGCACGACCGGTGAGGTCATGGGCGAGTCCGCGGAATCCATGGCCCGCCGCAACGAGATCACGCGCCAGGCGCAAGACCATTTCGCGGAGCGTTCGCACCATCGTGCCGCTGCAGCGATCGCCTCGGGCCGTTTTGACGACGAGGTCACCGCAGTGGAAGCCTCCGGTGGCGGGGTCTATGCGGACAACATCGTGCGTGGAGACACGACATTCGAAAAGCTCTCGAAGCTCCGTCCGGTGTTCGCGAAAGACGGCACCGTCACTGCCGGCAACGCATCACCGCTGACCGATGGAGCGGCGGCGGTCCTACTGATGAGCGAGGAGAAGGCGCGCGCGCTCGGATACAAACCGCTCGCAGCGTTCCGCAGTTGGGCGTACGTCGGTGTCGATCCCGCGGACCAGCTCCTGATTGGACCGGCTCTGGCGATGCCGAAAGCACTCGATCGCGCAGGCATGGAGCTCAAGGACATGAGCGTCGTCGACATGCACGAAGCATTTGCAGCCCAGGTGCTGTCGGTCACCAAAGCCCTCGCCAGCAAGGGCTTTGCCGAGGTGAGGCTTGGTAAGAGCAAGCCGGTCGGCGAGATAGATGAGGACAACTTCAACATCTACGGCGGCTCCCTTTCGATCGGACACCCCTTCGGCGCCACCGGCGCGCGCATGGTGACGACGATGGCGAACGAGCTGGCGAGCACCGGCAAAGAGACGGCGCTCCTGGGGATCTGCGCGGCAGGCGGCCTGGGCGCGGCGGCCGTTCTCGAAGCGGTCGACTGAACGTGATCGGGCGGGCGGCGGTGATCGCGGCGCTGTTGCTTGCTTGCGCTGGCTGCACGAAAGAGGAGCCGCGCGGGCCTGGGCGCATCGTCGCGCTGGATACCGGCGTCGCGGGCTTGTCCGGGCTCACCCTCGATGAGCACGGAGCGTTCTGGGCGCCGGGTGAAGACGGCGCCGCGGTCGTCCGGATCGATCCCGAAACCTTCGGAGTCACTCGCTACGCGGTCGCCGGAGGGCCGGTCAAGACCGATCTCGAAGCCATGGCCTGGGTCGACGGGACGCGTTTCATGCTTGGAACCGAGACCCAGGAGAAAGGACGCCTGAGCGACCTGATCCTCGACGCCCGGCTCGATGCGGCACGATTGGTGGTGACTCCGGTCGGCAACCTCGACTACGCACGCTGGAATCTGACCGCTCCAGATAACCGTGGCATCGAGGGGATTTGTCACGTAGATGGCGTGTTGATTTTGGCGACCGAACTCGTGGAAAGGCAGCGCGGACGCCGTTGGGCACCCCTCGGCATGTTCGATCCGAAGACACAGACGTGGACCGCGCATCGCGTCGGTCTGACGAGTAAGACCGGGAAGCTCGCGGCGATGGACTGCCGGATGGCGAACGGGTCGATCGAGGCCCTCGCAGTCGAGCGGCATTACGGTGTCTCGCGTCTCCTCCGATTCAAGATCGCGCAAGGTCCCGAGGGCCAGTGGATCGAGCCGACGATCGCGGCAGATCTGTCCGACTTGATCTCGCCTCTGCCGAACTTCGAAGGCCTTGCATGGATGAAGGACGGCTCTGCCGCACTCGTCACCGACAACAAGCATCGGGGTGGTCTTCGCGGACCGAGCCGGCTTTACATGGTCCCCGCGAGCGCGATTCAATGAAGCGAGCCGCGGCGGCCCTGATTCTGGCGTTGGGAGTCGCCGGAAGCGCCCGAGCCGAGCCGATCGAGCTCGGCGAAGCGGTCCAAGAGCACGTCCGCGAGATTCACGCACGCAATCCCGAGCTCCGGGACGACGCCTTTTCGAAGATGGGAGGCTCCAGCGTGGCGAGTAAAGCCTTCCTCTACTGCTTCTCGACCCCGTACGTCGACCTCGCGGAGCATCAGGATCTCGCCGGGACCGTCGAATACTTCAACACGGGAAGGCGCAACTCGTTCAACCGCGAGAGTGAAGCCGCAGGTGTGAGCTGGAACCTCCGCTACGTGCTCGGCGGACGCCCAGCCAACTTCCGCCAAGAGCTTGACGCCACCGAGGCGCGATGGGCGTTCATTCTGTTCGGAAGCAACGACGCGCAGAACGAGAACGAGCGCGTCTACCTGAAGCGATTGGTGTATCTAGTCGAGCAGCTCGAAGAAATGGGCGTCGTTCCCATCCTGGGCTCGGCCCTGCCAAGAAGAAACGCCCACAGGGATCGATGGATCCGCCGCTTCAACGCCATCACCGAAGCGGTAGCCAAACACTGGGCGCTTCCCTACATCGACTACCACGGCGCAATGAGCGGGCTTCCGCGCAAAGGCTTGGCGAGAGACGGCGTGCATCCGAATGTGCTCGGACAGGGCGGCTTACGCGCAGCGTGTCGGCTGACGGAGAAGGGGTTGCGATACGGCAACAACGTAAGGAACCTCCTCACCCTACAAATGCTAGACGCGCTACGCACCACGATCACCGACACTGACACTGACACTGGCACTGACACTGGCACTGACACTGACACTGACACTGACACTGACGCTGGCACTGACGCTGACGCTGGCACTGACATCAACACTGTCACTGCCACAGACTCGGTCTCCGAGCCGGTCTCGGATCCGGCCCCGGTCCCCCCCCCCGACCCTCTCCCCCTCTCCACCCTCGTCCCCAAGCCCCCTCTCCCCCTCGCCGCCTCCCTCCCCAAAAACTGCGGCTCCCTCAAGCCCGACTCCCGCCTCCACCGCACCCACATCGACCTCACAGGCCTCCCCGATCGCACGCGCCTCCGCGCCTCCGCACTCGATCTCGACGGCTACAAACCCCGTGTCTTCTGGGTTCGCGTCGATGAAGAGGGTGAGCGCTGCGTCCGGCGTCGTATCCAGACAGTCGAGGTGGATGCGCAGCCCGGAATGTGGGATCTGATCGTCGAGGTCTCCGAGCGCGCAGCGCAGAGTGGCCAAATGCTGATCCTCGTCACACGCAACCCACGTTGATCATGGCTGCCGCCGACCAGATACGGATTCACGAGATCTACGAATCGATTCAAGGCGAGTCGACGTTCGCTGGGCTTCCTTGCACGTTCGTCCGACTCTCCCGCTGCAACCTCCGCTGCCGTTGGTGCGACACGCCTCAGGCCTTCGAAGGCGGTACGCAGCTGCCACGCGCCGAGGTGCTGGAGAAGGCGCTGTCGTTCGGAACCCCGCTGGTCGAGCTGACCGGCGGCGAGCCTCTCCTCCAGCCAGGCGCGATTCCGCTCCTTCAGGAGCTCTGTGATTCGGGCTGCACGGTTCTCCTCGAAACCAGCGGCGAGCGGGACATCTCCGGCGTCGACCCGCGGGTGCATCGCATCATGGATCTCAAAGCGCCGGGCAGCGACGAGTCCCATCGCAATCGCTGGGAGAACATCGAGCACCTCACCCAGCGCGACGAGGTCAAGGTCGTGCTTTCCGACCGCGCGGACTACGACTGGGCGAAGGCAGTGATCCAAGAGCACGACCTCGCAAGCCGCGTGAACGCCGTCCTGCTCAGCTGCGTCTGGGGAGAGCTCGACCCGAAGGACCTCGTCCAGTGGGTCCTCGAGGACCGTTTACCGGTTCGCGTGCAGGTGCAGATGCACAAACTGATCTGGGATGCGGACACGCAGGGAGTCTAGAGATGGCATTGGACCCGGAATTCGTCGCAGATTGCCCGTACGGGCCGGCCGCGATCTGCATCGATGAGATCCTCGAGATCGACAAAGAGGCGGGCCTCATACGCGCGCGAATGCCCACGCGTCCGGACCTTCCGCTGACCCGCGACCAGCGGGCACACCCGGTGCGCCACCCGCGGCACGTGAGCGGCGGCTTCATGGTGCATCTGACCGGGATGCTCGGGTTCATGCACACTTATTACGTCCTCGGACTTCGCCACGCCGACGGCTGGATCGGCTACGGTGGGCGAATCTACGACGCGCGCTTTGCCGCCCTCGCGACGATGGGCCCGCCGCTCGACCTCGAGGTCCGCGGGACGAAGGTTCGGCAGCGTGAGAACCAGGTGTTCGGGCGATATGAGTTCCGCTTCACCCAGGAGGACAGGCTGATCTATCAAGGCGATCAAGCAGCCATGTGGATGAGAGTGACCGAGTCATGAGCGCGCGTTCCAAGACCCTCAGCATAGAGACGCGAGGGCGGGGCACGACGGAGATCACCACCGAGGTTCAGGATGCCGTCGCAGCGTCGGGCATCGCCGAGGGCCTGT
>Ga0316187_10004548_pt1 | contig 12014 bp, 6 predicted proteins | sample CroRivburrow1_MG_FD_204927 | JGI IMG/M metagenome (GOLD analysis project Ga0316187, IMG submission 204927) | Coastal sediment microbial communities from Maine, United States - Cross River worm burrow 1 | ecosystem: Environmental > Aquatic > Marine > Coastal > Sediment | place: USA: Maine...
TGCTGCACCACTGGCCGTCCGGCCCGGACACGCAGGCGGACGCCACGCTGAACCTGACGCATGGGATGTTTATCCGGATGCTGATCGGGAAGGCTGGTGTGACAGATCTGTTGTTATCGGATGAGCTGGACCTTGAGGGTAGTAAGCTGGATTTGGTTAAGTTCTTTTCGTTGTTTGATCAGCCGAAGGGGAAATTTAATATTGTGACGCCGTGATAACAGGGGTCAGGTTAGAATGGCTTCAACCACTGGAGGATATCAAATGACCATCGAGCAGCTAATTGTTTTCCTGGGTTGGAGCACCGTTATAAATGCGGGCTTGATGTTGTGGGCTGTGATCGCGCTCGCCACGATGCCTGATCTTGTTTACAAGGCGCAGGGGATGGTGACCAAACAGAGCCGCGAGGATTTGGAAAAGGCCATGTATCACTTTCTCGGTCTCTTCAAGCTTGGCATCATTTTTCTGAACTTTACGCCCTACCTGGTATTACGCCTGTTTTTTTAAAAATTAACCTGACCCCATTTTTACATTCATCTGGACTATACTAACCGGGACTGGAGATTCATCTCTATAAAAAACAACCAGTTGGGAAAAGAATAATATGAAAAATACTTCCTGGATGTCCGTTACTTTTGTATTCGCTTTGTTGCTTGGACCAAATATCCAGGCACAAGACTCTGCAGAACCCGATAGCGCAGAAGAGGCCAACTACCTGGCGGTGATGGAAGAAGTCACGGTCACGGCCATGCGGCGTGAGCAGCACCCCAATGACATCAGCGCAAGCCTGGGCGTGATCTCCAATGATGAAATCATGCTTCAGGGCCTAGATGTGTTCGAGGACTACTCACGCAGCCAGCCCGGTGTGGCCCTGTTCCAGCCCGTCAAAAACCGTTCCACGTTCACGATTCGCGGCATCAACACCGATATTGGAGAAACCCAGCTGACCCAGGAACCGGTGGCGGTTTACATCAACGACATGCCAGTGACACAGCCTTATGCCGCGCTGGTGCAGGTGGATATGCGCCTGTACGACGTAGAACGGATCGAGGTTTTGCGTGGCCCCCAGGGCACCTTGTTCGGCTCAGGAACACTGGGCGGCCTGGTGCGCGTGATTACCCGGCAACCGGTTTTGAACGAGTTTGAAGGTTCGGTGCGGGCTGACTGGAGTGACGTCGACCATGCCGGTTTTCGCCAGCGCTATGACGCCATGGTGAATATTCCCCTCGGCGAAACGGCGGCCCTGCGCGCGGTGGCCTATGTGCGCGATGAGCCCGGTTGGGTGACAAACCCGGAGCTGGGCACGGAAAACAGCAACGACGACTGGGGCGGGCGCATGACGTTGCTGTGGGAGCCCAATGAACGTTTCAGGGGCAAGATCGAATACATGCACCAGGACAGCGACCCCGAAGACGCTGACACCTGGGACCCGGACGTTGGAAAATTCAAACGCAGTGCCATCATTACCGAGGAGCGCAAGGCGATCTTCAGCCAGTTCAACGTGACACTGGAATACGATTTCGAAGACTTTGCCACCCTCACCTCGTCCACCAATTTTCAGAAAACCAAGTCGAACTGGATAACGCAGGCGGGCGAGATACCGGGTATCGGTCCGCTGCTCAATCTTTCAGAAGATTACGATACGGATTATTTTGCGCAGGAATTTCGCCTGGTATCCAATACCGATGGACCGCTGGACTGGGTAGCCGGCCTGGTTTACCTGGACAGCGAGACAAAAGACTGGCCTTTAACGCTGATCCTGGTTGGATTACAGGACTTCGTCGAGGGAGTGGCAGGCCCCGGTATCATCGACAACGACGTTTTCTTCTACTCGGTCAGCGATGTGAAATCACAGGAACTGGCCGGTTACGGCGACGTCACATGGCACTTCAATGACAACTGGAGCCTGGCCGCCGGTTTGAGGATATTCAAATTCAAATCCAGCTATGAGCAAGATGAAGGCTATGCCTTTGACTTTGAAAGCTTCGGGCCAGTCACCGTACCGGCGTTCAAGAACGAAGCGGACGACACCAGTTCCACCTGGCGCACGGTGTTGAGCTACCGCACGGACGAACGCCAATTGTTCTATGGCAGCGTCAGCACGGGTTATCGTGTCGGCCAGGTGAACCCCAACTACGGGCCAAGCTTTGTCGACCCCGAAGATGTCTTTATCGAAGCCGCTTATGATCCCGACAAAACACTCAATTTCGAATTGGGAACCAAGCTGCTGCTGATGGATGACCGGCTGCAATTTAACGCGGCGCTTTATTACATCGACTGGACCGATGTACAGATGGATGCCCTGCGGCAATCGGACGACAGGAACTTCATCGCCAACGCCGGCGATGCCGTGTCAAAAGGCCTCGAGCTGGAAATGATCGCCGTGCCGACGACCAACCTGGACATGCGTCTCACCCTGAGCTTCCAGGATTCCAAGGTGGATGAAATCAGCCCCGAGGACAGCTTCCTGTCCGGCGCGGTGGAGGGCGACACCATGCCCGGAGCGGCGGACTTCCTGGCTTCGTTCGACCTGAATTACCTGTGGGAGTTATCCAGCCCCTGGGACCTGCTGGGGCAACTGGGTGTGCAATACGTCGGCGACAGCCCGAACCGGTTTTCCAACGGCACCGCGACCGGCGAGCCCAACCCGGACTATGCAATCAACGATTCCTATACCAATGTGAATGCCAGCCTGAGCCTGTTGAAGGATCAGTGGATGGTGAGCCTGTACGCACAAAACCTGACCAACAATGACAACATCATCCTGAACACGGGGGCCATGGCTTTGGCATCAGGCGCTAACCGCTACGTCACGCTTCGGCCCAGGGCGATTGGCCTGCGCGTCAATTATTCATTCTGAGGTTCGGTGGTCCGGCAATAACCCTTCTTCAGTACAGCGGCAGGTCCTTGTTTCGCTCATACCACGCCCGCTGGCGTGCGACATCAGCCCTGATTTCCTCGATCATGGCGTCAAAGCGCGGGTCATCGCGGATGGAGTCCAGGGTCTTGCTTGCCGGCATGTAGTCCCAGGTGAATCGCCAGTTCTGATCAATGGCGCGGCGCAGATTGGCCAGGGCTTCTTCCGTGTTTCCCCTTAATGCGGCGACCTCGACATTTTCAATGCCGTTGGTAAAACCGGGCCCGGTGATCAGGCGCATGCCGGAAATGACTTCTTCGATGGCATCGAGCAGCAGGACTGTTTGTTCAGCATCACCCAGTTCCTGCAGGGCATGAGCAGTCATCATTGCCGGCCAGGTCGTTGCGCCGTTAACCGTGGGTGGCTGTTCGAATAATTCGGGATAGGCGCGCTGCATGACTTCCACCAATTCTTCATACCGCTCATGTTGTTCCAGGTAAAAGGCCAGCTGATTCGCCCGGTAGCCGTTGCCGGGCTCCTCCGCCACGCGGGCGCGAAAAACGTCGATGGCCCGTTTCGATCGATAGCCGTAGTAGTTTGGCGGCTCATCAATCTCGCCCGCCATGTACGCCTCAGTCTCGGCCTGCCAGGGTTTCCCGACCACCGAATCAGGGTAAACCGCAGCAAAATCCGACAGGCATTGAGAAGCCGCATCAGGCTGGCCCAGCACCGCGTAAAGGTGGCACTCGCCGCCAAATTCGGCCCAGTGGGAAGGGCTTTCCGGTTCCAGTTTGCGCAGGGCCATGATCCAGCGCATGGCATCACCGACATTGCCCGTTTGAAGTTTCCAGCGGGTCATCAGTTTGTAGTTGTAAGGAAAATCCGGGTTACGTTTCACGTTGTCCAGTAGCGTCGACATGGCCAGTTCGATACGGCCCGTGGCCCACAGCGCCTTGGCGTGTTCGTACTGAATGATGTCGGACAAGGGATCCAGCTCCACGGCTTTCTCAATCTGCTCCAGGGCCTCGTCAAACCGCCCCTGGTTCAGCGTCAGGAATTTGCTGAACCAATAGTAAGCATTGGTGTTGTTGGGGTTGAGCTTGATCGCATGGACAAAACCCTCCTCGGCCTCACCCTGGTCAAGCTCGATGGAAGCTAGCCCCGCGTACGCTTCGCCGGACCCGGGATCCAGCTCCAGCGCCTTCTCCAGCAAGGGCCTTTGCAGATCCTGGGTCATCTGTGTCGGTAAAGCTGAATAGGAGTCCTGGAATCCAAAGGCATAAACCTCCAGGGAGCGATGTGTATCAGCCAGGGCAACATAAGGCAGTGGGTAATTCTCATCCAGTTCGATAGCGCGCTCGAAGTTCTCGACAGCAGCATGCAGGCCAGCCACGGTGCCCTTACCCATCTCGTGGCGGCCAAGCACAAACTGATCGTAGGCTTCCAGGTTGGGACGGTACCGCTGATCCAGTCGGCTTTCTTCACTCTGCAGAAGCTCGATCTTCAATGCCGCAACCACTTCCCTGGTAATTTCGTCCTGGAAGTTGAATACATCTTCCTTGAAGCCATCAAAAGTTCTGGATACCAGGCTTTTGCCGCTGGCTGCTTCAACCAGGGTGGTTCCGACCCGTAATTGTGAGCCGGCCGCCTGGATCGTCCCCTCCAGCACATAATTAACAGACAATTCCGCGGCAATTTGACCCAGCGACTTGTCGGTTCCTTTGAAGGCGAAAGCAGAGGTGCGCGCAGCAACCCGCAGGCCGTGGATCTGCCCCAGCACCTGCGACAGCGTGTCGGCCAGGCCATCACCGAAGTACTCCTGGTCCCCGGCCGCGCTCAAATCGACAAAGGGTAGCACCGCAATGGTATCGAGCCCCTCTTCCTGCTGGCCCGCGGCCTGGGACTGCGTCTGCGGCGACGTGTCTTCCAGGTTCAGAAAGGGGTCATCACCGCCGAGCAAGCCGTAACCGGCAACCGCCAGCATCAAGACCAGTCCTGCAAATATGGCGAAGTCGGGGGGACCTAACTTGAGCGGCTCTGCATCCCGGCCCACTTCCGAGGTGGTGCGGACCAGGCCATGATCCGTGACCTGGTAGCGCCAGCCCAGGAAAACCGCAACCGGAAACAGAAGGATCTCAACGTAGAGCAGCAAGGTCATCGACCAGGCGGGCAAACCGGCCGGCTCGACAATGACGTCCATGACCTGCAGCCAGACCCAGGCGCCGATCAGGTAGATTCCGGCCACCCGGAATACCCGGCGACGTCTCATCTCCCTGGCCAGCTTCCACAAATTCATCGCGCCATGATAAACCCGAAACCGGATCGGTTCCTCAATTTCAGTAGAGTGGCAGGTCCTTGTTTCTCTCGTACCACTCCCGCTGGCGCGCTATATCGGCCTTGAGTTCTTCATACATTGTTATGTAGCGCGGGTCATCACGAATGGGGTCCAGGTACTTGTTGTACTCCATCCAGTCCCACGTGAATCGCCAGTTTTGATCGATGGCGCGACGTAAGGCAGCCAGTGCTTCTTCTGTATCCCCTCTCAAGGAAGCGACTTCGATGTTTTCGATGCCGTTGGTGAAACCTGGGCCGGTGATCAGGCGCATACCGGAAATGACGTTCTCTATACCATCCAGCAGCAGGTTGGCCTGTTCAGTATCGCCCGTCTTGAGCAAGGCATTCGCGGTCATCGTCGCCGGCCAGGTCGTCGCGCCGCTTACGGTTGGCGGATCTTCGAATAATTCCGGGTAAGCGCGCTCCATCGCCTCGAGCAGCTCTTCGAACTTACCCACCTGTTGCAGGGCAAACCCCAGCTGATTGGCCCGGTAACCATTGCCGGGCTCTGCCACAACGCGTGAACGATAAACATCCAGTGCCCGTTCCGACTTGAGGATTCCAAAGTGCTCAATTTGACCGACTTCGCCCGCCTCAATGGCGGCCTGCTCAGCCAGGAACGGCCCGGCAGTCACCGTGTCAGGGAAAACCTCCACAAATTCAGAGAAGCATTGAATAGACGCATCACTGTCATCCAGCAGGTCGTAAAGGTGGCACTCGCCGGCAAACTCGCCCCAGTGCGATGGACTGTCGGGTTCCAGCTTGCGCAAAGCCTTGATCCAGCGCATCGCATCACCGACATTCCCCGTCTGGAGTTTCCAACGTGTCATCAGCTTGTAGTTGTACGGAAAGCCCGGGTTTCGCTTTACATTGTCCAGCAGCGTGGACATCGCCAGCTCAATCCGGCCCGTGGCCCACAGCGCCTTGGCGTATTCGTACTGAATGATGTCGGATAAGGGGTCCAGGTCCACCGCTTTTTCAATTTGCTCCAGGGCCTCATCGTATCGTCCCTGGTTTAAGGAAAGGAATTTGCTGAACCAAAGGTAGGCATTGGTATTGTTGGGGTTGAGCTTGATGGCCTGGATGAATCCTGTCTCGGCTTTTTCTTCATCCCGTTCGATGGAGGCCAGGCCAGCTACGGCCTCGCCGGACCCCGAATCCAGTTCCAGCGCTTTCTCCAGCAGCGGGCGTTGCAGGGCTTCGGTCCATGGCATTGGCAGCGCCGAATAGGAATCCTGGAAACCAAAGGCATAGACTTCGAGCGAGCGGTGCGTATCGGCAAGGTACACGTAAGGCAACGGGTAATCCGGATCCAGCTCACTGGCCCGTTCAAAGTGCCCGACGGCTGCCTGCAGGCCTGCCACGGTGCCCTTGCCCATCTCGTGGCGGCCAAGCACAAACTGATCGTATGCTTCCAGGTTGGGGCGGTACCGTTCATCCAGGCGGGTTTGGTCACTCTGCAGAAGTTCGATCTTTAAAGCTGCAACCACTTCCCGGGTGATTTCGTCCTGGAAGTTGAAGACATCTTCCATGGAGCCATCGAAGGTTCTCGACAGCAACGTTTTTCCGCTGGCTGCTTCAACCAGTGAAGCCCCGACGCGCAGTTGTGATCCCGCCGCCTGGATCGTGCCCTCGAGAATGTGGGTGACAGCCAATGCTGTGGCAATTTTGCCCAGGGGCGTGTCTGTTCCTTTGAATGCAAATGCAGAGGTGCGCGCAGCAACCCGGAGGCCGTGAATTTGCGCCAGTACCTGCGACAGGGTGTCGGCCAGGCCATCACCAAAATATTCCTGGTCACCCGCCGCGCTCAAATCGACAAAGGGTAATACTGCTATGGAATCGAGCCCCTCTACCTGCTGGCTCCCGGCCTGGGACTGCGTCTGCCGGGCCGTATCTTCCAGGTTCAGAAAGGGGTCATCTCCGCCGAGCAAGCCGTAACCAGCAACCACCAGCATCAAGGCCAGGCCTGCAAAAATGGCATAGTCCGGGGGGCCCAACCTGAGAGGTTCTTCGTCCCGGCCGACTTCCGAAGTGGTGCGGACCAGGCCGTGATCGGTAATCTGGTAACGCCAGCCCAGAAAAACCGCAACCGGGAATAAAAGGACTTCAACGTAAAGCAACAGGGTCATGGACCAGGCCGGCAAACCGGCCGGTTCGGCAATGACATCCATGACCTGCAGCCAGACCCAGGCGCCGATCAAGTAGATTCCGGCCACCCGGAAAACCCGTCGCCGTCTCATTTCTTTAACCAGCTTCCAGAAATTCATTGCGCAATAATAAACCCATATAAAAAAGGGGTCAGGTTAACTTTTTCGCGAACTGCGAGCACACCTGTGGTTGTCGATTTTCGCTTTTTGTCCTGATGTACGTTTATAGGGACAAATTTCACGAAGGGAATCTCCACATTACGCTTCCAACAAGGGGTTGTTATGAAAAAGATTCTTCTTCTCTCCTGCTGTATCTTTGTTGTATCCGTTTCTTCCGCTGCTTTCGCCGGCAAGGGCCCTAAGGGCGGGCCGTCGTTTCTCACCTACGAGTGGACTGAGCAGATCGCTACCGATTTGGGGGTTAATGGCCAGCTGCCACCGGATCAGGGCCTGCCCTTCTGGCCCGGTGTTGGCCATTGGGAACCCCGAGCCGGCCTCGAAGCGGTGGAATTGCACAACATGCTGTTCGTGATTGGCGGTCGCACACCGATTCCCAACGCAGGTTTTGCCAGCATCATCCACGGTGATGTCTGGGTAAGCAACGACCTGGGCAAGACCTGGGGCCAGTTGCTGGCCGATCCTTTCGATGTCGCGCTATGGCCGAACCGGGCGTACCACGAGGCCGTGACTCTTGGGGGTCAGATGTACATCATGGGGGGGCAGAATTTTTTGCCGGCCCCACCCCCCGGCCCGCCCTCCGGTTCACCGACCATCCAAAACGGCTGCTTCGATTTCTCCGTGTTCTTTAACGACGTCTGGAGCAGCCCGGATGGATTCAACTGGGAGCAGCTGAAAGCCAACAGTGGAAACGACGACACCAGCCATTGGCAGGCGCGCGCCGGGCTGAGTGCGGTCACATTCAAAGGCAAAATCTGGGTGATGGGGGGCTCGCAGGGGGATGATTTTTCAATTGGGGGTTGCGGGCGAAAACTGTTCAACGACGTGTGGTATTCGTCAGACGGCGTTGAATGGCATGAAGCAACCGCAAACGTCGACAAGGAGGATCCGGAAGCCATCTGGCGGCCGCGTGCCGGCGCAGTGGCGCTGGTTAAGGGCGGTTGGCTGTACATCCTGGGTGGGGAGAGTGCCTTTCTTCCCAGTGAACAGAACCCGTTTCCCTACTTCAACGATGTCTGGCGGACCAAGGACGGGGAAAACTGGGAAGAGGTCACCCCTGAAGGCGGCGCCGGCTGGTCCCCCCGGCCGGGCCACGGATGCGGAGTGCTGGCCAATCATTTCGTCTGCTTTGGTGGATACGATCCGCTTGGCAACCCGTCGGACATCTGGGTGAGCAAGGACGGCGCCGAGTGGCAGCCGGTGAGCGAATCACCCTGGAACAACGATCCCGACCCCGGCTGCACCGAGGACCCACCGGACGTGACCTGCGACAACATCCGCTATGATTTTGACGTGCTGACCGTGAAAGGTGGCAAGAGCGGCATGAAGCCCTCCATTTTCACCTTCGGGGGCGACAGGGAGCTGTTCCCGGTCCCGCCAAAATTTCAGGTCCCGGACGATAACTGGAAGCGGGTGGAAAATGATGTGTGGCGGTACAGCCCGAAGGACTGATCTCTCACTGGTTACCACTCAGAGAGAACACGCATAAGATCTTGCCTTCAGTGCAGCAATGGCCGTCCGCTCCGGAAACGGAGCCGGACGCCACGCTGAACCTGACCTCTTTTCGCTCGAACACAGAATTCAACTCATGCCCAGATCACTCACCGTTTTTGCTCTTTCACTGGCCCTTTCGCTGGTCTCGCTTCCATTGGCGGCCATGCAACCCGCCAAGGTCGCGTCGCTCGGCGATTTCCAGCTGGTCTCGGGCGAGGTCATTCGGGAAGCCAGGATTGCATACCGCACATTCGGTGAAATCAATGCGGAAAAGAACAATATCCTGGTCTTTCCAACGTGGTTCGATGGCAAAACTTCCGATCTGCTCAAATACGAACTGATCGGCCCGGGAAAACTGGCGGATTCGAGCCGGTATTTTGTCGTTGCGATCGATGCGCTGGGAAACGGTGTATCGTCATCCCCGTCCAACAGCGCTGACCAACCCGGCGGGGCTTTTCCCGCTATCACGATCACTGACATGGTCAATTCCCAGCATCGCCTGCTGACAAAACATCTCCACATCGATCATGTGAAAGCCGTGATGGGGATTTCCATGGGTGGCATGCAAACATGTCAATGGCTTGGAAGCTATCCGGATTTCATGGATGCAGCGATACCTATAGACGGCACGCCAAAAATGACGTCTTACGACATGCTCCAATGGCAAACACACGAGCGCATTATTGGCGTCATGCAGGGTGCCGGGCACAGTAACGCAGACATCGCCGAAGTCGTGTCGCCATTGAATTTGATGACCCTCTGGACACCCGACTACCTGGTCGAAAACGTCGAGGCTGACGAGGTGCAGGCATTTATCGATGAGTCTCTGCAGTCATATTCAGATTTTGACGCGTATGACTATCTCTCCCAGTTGAGAGCAATGATGAATCACAACGTATTTGGCGCGTCGCACGAGGGCCGGCAAAGCTATATCGATAATACCCGGGCAAGGGTACTCATCATCGGCGTCGCCGGGGACCAGATGGTCAATCCGACGCCGGCGAAAGAACTCTCTGCGCCCCTGGGAGCCAGCTATTACGCAGTTGAAAGCAATTGCGGGCACATGGGAACGACCTGCGCCGCGGTGGACGTTACAAGACGCGTGCATTCGTTTTTTGACTCCTTTTCCCATAGATAAAACCCGCGTGATTTCCTATAGTTACTCTGCAAGGTCCCGACTTATTTGAAACCAAGGTGGAGGTCCGGAATGGTTGTCTTTAACCGCACGATTCCCTCGATTTGCTGTGTCCTGGCATTTTCCGTTTTGATGCCGGTACAAGCTAACGCGAGCTGCACGGGTGACGGCGAGGATGCTCCCTTCCGGTGCCAGGCCCAGACTGAGATAACCGTAGCCGGCGGTAAAACCGGCGGCCTTGTGGAGGTCAAAATTTCCGACAATACATACATGGTGTTGACCGAGCAGGACGAGACCGTCGGGCCGCCGCCCAAACGATGCGACTACCTCGACCAGCGCTGGCATTTCACACTTCCAGCCGGGGGAAACTGGAAACTGGTGGTGGAAGGGCAGCGTAATGACGTTGGCGCCGACGGTGATGACTTCAGCTTTTTTGTGTCGGCTGACAATTCGAGTTTCACACCCGCCGGCCTTGTCATTGATTCCGGCAGCGACGTGACCTACGAGACAACAGTCATCGTGGGCAGTGCCGGGTCGTTCACGGTGAAGGTGGCGGATACGGATTGCTCCCGTGGACACCGCAACAACGCCAGTCTTTCGATTGACCACCTGTACATGGAAGCCAGTGCTGACACACCACCTCCTCCGCGACCTGTCGGGGGCAGCCAGGTGCCCATCATTGGCTACTACACCAACTGGAGCCAGTACGGGCGTAATTTTTGCGTCAACCACATTGAAGGCGAATCCGACTGCAGCAGCGGTTCGATATCCGGATCGTCCGCCGAGTTCATCACCCATATCAAGTACGCGTTCTTCCAGCATGACGCCAGTGGCGCCATCTTCAGTGGCGATGAATTTTCCGACCACAACAAGGCCTGGGGCAATGAGGGCGCCACCTGTGATGACTTTCCGGATGAATTTGGCAAGAAAGGCAATCTCTGCCAACTGAAAATTCTCAAGCAAAATTACCCACACATCCAAACCCTGCTGTCGATCGGCGGCTGGACCTGGTCGAACGATTTCTCGGAAATCTACGCATACCCGGAAAAACACGAGACCCACTGCGACAGCATCCTCTGGTACCTGGAAAATTATGACATCGACGGGATCGACATCGACTGGGAATACCCCGGCGTCCAGGGCGAAGGCGATAACGTGGTGAGGTCCTGCAAGGACCATCTGGCAGACCCGGTGGACAGCGGCTCCTGTGATGCCCAGAATTTTCGAGAATTCGTCAACTATTGCGGGCCAAGGCTGCAAACCGCAGGCAAGCTGCTGACCATGGCGCTGGCTTGCGACCCTCAGAAATACAACGATTACGCGGAGCCTCCCGAGAACGAAGATCCCGGCGAAATGGACCTCGATGGCATGATTGGCAACATCGACTGGATCGACCTGATGGCCTATGACATGAAAGGCTCGTGGAGCCCGGTAACCGGGCACCATGCCGGACTTCATCCGAATAGCAGCGAGGAGACATATTTCCCGGAATACCCGGAATCGGAATTCAATACGATCCGTTGTGTGCAAGGCTATCTCGACAACGGAGTGCCTGCGGAGAAACTCACCATAGGAGTGCCTGTCTACGCACACTCCTGGAAAGGCATTGAGGACAGAACATTTGGCGATCCCCCTGTCCACGGGCTGTTCAACACCCACACCGGCGTCCCCAAAGGGACCTGGGACGGTGGCAAATGGGGCAATTCAGGGGTTTTCGACTACGAGGACATTGTGCGTAACATCGAGCCTGACGCCATTACGACCGATTGGGACGAAGAAGCATCAGCAGCCACCCTGACCTGGCGGCTGAAAGGCAAGGACGGCAGGGGATTCATGTCCTACGTGGACCCAGCCGGCATCTGCGACCGGGCAG
>Ga0316187_10004549_pt1 | contig 12012 bp, 17 predicted proteins | sample CroRivburrow1_MG_FD_204927 | JGI IMG/M metagenome (GOLD analysis project Ga0316187, IMG submission 204927) | Coastal sediment microbial communities from Maine, United States - Cross River worm burrow 1 | ecosystem: Environmental > Aquatic > Marine > Coastal > Sediment | place: USA: Maine...
CCAATTGGCCCTTATTACATTTCTGTTACTGGTGTTGTTTAATCCGTACTATATCGTCTGCTGGCTTGCTACATGGCGCTCCACAAAAAATACAGCTATTCAGGCCGCAGCAATAAGCGCGAAACTATTAATAGTAATTCACATTGGGTATGTGATATATAGTTCTGTAGGTATCAATAAATATGTACAAAATGGCATATAACAAGCGACTGTGGCGTCAACCCAAATAAAAAATAATTAATAAGCCCATTCACATCTGTCTCTTAGCATGGCATTTAACATGGTAATAAACTTTCTCATACATGCTGTCAGTGCCACTTTTTTATGCTTCCCCTGAGCCACTAACTGCTGATAAAAAGCCTTAATTATTGGATTGCATTGCGTTGTACTGAGTGTTGCCATATACAACATAGTACGCACCGTATAACGTCCGCCCTGGATTCGTCTTTTGCCTTTTAATTTTCCACTGTCTCTATTCATCGGCGCCAGGCCAACTAATGATCCAACCTGGTTTCTACTGAGGTTACCCAGCTCCGGCAAATCTGCCAGTATCGTATACACCAGCGCATCACCCACACCCGGTGCGCTTTTAAGGATCACCTGCTTTTCACTCCATTCAGCCTGTTCTTCAATATACTTTGCCAAGCGTTTTTCTATGCGCTCAATTTCCTGATCCAGATATTTCACTATTCTACGGCATGAAGTTTCCAATGATTTACCCATGATTTTGGTACGATTCATTTCCTGTGTTCGCATCGTCATAAGTTGACGGCGCCTGGCTATTAATTCCTTGATAGCCATTAAGTTTTTACTTTTCTGAGGTGTCGCTTCAGGCTGAACTTTAACTGCAAATTCAGCGATGAGTTCTGCATCCAATTTATCTGTTTTAGCAATTTGATCTATCGCTCCAGCAAATCGGCGCACCCTCAACGGTTTCACAATACACACTGGCAAGCCCTTCTTATAGGCCGCTTGCGCAAATTCAAACTCATAACGACCTGTTGACTCCATCACCAGCCTGATAACTTTATAATGGGATAACCGTTTTAGTATTCGTTTTATTCCTTCAGCAGAATTATCATCCTGCCAATGAACGTTCTTTTCATAGATGCAAATATCCAGAACAAACTTACCCACATCTACACCTATATTAACCACTGATTTACTCTTTATAAGGTTTGTCATTTGGACTCATCCTTGCTAAATTCGAGCTCTAGGCTCATTCGACTGTTCGAGTTAATAAATCGGGTCGGTTCAGCGCCCCTGCTTGTTAAAGGGCGTATAGTTTTACGGTTGGTGCACCGATAGAGTTTCGCATGTGTCAGGCGGCTGCAAAAGTAATGGGCTATACACCAAAGGATATACACGGTTTCGTGAAAATGGTACCGACGGCAGATGCAGAGATTGTGAAACTGCAAAAGGCAGGCTATGCATATATGCAGTAGCGCTATAAAAATACCAACAAATTCGCATACAAGGCGCTCGTTCGGATGCAAACTACGCTGCGCTTCGTTTGCACCGCACAGCTTCAGCGTTATGCCCAAAAGTCACTAATTGACGGATTCTATTACGTACGCTATATTGTACCATTAAACGTACATATATAGGGTGATTTATGCGCAGACTGAAAGTTAATGAGGACATACGTCCTTTGTCAGAATTCCGATCTGGTGTAGCCACTTTTCTTAAGCAAGTACATGATACTAAAAGGCCTTTAGTTATTACCCAGCATGGAAAAGGAGTAGCTGTTTTACTCGATGTTGGTGAATATGAAGCGATGCAGGAAAAAATCGAATTATTTGAAGATCTCGAGGTATCTATCGCTCAAATAGATTCTGGCAACGGAATTTCGCACGATGATGCAAAAGAAAAGGTATTAAAGAGAATCAGTGAGTGAAAGTTATTTGATCACCACTGGCGGTGAATCGAGTATCAGAAATCGCCGAATTTATTGCACAAGATAAACCTCCTGCAGCTGAACAATGGGTGGAGAAAATTTTTGATTCAGTGGAGCGTCTTGAGCAATTCCCGAGTAGTGGGCGCATAATCCCTGAGATTCAGTTGGAAAATTTCCGTGAAATAATAATCGGAAATTATCGTATTATCTATAGAATAATTGTACATATATAGAAGAAAATGCGTACTTTTTGTAAATGATAAAACATTGCTCAACTTCATAGTTACAGATGTTAAAATGGTTGATATAAAGGATTTAGGAAAGCTATTTCGAAAATTTCTTTCCTGCGTTTTATCATCGGAGGGATTTTCCAAATCGGTGAAAGACAAAATTCTAATGGAGTATCGAGAATTGGGATATTCAGAAACTAGAAGCAAGAGCGTATTAGGCTCTATGAATGATTTGGCATTTCACTATAAGTATCATATATTATCTAGTGGCGGTGTTCTTTGTTTAATAAAAAGGAAACAGTATGAGTAAATTAACACTGGGAGTTATTGGGACTTCAAAAAAAGAAGATGAACGACGGGTTCCTATCCATCCAGAGCATTTGCCGCGCGTCCCTGAAGACATTCGCCGCCAGCTGATATTTGAGGAGGGCTATGGAGCACCATTCAATATCCCGGACTCGGAAATTGCTGCTCAGACGGGCGGCACTGCCACACGCCACGAGCTATTAGCCGACATTGGCAAGGTTATTATTGCCAAGCCTGTATTGGCTGATTTAAACGAACTTCGCGAAGGAGGAACACTTTGGGGTTATGTGCATTGTGTCCAGCAACGGGATATCACCCAGGCTGCAATCGATCGAAAGCTGACACTTATTGCCTTGGAGGATATGTTTGTTTGGGGACCTAACGGTCAGATTGGACGCCACACGTTCTATAAGAATAACGAAATGGCTGGTTATTGCGCGGTAATACATGCCTTGCAACTTAAGGGTATCGATGGTCACTATGGCAACCAGCGCAAAACAATCATTTTTGGTTTTGGCGCAGTCAGCCGTGGGGCAATCTACGCCCTTAAGGCGCATGGATTCAGAGATATCACAATCTGTATTCAACGCCCCGACCACGAAGTACGCGAAGAGGTGCTTGATTGTCACTATGTCCGGATTCGGACAGGTCAAGAGGGCGAGGCGCGCATGATGGTGGCGGAACACGATGGAACTACGCGGCCGTTGACTGACCTAATCAATGAAGCGGATATCATCGTAAACGGAACGTTTCAGGAAACAGCGAATCCGACCGATTTTGTGACTGAAGCGGAGAGTTCATCTCTCAAGCCCAACAGCTTGATTATTGATGTCAGTTGTGATGAGGGCATGGGATTCTTTTTTGCCAAACCAACCACGTTCAAGAACCCGATGTTCAAATATGGAAACACAGATTACTACGCCGTTGATCATACTCCGAGCTATCTCTGGGAAAGTGCGTCGCGCTCAATCTCTGCGGCGCTCATTGTCTATTTACAGGTAGTGGCGGCGGGCCGTGATGGCTGGCAGCAAAATGAGACCATTCGACGGGCTGTAAATATTGATGGTGGCGTTATTCAGAATCCCTCTATTGTGTCGTTTCAAAAGCGCGAGCCGCACTACCCGCACGCCCACATCAATCCGGATGGCAATAATAAGGTTGATGCTTAACAATTATTGCCTCCAGCCAACTAATTTAACTTAACAAGAGATTGTAATGAGCCAAAATAATAACGAAGTAACCAGTGAAACCTCTGCCGTTTGGAATAATCATGTGACTGTCCCGGATACACCCGCAGGTTTTACCGTAAGAACGACCTACCCGACGAATACAGAGGGTGCTGAAGTCATGTTAGAGCAATGGGAAGCCGGTTCGGCTGAACCACCCCACTCTCACCCAGGTGATGATATGACGGTAGTGGTTGAAGGAAAGATGGCCATTCAATTTTACACGAAATCAGGGGATGGACTTGTTGCTGATGGCGAACCTGTTATTTTGAAGAAGGGTGAAACTGGTTATGTTAAAGCCGATCGCATTCACGATGCCAGTTACATCGAAAACTGTAAACTCGTTTATGTACACGACAAGGCTTTTGGCTTTACTGCCGAAGACTAACATTATTTAATTAATCAGAAGCACATGTGACGAAATTATGAATCTCACTAGAGAACCATAATGAATGAAATTTTTATCGACTCTTGTGTACTGCTCGACTTATTCACAAATGACCCAAATTGGACAGAATGGTTAGAAAATTTAACAATTCACTCGTATCGTTGTTTCGTCGCTATGGAGTACCAATCCCGTTTAACCGAGACGAAGTTTTATTTGATCTACTAAGTCAGCACATGCCTCGCCGCACGCCTTGCATTCGACGTGCTTTTTGTGTTTCATGCATTCGTCTTCGCAGTCTTTACAGACCTGTGCACAAACTTTTGCATACGCTTTAGTATACTTGGAATTTGATGCTACCAGGTAAGAAAAACCATCACAAACAGCCTGCATTTCATGTACTTTTGCGGCACATACTGCAAGTTCATTTTCACCTTCTTTGAAGGTCACGAGACAATGTGCTATGCAGCGCTGACCTTTATCAAGACATTTATTTACAGCGCCCAGCATATCAGGTTGTTGGGTCGAATGCTTGCTGTGGTCGTGTTTAGGCGACGTAGCGGATATCGCATTTCCAGCGTAAACCATTGATGCAGCTGCACCCACCCCCAGCAACATTTCACGCCGGCTCATAACGGAATTTGATTCCTCTTGCGTGAGAGGAGACGGATCGCGATTTGACATTGTTATACTCCTTTATACGGAAGTTGAAGTTTTAATTCTCAGACTGATTATAGACCAAGAATCCATACATTGAAGAATAATTTTAATCCCCTGCACTACTATGTAATTAATTGTCTAATCCCACCTTATGAGAAACCTTCGGCTAAATAGAGCACTCCTAAAGGAGTTGCACGCAATGTTCAAAACTACTGCTAAACTTAAAAAAATCTATCACTAGACTACAGGTAGAATCTTCTGAGTATCGGTCTCGGTTTTAAATCATATCTATTGTAACTACGCATAATTTAATGAATACAGTACAATGTCTGAAAATCAACTATTAGGGAAGATTATGCCGAAAACTACTTATATTTTGTTGCTAATAATTGTTTCCTCTGTATACGTGACTGGTTGTGAGGAGACAAAGAAGGAAGAACCCTACCCTGTCGTTACTAGCAAATATCTTAAAAAACCAAATATTTCCGATAAACCATTACCCACCATGAAACTCATAAAGCATTATGATGTCATTAGTGTGCACAGCTGCGAATCTTTATTTAAAAAATTGGGTGAGTTTAAACTAGTGGAAACACCCAATAACCTGAAAATATTTTGGGACTATATTCCTTGCGTAGCGGGAAAATTATTGGATAAAGCCAAATCATCACAACAAAGTGCTTATAACAATAATTTTCAAGCGATTATACTGGAAGACCTGGATCTTCTAAGTTTTAATTCCTCACTAAGACCACAACTATCAAAAACCACCAACACGTTTAAAACATTGGGATTCAAAATCAGTAATAATGACAACACGGTAGTCCTATTCGAAACAAAAGATTGGAAATTCCAATGGACTCTATTGGCGCGGGGAGATTTTAATGCCGATGGAATTGAGGATTTATTGGTGCGGTTTCTCGATCAGGCCAAGACGTCTAACTACTTCTCTGCACAGTTATTGATATTGCAATCCAATGATACTGACAAACCTTGGTCAGCCAAGCCTGGTTTACAATTACTTAAATAGATTTACAAACTGCTGTCTATTCTTTTTTACAACGGTTTTTCAAGGCCATTTGGTAACTTTTCATTTTACTTGATTTGATGTCTGCCTGCTCTTTTTGGCAACCTTCCATCACTTTAGGATCTTGTCCATACATGACTTTACACTTCTCAACTCGGTAATCATAGTATTCGTTGATGTCTTTGAGCTCAGCTTTATCCCAACCCTCGTCAGGTTCAGCATCACAATTTTTTTCTTTGTTTGATAAACTCACTTTTTCAGCTTCAAGTGAATAATGATCAAAATCATTAAATTTGCCTTGTCTGACATCGAGCTGACTCTTTTGCTCAGCTACAGGAGGCGTTTGTGAATAATGTTTCACACCATCATTATCGACCCATATGTACAGGTTTCCCGCAAATACAGAATTTAAAGCAAAGCTCAAAATAATGGTTAAGGCACAACTGAAAAATCTCATGTAATCTCTCTATATCTCGACTAACTTATTATAAACCAATAACTTACCTAACAATAACTAAGTTAAAAACCATACAAACTTGGGCCACACACTATGATCTGTATCGGATTCTTGGGTAAAACATTTAATCACACAGAAATTATGCGTATGTAATGCTATTTCTTGGGAAGTTGAAACAAAAAGATACCGCAAGAGGAAGGGTAATACTTAATACTATACAACAACTTACAAATATAACCTGACAATTATTCTAGAGTACTGGTGTTGTCCTCATCGTTATTTGGAACCCGATAAAACACTCGAGCTATTGTGGTAAGCACAACTGCAGTTCCCACACACAACACAACTAACAGGGTCGCGTCAGCGTTTTTTAAAGGGTTTAGAGTATAAAAGAGTGTAAATGCGATTAAAATTCCCACTATCGCAGAACCAGTCATAGCTTTCATAATAAGTGTTTTTGCCTATCCAATATGTGACGTTGACTTATACTAAGTATTTATATGCTCACTGTTATTATAGCTTACTTCAGTATAAGCGTCGGTACAAAAAACATTGTGCCCCTGATGCTAGTATACCGCAATTTTCCGCACAGGACGAGTGTGCCCCGGCATGTGCTACATTGCGTGTTCATGTTGCTGGTGTTGACTATGGTCGTGGCCCGACATTGAGTGATAAAGCGGTAATATCACTGTCCAGATGCCAAACGCAATTAATACCAAACCAACCGTATTACGTACCATTGATTGTTGTAACCAGTTTTTAAATCGGTACGAAAGGTTCCCGGTAATCAACATCGCAGGTAACGTGCCTATTCCGAATATTAACATCGTTAAGGCAGATTGCTGCCAACTCGTCGTAGTAGAGGCGAGAACTAAAGTACTGTAGACCAAACCACAAGGTAACCATCCCCATATAAATCCTAATAATAAGGCCTGCCATCGGTACGTAACAGGTATCAACTTATTCCCGGCAGGCTGAAGATATCGCCATACTTTGCCACCAATTTTTTCCAGATGAACAAGCACCCTCCACCAACCAGCAATATACATACCCATGGCAATTAACATTAAACCCGCAAAGACGCGTAAGGCCACACCAAATAGGCTACCCATATCTTGAAGCAACCAACCAAACATTCCCACCAATGCACCGGCTAAACTGTAGCTCATAATGCGACCGGTGTTATACAAAAATACAATATGTGTAGGAGGTGGGGTATTTTTTGCGTTATTTTGCAGCGCAAAGCCCAGCGCGTTCATAATGCCACCACACATACCAATACAATGGACACTACCGAGTAGACCGATCATTAAGGCTGATGCATAAGAAACAGAACCGCTCATTTTCTTTATTTATTATCTAGTAAAAATTCCATATTAACGCAATAATACAAACTTTGAATCATAATTTGTTTAATCCAGATTAATCTAACGTAGATATGGACGCAAAAATATTTTCTGGGGTATTGGGCATAAGTCTGTTCGCCATTGCAGTAGGATTACTCATACCTGTAGATCGTGCACAACTACCATCAACACTTCCCTGGCAAATTGAAAACAATAAACAAGGGCATACTCGCGTATTTGGATTAAACTTGAATCAAAGTACTGTGCAAGACGCAGAAAATCAGTTTTCCTCCCCTGCCGAAATCAGTCTCTTTGTTGAACCCGATGGAACAAAAGTTCTTGAAGCCTATTTCGACAAAATCACTCTAAACGGTTTACGCGCCAAAATGATTTTGGTAATCGAAGTATCATCAGAACAATTACACGGCTTGTTCCAGCGAGGCGCACGTATCAGCACCTTGGGAAACGCTAGAAAAAAGGTAGTGCTCAACACGCAAGATTTAGCACAAGTGCGCAAACACACAATAAAAAGCATAACCTATTTGCCCAGCGCCAAACTGCAAGACGCTCTAATCCGAAAACATTTTGGTGAACCTATTCAACAAATAAAAGAATCTAACAGTGACATGACACATTGGTTATATCCCCAATTGGGTCTGGATGTGGCCCTGAATGCGAAAGGCAAAGCGGTAATGCAATATATATCACCACAATCTTTCTCAGAAATAAGCAAGCCCCTACTAGAGAACAATTAATCCTAACTATTTATCTGGCTTTTTGTTGGACTTTTCTGGTAGCAAAGGATCATCCTCATCCATTAATATGCGATGAGCATCGCCTTCCAGATCATCATACTGGCCACTTTTTACGGCCCATACTAATACACCCACCATAACCAAACCAAGAACGATCATACCCGGAATTAACATATAAATCACTTCCATAACTATACCTGTTTTCGCTTAAAAACAGTGCGTATACGCGCTGCATTACCGATTACCAATAATGAACTAATTGGCATTGCAATAGCTGCCACTAAAGGTGTAATAACAGCCGCCATGGCCAACGGAACCATAATGATATTGTAAACGATAGAAATTCCAATATTCTGGTGTATCGTTTTAAGCGTGCGTTCTGATAAGTTGATTGCCATGTAGACCTTATGCAACTCATTATTCATTAGCACGATGTCTGCACTCTCACCGGACACCTCCGTACCCGAAGCCAAAGCGATTCCGACATCAGCGCGAGCAAGAGCTGGCGCATCATTTACCCCGTCCCCTACCATTGCAAGCTTAGTTCCGTTTCGCTGGAATTTTGCAATCATCCTATCTTTGTCTTCGGGTAAAACTTCAGCGATGGTTTCCATTCCACCTAGCTGCTGGGCAACGAATTCTGCAACTCCCTGTTTATCACCGCTAAGCAGTGTCATGCGAATCCCTCTATGGTGTAATAAATCAACAAGAGGTTTGGCATCGTCACGTAGTTGATCGGCTATGATTATCAAACCTGCTTCACGGCCATCTAGTGCTACATGTATGCTTGTTTGCCCTTTCGATTCCCATTCACGCTCGACGGATAACAAGCTCTGATCACAGTAAATTTGATTTTGACTTAACCAGGATAACGAACCAATAACGACATCGGTATCACCCACCTTGCCTTTAATACCTAGGCCAGGTTTGTTTTGCACTTGTTCAGCTGACAATAGTTTTTGTTGTTTTTGTTTAGCCCATTTAACAACAGCCTTAGCCAGGCTGTGCTCAGAATAATTTTCCAATGCAGCTGCATATGCAAGGACTGCTTGTTCACTAACCCCCTCTGCAGCTACTATCGATTGCACCTGCATTTGACCTTTGGTCAAGGTGCCGGTTTTATCAAACACAAAGTGGTCAATTTTCGAAAGGGACTCCAGTACTTCGCCATTCTTGATCAGTATTCCTCTGCTTGCGCCTAAACCGGCTGCAGATGCAATCGCCATAGGTGTTGCCAGTCCAAAGGCACAAGGACAAGTGACAATTAAAACGGCAGTTGCCGTCATTAAAGCCAATTCAAAATCCGTCTGCATCCACCAAGTAAAACTCAGGGTTGCTAGCAACAAGGTGACAGCGACAAACCAGGGTACAATACGATCAGCCACACATTGAATGGGAGCCTTTGAGGCCTGCGCCTTCTCTACCAAATCAATAATACGTCCTAAAGATGTGTTTCCTAAGGTCGCCGTTACGAGCACCTTTATGACACTATCCGTATTCAGGGTACCCGCATGCACTTGATCATCTATGCTTTTTCTAACAGGGCGTGATTCGCCACTTAGCATAGACTCGTCTACACTACTGCCACCCTCAATTACCACTCCATCCACTGGAATACGCGCACCCGGACGAATCAACACAGTGTCGTTGGGTTTCACGGCCCTTATGGGAACCAGTACTTCCTCACCACCATGCAACACGGTGGCACCACGAGCTTGTAAATCCAACAACCTTTGGGTAGATATTACGGCTTGGCGCTTTGACATGGATTCCAAATAGCGCCCCACCAAAATTACAAATAGAAAATTAACCACGGTATCAAAATAAACCTCGCCAATTGTCGATTGCGAGATGGTTATAAATACCGAATACACATAAGTACTCACAGCTCCTATGGCGATGGGAAGGTCCATAGTAAGCTGGCGATGTTTTAGCCCTGTCCAGGCACTGTGCAAAAATGGAAAGCCTGAATACAACAAGGTCGGTGTAGCCAAGGCAAATCCGACCCAATGAAACAAGTTGCGAAACTCACCTTTATCGGCGCCACTATAGAGTGCGATAGAAATCCACAATAGATTCATCATGGCAAATCCAGCAAATGCCATGCGCAACAATAATTTCCGATTTTGACGATTGAGCTTGTTTTCCGCTACTTGCGGATCATAAGGAACTGCGGCGTAGCCAATATTACCCAGATTGCTTATAATTTGCGATAATTTTACGTTTTGATTATCCCAGCGCAACAGTAATTTTTTGTTAGATAGGTTTACCCGTGCATCCAAAACGCCAGTTGTTTGGGCTAAAGATTTTTCGATTAACCAAACACAGGCAGCACAATGTATCCCTTCAACTAATAAACGAATTTCACGAATACGACCAAGATTCGCCATAAATTCCGCTTGCACGTCATCCAGATCATAAAGAGCAGGATCTTTAATAGCCTCCGGCGGTGGTGCCAAGTTTAGTTTGTCGGGAGTACGTTGGTAAAACCCATTCAAATTCGCTGCGTAGATTGCGTGACACACCATTTGACAAGCAGGACAACAAAACTGTCGAGTGACACCGCTGATCTCCTGGGAAAATTGTATGTTTTCAGGTATTGGTAGCCCACAATGGAAACACGAGTCTCTGACCTGTTCGTTGTCTCTCGTGGTAATTTGTAGTGATTCTGTTAATGCCATTGTATTTAATACAACATCTAATTTAGCTTACTAAATATCATTAGGAGGGACTAGCGGTTATTCGATGCGTCATGCGATATTCTATATCCTCATAGGTAATCTGAAGCTTGATATCCCATATTCCAGGTAACATAAAACCAATATCAGCCTGATACAGGCCGGGCGCGATCTCTTCAAACAATGTCACAAAATCTGCGTTGGCATCGGAAGGCCGGTAAGCCAATACACTGACATTCGCGTTTTTAATGGGTAAACCACGTTTGTCCACGGCACTAAATCGAAAAACATCCGGAGTACCAACTTTTAGGTTTTTGGGCACATCAAAGTTCATTTCCCATTGTAGGGCTTTTTCTGCAGCTAACATTTTAAGGGCATTTCTTTCATATTGACGCCCTTGTTCATAATAATTCTCCACCACCAATCCGGGACTACTCACTACAGCCATTACGGCAAGTAGTGCGTTTACCGTTAAAAAAACCACAATAATGGCCAACCAGCCAATTACCCATGGATTGCGTAATGCCTGAGGATTGTCTTGAGAGTAACGTAAACGCAATTTATTCATAGCTTGGGAGATACTCATACTATACATTAGCCTCAATTTGTGTAATCCGAGTGTCATATCTTAGGACTAAAAAACATACTTTGGTAGTCTGCAAAATGTTCAGCTTGTTCAGCATCTTCTACGCGTACTTTTAGTGGTAGACGCTCCTTATCCAACTCATTTCCCGGAATACGAATAAACACCGTATAGGCGGCGACACGACCCTTAGGAACCGCAATCAATTCATCTGCGCCTATCACACGTAGACTCGGGTGACCCGTCACAAATAATCTCACCTTTATATCATGGTCCATTTTATTGAGAATTTTAAGTTCATACTTGTTTTGTACAGAACCATCGCTTTGCATAACAAACAGCGGTTGACGTTCATGCAAAATTTTAAGCTCTAATGATCCAAGCGTACTTAAGCCATAGATAATACCTAAAACAGCTGCAAACATTATCAGAAAATAAACGATTACTCTTGGCCGTTTATAG
>Ga0316187_10004550_pt1 | contig 12011 bp, 12 predicted proteins | sample CroRivburrow1_MG_FD_204927 | JGI IMG/M metagenome (GOLD analysis project Ga0316187, IMG submission 204927) | Coastal sediment microbial communities from Maine, United States - Cross River worm burrow 1 | ecosystem: Environmental > Aquatic > Marine > Coastal > Sediment | place: USA: Maine...
ACCGCCATGTTGAATGCCCGCATCATCCCTAAACTGGCCAAGTTGCTGCTGGATTTGGAGAAGGTGCTCGAAAAACTCGGTATTTTCGCTCCCATCGTGGTCGTGAAAGGTGATGGGACCCTGATGAGTGCTGAAATGGCCAAGGAACGACCGGTGGAGACCATTTTGTCGGGGCCGGCGGCGAGTGTGGCCGGAGCGCGACATCTGACGGGATTGAAAAGCGCGCTGGTCGTTGATATGGGCGGCACTACCACGGATACCGCGGCCCTGGCGAACGGCATGGTGAGCGTGTGTGCGACCGGATCCAAAATTGGCGGCCACAAGACCCACGTAAAGGCCCTGGAAATCCGCACCGCCGGTCTGGGCGGTGACAGCCTGATCCAATGGGATAAGGGGCGCTTTTACATCGGACCCCGTCGGGTGGCGCCCATCGCCTGGCTGGGTGCGACATACCCGGGGGCGGACAGGGCCCTGAAATTTCTTGACATGCACCTGGATCGGCATACCGTTTCCACCCGGGACATGCAGATCCTGGCCCTGACCGGTTCAGCGGACAACCTGACCTTGACGCCCCTGGCGGAAAAAATTCTGAGCCTCCTGAAATCCCGGCCGTTTTCCATTGACGAGCTAATCAAACGAACTGGAGTCCTTTTCGAAAAGAGCCTTAACCTTGAACGATTGGAAGACGATTTCATCATCCAGCGGTGCGGGCTGACACTGACCGATCTTTTACACGTGACGGACCGGTTCGAACGGTGGAGCAAAGAATCCGCGCAAAGCTACTGCCGGATGTTTTCCCGCCTGACAAAAATGGACATCGCCGACATGGCTGAACGCCTCCTGGACATGGGCGTTGAACGCCTGACCCTGGAGCTGTTGAAGCGGCAACTGGATGAGGAGACCGATCCCGAAGCCCTGCATACCTGCCCCGTGTGCCGGACCCTGGTTAAAAACCTGCTTTCGGGCGGGAGCGATCAGTATGCCGTCCGCATCGATCTGAAGCGGCCGGTGGTCGGCATCGGTGCACCGATCCACTTTTTCCTGCCTCGGGCCGCCGAGGCCCTGGGCGCCAAAGCGGTATTGCCGCAGGATGCAGATGTGGCCAACGCCATCGGTGCCATCACCAGCAATGTGGTGGTGAAGCGCCACGTGCGAATTATTCCCGATCAGGAAGGCGGATTCTTAATCGAGGGGCTGGCCGGCGCCAGGCATTTTCAAAAGTTCGCCGAGGCCGACGCCTTTGCACGGGAAGAACTGGCCCGCATGGTGAGAGATCTGGCCTGGGCTGCCGGTACCAGCTCCCGGGTTGTGGAGTTAAAGACCGAAGACCAGATTCCAACCACCGCCGACGGCAAACAAATCTTCATGGGTCGAATCATTCACGCGAAACTGACCGGTCAACCCGATATTGTCGCCGGCGACAATCATTACCGGTTGGCGGCAGCGGCGAACTAGGGGGATAAGATCATCCAACAACGCTTTGTAGGCATGGCTAAATAGCCCGGGCGAGCACAGCCGGTCGTAGCGCAGCGGCCTATGGCTCGGAGAAAGATCCCGCTTTATCGAAGAATTGAAAATTGATATGGCCGCAAAAAGGCGCAAAAAACACAAAAGTAACAACTATGGGGCGACACTTTATTGCAAAAAATGATTTTTACCTCGTGGGAGCGGCTTCCAGCCGCGAATATCACGATAGCATGCCACGGTTTACAACAAAAAAGGCGCTCCAGTATTAAATGTATCCCCATCCCCAATTAAAGGGCAATAACTGAATTTTCACTATCACCAAATGGTGTCGGCTTAAATCCGTCTGCGCTGGCATCATTTTCCCAGTCCTTATTGTCCAGCAGGTAACGAAACTGGTATTCTCGCCCTTTCTCCAGATCCAAAGTTGCTGTAAACGCCCCTTTTTTTAATTTTTTCATAGGCGTCGAGAAATAATCCCAGTTGTTAAATTCTCCGACCACATGGGCAGTTCCGACTGAATTTCCTATTTCTTCAGAGATCCGAAAAGTGACTTTGCACACCGGTTTGGTTTTTAGATATTGTTTTTTAATGCTCATTGTAACCTCATTTCTATGTTAGTCAAATTCAATGATGAACCCGCTATTTTCTTGCAGCCCCTCTAAATCAGGTTAAAATAAGTTGTTTCCGTTTAAAGTCAAGGTGCTTGAACCAAATTATTAGGGTTAAATACGGCCAAAGGCGCCGGTGTGTGACAAACTCCATCAACACAAAAAGATGCGAAATGTGTGATCACCATTCTGCTGAATTAAATTTGGTTGAACATGAACCAGAAATTAGGTATTTGGTTATATCCCAAAATTCTCCGGGTACGGGATGGACTGTCAGTTTTATTCCAATTTATGGGTATATGGTGTCAGGTATCAGGATTCAATTCCCGGGTGCCTCCGTCCTGATCCGCCTGCGGCGGAAAACCTTTTAAAAGCCGGAATGAAGCTCCCCGCCGCAAGCGGACGGGGTATTCAAAAGATCATAATAGAAATTAGATCAAAATTTAAATCCATATGAGAATACTTGAGAGTAAATTTTCACCACCCCAGGTTCAGGGTTAAGCGGAAACATGTTAAAAAATAACGATATGGATCATCTGAAGGGCTTTTTTCTGGTCTGTTTTGCTGGGACGCTTTGGTCATTTGGAGCTCCTATCATTCGTTACATGATAGAGGCTCGAAATTACCAGTGGCAATATTTGTTTTACCGAGGCCTGACGATCGCAATCGTTCTTTTAATTTATCTCATGGTGAAAGAAGGCAAAACCTTTATAACAAGTTTTAGACATAGCGGAGCATCCGGTCTGCTTGGGGCCTGCGGGCTTGTGGCTGCCTTTATCGGATTTATATGGTCGATCACATTAACAACCGTTGCGAATTCCTTATTCATGCTGGCTACGACACCCTTTGTGGCTGCATTTCTCGGCATTGTGTTTTTAAAAGAGAAGGTCCGGCAGCTCACCTGGGCGGCTATGGTTATTGCGTTGGCAGGGGTTCTCACCATGGTCTTGGAGGGATTGGGAGAAGGCAATTTCTTTGGCAACGTCATCGCATTAATTTCGGCAACAGGTTTCGCCGTTTTTTCGGTAAGCCTCCGATGGCGAAAAGAAACACCACAATTTACGACCATTGCACTTGCCGGCTTAATTTGTGTGGTATTCACGATGTTGATACTTTTTTCACAAAACAGCACGGTTGCAATGCCGCTTCGCAATGTTTACCTGAGCATGCTCCATGGTCTTATTGTCGGTATCGGCTTAATATTATTTGCCACAGGCGCTAAATTTTTGCCGGCAGCTGAGCTGACCCTACTGTCAATGGTGGAAGTGATTGGGGGTGTTCTTTGGGTCTACCTTCCAATCTTCGGAATCCATGAAGTTCCAAGTATCCTTACAATGATCGGAGGTGTCATCGTTTTATTTGCCATTATACTGGATGGTGCCGGCACGCGAAGGGTGCGGCGAATGATAAGAGTGCCTTAACGAATATTATTTCATTTTAAAATTTTGCGAAAAACTATTTCGAATTTTGGCGATACTGGATAAGGGTGAGAAGACAACTAATCTTTGAAAATCTCGAAAAATGTTTGTACTTTGTACGAACAAATGTGTGTGAATTAAAAGATTAGGTGGTGTTTTATGGGAAATGTAGTCAAAAGAGGAAATGAAGCGATGCGAACAGCACGGTTTGGTTTCCGTGTGACACACCGGCAGGAGGTACTTATTTGTCGTGCTGCTGAAGCAACCCGAAAAAGCGTAACGGAGTTTGTTCTCAATAGTGCTTGTTCGGCAGCAGAGAATGCACTTTTAGATCAAAAGCTGTTTTTTGCTGACGATGAGAGTTGGCAGGCTTTTATTGATGCCATGGATAGGTCGGCAAAAATTAAGCCACGGTTAGGCAAACTGATGAGGCATCGCGCACCGTGGGAAAAATAGAAACCTTCTCTGCATCCGATCTTTCGGCCCCCGAAAAACTCACAGCAGATCACATCATTGATGATTTCGACTGTGGTTACCCCGTTCTGAATCATTGGTTATGTCGCTATGCCTTGCAAAACCAGCAGTCAAATGCAGCGAGAACCTTTGTTGTTTGCAGACAGAATCGTGTTGTCGGTTATTACAGCCTTGCCGTCGGCGCGGTCGATCATGAGGTTGTGCCGGCACGTATCAAAAAGGATCTGGCTCGTCATCCGATATCCATCATGGTGCTTGCCCGCCCTGCAGTAGATCTTCGCGATCAAGGCCACGGTATTGGCAGAGGGTTATTAAAGGATGCCGTCTTAAGGACTTTGCAAGCTGCGAAGTACGCTGGCATTCGGGCAATTTTCGTCCACGCAAAGGATGAAAAGGCGCAAAGATTCTATGAACGATTCGATTTCGAACCATCTCCGGTTGACCCCCTTAAACTTATGTTGTTGATCAAGGATGCTGTAAAAACTTCCAAGGCCCAAAAAGGATAGTTAAAGAACAAAATGATTATATTTCTGATGATTCAAAATATAACTGTCTTAAACCGTCAAGGAGAATAAATAGGTCTCGTAAGGCATTTCGCAGCCGTTACCAAAGGCGATCTCCATACAGCCGGATTTTGGATGGAAAATCATGCTGGCCAGGGTTTTAGAATAGATGGCATCGGCACGCGGATGAGCACAAATAGATTTCGGATATCCAGTGTGGTCGGAAAGCATTTGCCTGGCAAGTGAAATGTCTGTCTCACCATAGTATTTTTCGATCAGGGATCCCATGGCCGCATAACGTGAGATTGTCGAGCAGCCAGGATCATCTTTATTCTTGTCGTTGACAGCCATTTCATCGTTCAGGATATGGTTGGCATGATATAAAAAGTCTTGGCTGTATTCCGGGTAGAATAAAGAAGGGGAACATTCAATATTGCAGATGCCTTGGTCCGGGTGAGCCAGCATGAAAGCATTCGGGAGTGCTTTTGGTACTTTTTTCATATATTCGACAGCAGATTCCAATGTTGTGCACAGCAGCGTCTCCCGGATCAAAACATTCGTTGGGATTCCGGCGGCGCGCTCACCGTTATCAATAGCCATCCACAGCAGACATAAGCCGGCTGAATTCATTCCCATATAAGCGGGGATCCCGGGGTGTGTATAAATCAGTGTTTCCAGGCCGGATTCGTCCCGATGATGAATAACGCCGTCCAGCTGGCCGGCTGCCCAGTGATGAAGACATTCATCGTTGTTCTGCCCACAAATAAGCTCAGCGGTTTTTGAAGCCTCACCCATCACCGCAAAAGCCGTGCAGTGTTCCGGGGTGTGATAATTAAACCATTTTTCATAAGCACAAGCCAGCAGAAGAATGTTATCAAAGAGTAGATCGGAGCCCGCAGCCAGCCCCTTCATTTCTTCCAGGGTATTTGGGGCGTATTCCTGAATAAACGGCAGTAATCCTCTGGCGTGGGGCAACCAGTCATGTAATGTCATACCGTCTTTAGATAAAGCCGCATTTTCAGTTGATTTCAATATCGTTATGATGCTGTCGCGCCATTCCTTGCCGATCGATTCACCCCGAGCATAGGAACTGCCGGTAGCGATTATTCTGCGATGATGCATTGACAATTCCTTCCTTGAGCGTAGAAGCTTTTTAGACTATGGGCTCACTCAAAAACATTCGATTGAATTTATATTCAATCTGATATCAATAAAATTAGGTTGACATGAGAAACAATCGAATATAATCCAAACATATTGCGTATTTGTATATACAAATTTTTTATTCCTCACAATACCTTTTTCTGACAACATGTTGTCAGAAACTTATACCTTGCGTTACTAAACAACCAGCGCCTTGGTTGCCCTTTAGGCGCCATATATTTCGAGCGCAGTCTCGGATGAAGCTGGGGAGGCTATGCGACAGAGGAGCTGATGTTTTCCGCCAGTTATTCAGCGAGTGCAGCTTGGAACGATACTCACTGGAAAAACGCACAATTCAACGAATTGCTGGTGCCGGCCAGGGCTGAATTGGACGAAGTCAAGCGCCGGGAAATGTATGCAGAAATGCAATGTATTCTGCGTGATGAAGGTGGTGCCATCATGCCTATGTTCGCCAACGCCGTCGATGCAAGAACCGGCACGGTGAACCACGGTAAAGTCTCAGGGATTACGCCCTTTGATGGTCGCAGAATTATCGAGCGCTGGTGGCTCGTCTAAAAGACTTTAACGGTTAGCTCCGTGTCCAGTTGTTCAACCTTATTTAAACCCAAATTGAGCGATAGACTTCAGCAGTAGGGTGAGATAACTCACCCCACCAATCTTTTTCGCACTGCATTTCATTTATTGTAGTTTTTAAAATGGCGGAAAAATCCGGGGTCTTCTGTTATGCCTGCTATCAGGAAACCCATCGGTGTAATTTTATTTATGCCCATGTTTGCCGAAGCCACCTTTTGAAAAACAGATCGACTATCTCATAGCTGCCATTGGCCTGCTGGATCAACTCCATGCTGATCAATTTCTTAGTCGCCTTTTGAAGCGACGAAGGGACTCCCAAACCGTGTTTGTCAAGAAACAGCCTACTGTAGATCTCGGGATGATCTTCCTGCATCAAAGCCATCAATAAATTTTTTTGTTTAGCCGTTAAACTTTCCCATATGGCCATAAAAGCGCTCGACTCCCTTGAAATGAGAATTTCAATTTCTTGGTCATCGAAGTTTGCGATCTCCTGGAATTCATCGAAAACAACCACAGCGTTTTTAATTTGTCACATTATATATCACAGCGTCCCATATAATGACCAATTCTCTCTGTAGTCTTAATAATGAAAACCCTCTATATTAATATTCATTATAATTTCAATGTAATAAAACGTTTTATAATATTCGGAAAAATTCTTGACAAGGATATTCTATTAAATTATGGTAGACGTCATAAATAAAAGATACATGTCACATATAATGAACGATTAATTGAGTCAAAATACCAGCTAAAAGTGAGTGATTCCGGCAAAAATGGGCTTTCACGATCAAGATAAGGAAAATGCTTTGATGCTGAGCGAAGGAAAGTATTTTTTTATCCGCTCATTGGCAAAAGGCCTTAAAATTATGGAGCTTCTTTCCAATAATGAGGCTTTAACGGTCACCCAGGTCGCCAAACTGATGAATATGAACCGTGCCGGCAGTCATCGATTTTTATCGACACTGAAAGAACTTGGTTATGCCGACAAAGATGAAAGCTCGCGGTATTACCTGACATCTAAAATGATTGAACTCGGCATGAAGGTGTTGGATCGATTTGAGATTCGTAAAATCGCCCGTCCCTTTTTACAGGAGCTTTCGACTAAATTCAATGAATCGATCAACCTGGGATATTTTAATGGTGAAGAAGTTTTAACCATAGACAAAATAGACAGTACTGAGATTTTAAGAATGGATGCAGGCATTGGCGGAGGAGAACCAGCATACTGCACTAGTTTAGGTAAGACGATTATAGCTTTTCTCCCCGACACGCAATTGGAAGAATATCTTCAAAAAATAGAGTTAACACCCTTTACTCCGAATACAGTGATTTCAAAAGATAAACTGAAGGAGGAGTTAATCCAGATAAAAGAAAATGGTTACTCCATTGATGACGAGGAATTGTCCGTTGGCCTGAGATGTGTCGGTGCGCCCTTGTTCGATCATAGCGGTCAAGCACTTTATGCAATCAGTATTTCCGGGCCTTCCATCAGAATGGGCAGCAAAAGAATCGAAGAAATCCAGCGGGAGCTTAAAAAAATCTGCAAAAATTTGTCAGGAAAAATGGGAAACCATCATTTCTAAAAGGACCTAAGCTTTTTCCGAGACTGTACAAGAAACCTCACGAAAGGACTGTGAAAAATGAAAAAAAAGAAACTATCACGATTAGACCTCCTCAAAATGAAGAAATCCGGTGAAAAGATCGTATGGATTACGGCTTACGATTTCTGGACGGCCTCTTTCGCCGAACAAGCCGGTATGGACATGCTACTTGTTGGCGATTCATTGGGCATGTGCGTATACGGCTATGAAGGCACTATCCCTGTGACGATGGATCAGTGCATATGGCACAGCGAAGCGGTCCGGCGCGGGGCATCGAACACGTTTGTTATTGGAGACATGCCGTTTCTTTCTTACCAGGTCAGTATCGAAGAGGCAGTCAGAAATGCCGGCCGCTTTTATAAAGAGGCCGGGGTCGATGCCATAAAACTCGAAGGCGGACAGAGGGTTTGCCCTCAAATTAAAGCCATTGCCGACGGCGGCATGCTCGTTATGGGACACATTGGCCTGACCCCGCAAAGTTCAGGCCAGCTTGGCGGATTTAAAGCCCAGGGACGTACGGCTGAAACCGCAAAAGAATTGATCGAAGATGCTCTGGTCATCGAAGAAGCCGGCGCTTTTGCTTTGCTGGTCGAGGCGGTGCCGCCCGAGGTCTGCGGCATTATTCGTGAGAAGCTAAAGATTCCTGTTTACAGCATCGGTGCGGGATGGGAAGCCGACGGTCAGTTGATGATCTGCAGTGACGTTCTCGGTATTTTCCAGGCATTTACCCCTAAATTCGTTAAAAAATATGAGAATTTGGGCGAAAAAACCGTCAGCGCTTTCGAGCAATACGTGCAGGATGCCCGCAACGGTCTGTTTCCCAAAGAGGAGCATGCCTACAAGATGGTCGAAGGGGAATTGCCAAAGTTGAAGGAACTGTTGGATAGTTAACCCCTTGACCCATCAGTTCACCGCGGTAGCCCAGTTCAATTTCGGAATCAATGGGAGCTGATCGCTATAATGTTAGATCTTCATGTCTAGCTACTTATCCAATCAGCAAACCGGCAAACGGACCAACCGGCTCACTGGCCAACTGACATAGCAAAGGAGAAAAAATCATGTCTGATGTTTTAAAGAGAATTCGCGACTTTATGGAAAAAGAAGGTATTCCCGGCCGGGATGCATATGAACTACCGACCTCGACCAAAACTTTTCCTGATGGCGCCAACTACCGCATCGAAATCGCCGGTGTCGAAAGAGCATCCACCATGGAGGCCATGATCGATGAGGCCCACAAACGAAAATTAACGATTCATCGTGTCATCGCAGCGGTGGGGGGTTCCACCTATTGCGATTTCCAGGAACTGAAGGCCATGGCGCAGATGGCCCGGGACGAGGGGGTTGAAATGATCATGACCGTCGGCCATAGAAAGGGCTGGGACGCCGGGTCCAAGGAAATATCCACCTCGGAAGGTGCCATGCAGGGATTTCGACTGAGGGGCTCAGACAATATCTCATATCATATCGCTGATATCATGCGCAACATCGAGGCTGGCCATCGCGGGTTTCTTGTATATGACGAAGGCGTGCTGTTTATTTTGAACAAGATGCGCGCCGAAGGTCTTATCCCGGCGGAAACGATTTTCAAATTTTCGGTTTTCGGGGGATACTGCAGTGCGGCCGGCGCCAAGGTGATAGAATCCATGGGGGCCAATTCGATGAATCCCATATCGGATGTCTCGCTGCCGATTTTAGGTGCCATTCGCAAGGCGGCGGATTTTCCCTTGGATGTCTACATCATCATTGTCGACTCTTTCGGCGGCATGTTCAGGGCTTATGAGACACCCGAGATCGCCCGCATTGCCTCGCCGTGCTATTTTAAATTTGAACCGGGAACGTCCGAGGGGGACATCTACAAACCCTGGGTCACCGAAGACTTTCACCGGAATTTAATTAGGGAAAAAGTAAAGCTCGCATCTATCGTGTCGGAAATCATGGAACGTCACGCGCCCGGGATCAAGGCTTCAGCCCAACGGCCCGATGACCTGGTACTGCCGGTGGTTGTTTGAGAGGTGTAAAACCAAAGTAATAAATACATAGAGGACCGCTAATGAAAATCGACAAACATCTGTCCAACCGCACCCATGAGGTCGAGTGGTCGGGCATCCGCATCATGTTCGCTCTGGCCGACGAGATTCCCGATGTCGTGAACCTGGGGATCGGCCAACCCGACTTTGATACGCCGGAATTTATCCGAGATGCCGCCAAACAGGCCCTGGACGACGGGTATACCCGCTATCCACCGGCAAAAGGTTTTGAAGATGTAAGGCGGGCGATTGCCCGAAAACTCAAACAAGAAAACAACATTATGGCCGACCCTGATACCGATATATATGTAGCCGTCGGCGCCATGCAGGTGATCTTTAACACCTGCCTGCATCTCTTAAACAAGGGTGACGAGGTGATTGTCATCGATCCCGGATATGATTACTATTCCCAGATTCGTCTTTTCGGTGGAGTGCCGGTACCGGTGCCCGCCCGTGAATCGAACTTGTTCAAAGTAGATCCGGACGATATCAAGGCCGCCATCACGGATAAAACCAAGTTGATGATCATCAACACGCCTTCCAATCCCACGGGAGCCATCCTGGATGAAACAATCCTGCAGACCATTGCTCAATTGGCGATGGAACATGACCTCCTGGTTCTTTCGGATGAACCTTACGAACATATTCTCTTCGATGGACATCAACACGTCAGCATCGGATCGTTTGACGGGATGGCCGAGCGGACCATATCGGCTTTTACCCTTTCCAAATCTTACGCCATGACGGGATGGCGTGTCGGGTATACCGTTGCTCCGCCGGCAGTTATCGATGAGATGGAAAAGCTGATGGAGCATATGGTCTCCGGCGTGACTGCGGTGGCGCAGCGGGCTGCGCTGGCCGCCATCGAGGCGCCCCAGGACTGCGTCCGGGATATGGTAGCAATCTACGATAAAAGGCGGCGTATCGTCTATGAGGGCTTAAATGCCATCGAAGGGATCAAATGCCTTAAACCGGAATCGACGTTTTACGCTTTTCCGAATATTTCATCCTTTGGGCTCTCGTCCTGGGGATTTGCTGAATATCTCGTTAAGGAACATAAGGTGGCCGTTGTACCGGGGAGCATATTTGGCAAAGCGGGAGAAGGCTATGTGCGCCTCTCGTTTGCCGCTAGCATAGAGCAATTGAAGGCGGGTATCGCCCGCATCCGGCACGGAGTGGAAACACTGAAGTCCTGACAAGTAGCATAAACACAGGTTGACAGTTCAGGGTTCAACGTTCCGGGTGTAAAAACCCGCTACCAGCTCATATAAACGGGCAATGTCCGTTGTGAGTTGTCAGTTGTGCGTGGTAAAGGATGAAGATATCTGCAAAATTTAATAGATGGTAAATAATCGTTGCGTTGTTTTAGGCTGTGTCCAATTATATTAAAATACGAATACAACTGACCACGGACAACGATCTACGAACACGATCATATTCCGAATCTTGATCAATATGGTGAGCAGTGTCTATCGGTAGTAACCTTTGAACCTTGAACCCTGAACATAGAAACGAGCAGTTTAAGTTAAAGCAATATCCGGTTAACCGACCTGCCATGGATTGCCGGTGAAAGGAGAAGATAATGGCCTTGTTTCAGACTGAAGAGTATCTTGAGCGTATCGGCAACACCCAAAAGCGGATGACGGATAAAGGGATCGACGTGCTGATCGTCTCCGATCCGGCCAACATGAACTATCTAACCGGATATGATGGCTGGTCTTTTTACGTTCCCCAGGCCGTCGTCGTATCGCTGCACCAAGAGCAACCCATCTGGATCGGACGCGGCATGGACGCCAATGGGGCCCGGCACACCACTTTTTTATCCGGGGATAACATCATCGGATATCCGGATGATTACGTTCAGTCCACCGTCAAGCACCCCATGAACTTTGTGGCCGGCGAAATCAAACACCGCGGATGGGACAAAAAATCCATCGGCCTGGAAATGGACGCTTACTACTTTAGCGCCCGGGGATTTGTTGAACTCCAAAAAGATCTGCCCGGGACAAACTTCAAAGATGGCAATCTGCTGGTTTCATGGGTACGGATTGTCAAGTCCAACCGGGAAATCGAATACATGAAACAGGCCGGCAAAATCTCTGAAAAGGTCATGCAAACCGCCCTGGATAAGCTGGCCCCAGGGGTTCGGGAATGCGACGCCGTGGCCGCGGTT
>Ga0316187_10004551_pt1 | contig 12010 bp, 11 predicted proteins | sample CroRivburrow1_MG_FD_204927 | JGI IMG/M metagenome (GOLD analysis project Ga0316187, IMG submission 204927) | Coastal sediment microbial communities from Maine, United States - Cross River worm burrow 1 | ecosystem: Environmental > Aquatic > Marine > Coastal > Sediment | place: USA: Maine...
TGAAGAATGCGCTTCTACCGATCATTACCCTGTTGGGACTCTCCATTCCGGGGCTGATTGGCGGCTCTGTCATTGTTGAACAACTATTCTCTATTCCCGGCATGGGGCTGCTCTTTTATGAGGCTGTGCTGTCGCGTGATTATCCTCTGGTGATGGGCATAACCGTGATCGGAGCGGTGCTGACCCTGATCGGTAATCTTCTGGCTGACCTCTCTTATGCATGGGCCGACCCGCGAATTCATCACGGTAGCGGTTCATGAAGAAGAATCTTTTCAATCAACCGTTGCTGTTTATGGGTGGACTGATCGTTTCTCTGGTCGCCCTCTCTGCACTGCTGGCACCGTGGATTGCGCCCTATGACCCCTCTATGATCAATGTGCGTGATATTCTTCTACCCCCCTCATGGGCGCACTGGTGCGGCACCGATACATTGGGGCGTGATGTGTTAACCCGTATGCTCTATGGAGCCCGGGTATCGCTTGCGGTTGGTTTTGTAGCTGTAGGGATATCTCTGCTGATAGGCATCTGTCTGGGTGCTATTGCCGGTCATTTTGGAGGCAAAGCTGATGCCCTGCTGATGCGGGCCACCGATATGGTTCTCTGTTTTCCAACTTTTTTTCTTATATTGGCAGTCATTGCGTTCCTGGAGCCCTCAATCTGGAATATCATGATTGTGATCGGTCTAACTTCATGGATGGGTGTAACACGTCTGGTACGGGCGGAGTTTCTATCACTTCGTAAGCGTGAATTCATCATGGCTGCAGAGAGCCTGGGTATCTCATCATTTCAGCTGATCTGGCGCTATATGTTGCCCAATGCCATGGGGCCGGTCCTTGTTTCTGCGGTGTTGGGTGTCGCCGGAGCAGTACTGGTTGAGTCCGGCCTCTCATTCCTGGGGCTGGGTGTACAGCCCCCCGATCCCTCATGGGGCAATATGCTGACTGAAGGAAAAGACAATATTCAAATTGCATGGTGGCTCTCTGTCTATCCAGGTCTGGCTATTCTGATTACTGTGTTGGGGTACAACCTTCTTGGCGAAGGTCTGCGTGACCGCTATGACCCAAGAAGCAGAAGACGGTAACCTTCCATGAGCAAGAAATCCGATATTTCCTACATGAAGTTAGCCTTTCAACATGCCGAAATTGCAGCGGAAAATGGCGAGGTGCCTGTAGGCGCTGTGCTGGTCACTGTAGATGGGCAGGTGTTCACCGCCTGCAATGCTCCGATCACGACACACGACGCCTCAGCGCATGCAGAGATGCGGGCTATCCGCATGGCCTGCAAAGATACAGGCAATTATCGTCTGGGAGGTTCAACACTCTATGTCACCCTTGAGCCATGTACGATGTGTGCCGGGGCTATTGTCCATGCCCGCATTGGACGGGTTGTTTATGGCGCAGCGGATCCGAAAACCGGTGCGGTAGAATCACTGTTTCAGGTGTTGTCGGATAAACGGCTTAATCATCAACCGGAAATCACCTCTGGAGTTCTGGCGGATGAGTGTGGTGAGCTGCTGAGATCATTCTTCCGGGCCAAACGAAACAACTGATTCACTTTGGAACCACTGTCGCTATGGTTCTCTGCTATAGTGCCTGAGGAAGGGCAATACAAATGAGGTGGTATAGATGCTCTACCAGTCGATTAAAGAACATGTATCGCGCGATGTTGTACAGATAGCTCCCGACACCGACATCAGTACCGCCATGCAGTTGATGGCCCGGTCAAAAATCAACTGTATCCTGGTATGTGAGCATAAAAAACCTGTCGGAATTCTGACAACACGCGATCTATTATCTCTTTATCATAAAAATCATGTAGCTCTGGATCAACCCGTATCTAAGATTATGACCAGAGAGGTTATCACCAGCCACGAAGAGATTACCCTTCTTGATACCTTTGATCTGATGATCCAAAACAGTATTCGCCATATTCCAATTGTTGATGAGAACGATCACCTGTCAGGCATCATCTCCGAAACCGATATTATGGAATCACTGGGTTCCATCGACCTGATGCGCATGCAGACAGTTGCAGAGATTATGATGGCACCTGTAACCACGGTGAATGTTGAAACGCCGTTCTCTGAAGTCATACAGCTCTTCCACAATAAAAAGATTGGCAGTGTTGTGGTTAAGCGTAATGGGTTACCTGTCGGAATCATAACGGAGCGCGACATTCCAGCCCTGATCAGCAATAACACACCGGTATCCACTGAATCCGAACAGATTATGTCACAGCCTGTTATTACAATCGCTGGCAAAGCGACGTCACAGGAAGCGCTGATTAAAATGCATGAACATGGCATTCACCACCTGGTGGTGACAGACGACTCTAGCGCTATTCTTGGCATCGTCTCCCGCTCGAGCTATTTTCATAACCTTACCCGTTATCTGATCCGGCAACTGATAAAAAGTGAAACCAGACTTAAACAGCTTCTCGGCAAGACCGAGAAGGAGATCATTCACCATCAAGTGGTCGAAATGGGAAACTTCTACTTTTCAGCTATTCAGAATGCTCCCCAAGGCATCATTGTTCATCAACATGGAAAAATCGTCTATGCCAATAGAGCAGCAATCGTTCTGTTCGGTGGTCGAGGCTCAAAAAGCAACCTGATTGGACACCCTTTCCTTAGCCTCGTTCACCCCGACTCCTATCAGGCTGCACTGAAACGGACTGAGAATCTCTACCTGACCGGAGGTGAAACTCCATTTATCGATGAAAAATTATTAACTAAGGATGGCAATGCATTTGCAGCTGAAACATCTTCAGTCCTGATCCCATATGATGGCGACACCTCTATTCTGGTTACCATTAAGGATATTACCGAAAAGCTGATGCTCGAAGAGCAGCTGATGCGGGCACAAAAGCTGGAGGCGATTGGCACGCTGGTTGGTGGTATCGCTCATGATTTTAACAATACGCTGGCAGGTATTACCGGAAATGTTTTTCTCGCCAAGATGGCTCTGCACGAGAATGGTAACCCTGCTTCAGAGCTTGATCATGTAGAGAAACTGGCTTTCCACGCCTCTGAAATGATCCAGCAGCTTCTTGCCTTTGCCCGCAAAACGCCAATTAAAATCAAGCCCCTTCTCCTGGCTGACTTTATCAAGGAGGCCATAAAGCTCCATCGTGCAGTCATCCCCAAAAACATTATGATTAAAACAAAGCTGGCGCCGGAGTCTCTGGTTATTCAAGGGGATCCATCACAACTCCAACAGGTACTTATTAACCTGATCAACAATGCAAGACATGCTGTAAATGATGTCATAGAACCAACGATCATCATCAAGCTGGAAAAGTTTCAAGCAGACAGTGAGTTCATGGAGCGCCATCAGATTGAGCCAAGCAAAGCGGATTTCGCCCGCCTTACTGTTTACGATAACGGCTATGGAATTCCAGAACAGATCCAGCCGCACCTGTTTGAACCCTTTTATACCACCAAAGAGGTAGGTGAAGGAAGTGGTCTGGGGCTGGCGATGGTTTATGGAGCCATTAAGTCACATGACGGCATCATTGAGGTAGAGAGCCAGGAGAAGTGTTGCACGGCATTCCATCTCTACTTTCCGTTGGCTAAGGCGGATAATGAAACCGGAGCCTCTGATCCATTGAGCGAAATTAAAAAAGGTGATGGAGAGACCATTCTTCTGGTTGATGATCAGGAGGTAATTCTGGAAACAGGCCGCGAGGTATTAAAGCAGCTCAATTATAGGGTTTTAACCGCCTTTAACGGAGAAGAAGCCGTGAGAGTATTCAGAGAGCATGCAAAACAGATTCAGCTCACCATTCTGGACCTGGTTATGCCAAAAATGGGTGGTGTGGATGCTGCCAAAATGATTTTTGAGATCGACCCTGATGCCAAAATCCTCTTTGCAACCGGCCATGATTCTAAGGGAACATTAGTGGACGGTGATATGGGTGAAGTGTTGTCAAAACCGTTTGCGATTTCCAAGTTAAGTCAGGCGATTAGAGATACTCTTCAGTCTTAGGAGCTCTTAAGAGCATGTCGTCGTAGTGAACAGCAAGCCAGATGGTTGACGAACCGGGTATTGTCCATTTTACCCGATGCCTTTGATGTGCCTTGATAGTTAAACAGTCCCCTCTTTTCAACTGCACGAGGCTATCCTCAAACTCCAGCTCCGCCTCCCCTTCCAGAAGCACGATGAACTCATCCCTCTCCTGATCATACCAGAACCCCTCTTCGGAGTAGTGGCCGTGCGAGACAATGCGTTCAATGCGAACGTTTTCGTTACCTGCAATCGTTTCAATAAGCTCTTTGGGCATCTTTTTGGGAATGGCATCGAACAGGTTTTGCATTGAAAAGTCAGATGCCAAAGACTTTCAGGCCATTGCGGGTCGATATTTCAGCCAGAGCCTGGATGGATATGCCTTTCACCTCGGCAAGACACTCTGCAACATGTTTCACATAGGTGGGTTCATTGCGTTTGCCACGCTTGGGTACAGGTGCAAGGTATGGTGCATCGGTTTCAATCAACAGGCGGTCATCCGGCACTCTGGCAGCCACATCGCGTAGCTGCTGACTGTTCTTAAAGCTGACGTTGCCGGAGAATGAGATATACATGCCCATATCCAGTGCGGCTCTGGCGGTATCCCAATCGGCTGAAAAGCAGTGCATAATGCCGCCACACTTTTCAATCCCAGAATCTTTAAGAATTCGAATCGAGGCCTCGTCGGCATCACGGTTGTGCACAATCACCGGTATATCGAGCTTCTGTGCTGCGCTGATATGGGTACGGAAACGAGTCTCCTGAAGTTCAGGCTCAACATGGTGACGGTAGAAATCCATGCCGGTTTCGCCAATCGCCACGCATTTGGGATGTTCTGCCACATCACAGAGCCACTCAAGAGTCGGCTCATGATCAACCTCATGATTGGGGTGAATACCTACGGAAAACCAGACATTGTCACGACTTTCAGCCAGTGACCTCAGCCTCTCAACATGCTCGTACTCCACCCCTACCACGACGGCATAATCGATACCCTCTGCTGCCATACGATCAAACACCGCATCGCGATCTTCATCGAAATGCGGGAAGTCGATATGGCAGTGGGTATCGAAGAAGCTGTGTTCTGAGTCGTCAGCCATTCATGATTGCCTGAAGGTGTTTAAGCTGTACGTGGTGAAGCTTCAACGCATGCGGATTGGAGAAGAGCACAACGCCATCATGATCAGGTTCGCCAAGCCCGGAGACTACAAGATCAGCACCGCTAAAGTCATGCAGCTGGGTGTAATCATTAACCGTGACAACACACTTCAGCTTGGCTGCACTGGCCGATTTCCAGCCATTCTCTGAGTCCTCAAGAGCAATAGTGTTTTCAGCAGAGACACCCAGTTGCTCCATCGCATAAGTGTAGATATCAGGTGCGGGCTTTTTTGCCGGCACGATATCGCCAGCAGCCAGCACGGCAAAACGGTCAAACCATTCACGCCCCAATGAGTGTTCGATCAGGGCATCAAGCGCTGATGGTGTTGTTGTGGTTGAAACACCCAGCGTAACTCCCGCCTCATAGGCCTCTTCAAGCAGGCGCCGAACACCCGGACGCAACGGGATGCGTCCCTCAGCAATCAGGTTTTGATAATGTTCGGTTTTGCGGGCATGCAGGCCTGCAATCTCTTCATAGGGCATATCCGGCATACCACCGCGTTCAATATCAAATTTGATACGCTCCTTTCCACCGGTTACGGCAAGCAGCTCCCCGTAGGTTGGCACATCCCAACTACGGCCATGCCCAGCCTCCTCAAAAGCCATGTTAAATGCAACACGGTGACCATCTCGTTCCGTATCGGCCAGTGTGCCGTCTACATCCCAAAGAATACATTTCAGCTCCGCCATCATCTGTCTCCTGTTCAATTTCTTATCTTTCAATGCTCGCACTCTATCGCCAAAGACATTAAAATTCCCGTTATGGATATGCCAACGATTCAGAGACCTGAAATCCAAACAGAAAAACCGCAGCTAAAAAAGCCGCCAATGTATAAGGTCATTATGCTCAATGATGATTATACGCCCATGGAGTTTGTGGTTGACCTGCTCTGTAACCTGTTTAGAAAGTCTAAAGATGAAGCTTCACGGATCATGTTGTCTATTCATCATCAGGGAGAGGCTGTCTGCGCCGCCTACCCCAAGGACATTGCAGAGAGCAAAGTGGTTCAGGTAGAAAATCACTGTGAAGCGCATGGACACCCACTGAAGTGTAGGATTGAGGCGGAGAGTAGCGACTGACAGATTGGCAGGAATCATGCCAGGATTTAAGAACTCAGACTTGCTGACGATAGAAGAATGGAAGAAGGTGGCAAATATGGGAATATTGAGTGAAGACCTTGAACAGTCGCTAAACGATGTTTTCCGTGATGCACATATACATCGCAGCGAATTTGTTACCGTTGAGCATCTGCTGCTGGGTCTGCTTGATAATCCTGAATCAAAAAAAGTTCTGGAAGGGCTCGACGTGGACACCCACAGCCTTCGAAATGAACTTGAAAACTTCATACAGGAACATGTTGCTCTGCTCCCTGAGAATATTGGAGAGACTACTGCCAGCATTGGCCTGCAGCGGGTTATTCAACGAGCTGTGCTCCATGTCCAGTCAGCCGGTAAACATGAGGTGACTGGTTCGCATGCACTGGTTGCTATCTTTTCCGAGAAGGACTCACATGCAGTCTACTACCTGAACAGCCTGGGAGTTACCCGTCTGGATGTTGTCACCTACATCTCACACAGCATGGCAGATAGTGACAGGGAGTTTCAGGAGCCAAGGCCAAGCATTGGTGTCGATCAGCCCGACTCACAAGCCTCGCCTCTTAAGCGCTACTGCATTGATCTGATAGAGCGTGCCAGAACAGGGAAAATTGACCCGCTTATTGGACGCAGCGAAGAGCTGTCACGCTGCATGCACATTCTCTGCCGCAGAAGAAAGAACAACCCCCTTCTGGTAGGTGAGCCAGGTGTTGGTAAAACAGCTATAGCCGAAGGACTGGCCCTGAGGATTGTTGACGAAGATGTTCCCGAGCTTCTGTTGCACGGCAAGGTCTATTCGCTTGATATGGGGACACTGCTTGCGGGCACCAAATACCGTGGCGATTTTGAAGAGCGTCTGAAGGCTGTACTTCATGCTCTGGAGAAAGAGCCCAATGCCATTCTTTTTATTGACGAGATTCATACCATCATTGGTGCGGGCGCCGCCAACGGAAGCGCTATGGACGCCTCGAATCTGCTTAAGCCCGCATTGGCCAATGGTGAACTGCGGTGTATCGGAGCTACGACTTATCAGGAGTATCGACGGGTATTTGAGAAGGAGGGCGCCCTCTCCCGCCGCTTTCAGAAGGTGGATGTTGATGAACCGTCCGTTGAGCACACCATTGATATTTTGCAGGGGCTGAAATCACGTTTTGAAGAACATCACGAAATCCGATATAGCCGCAAAGCGCTTGAAACGGCTGCCAAACTGGCTTCAAGATATGTCACAGACAGAAAATTGCCGGATTCAGCGATAGATGTGCTGGATGAAGCTGGTGCTGCCATCCACCTGCTGCCGGTCGAAAAGCGAAAAAAACAGCTGGGCATCCCCGATATTGAGGCAACCATTGCCAGAATGGCGCGCATTCCTACCCGTCAGGTCTCCACATCAGATAAAAAAGGGCTGCAGAATCTTGAACGAAACCTGAAACTCTCTGTGTTCGGACAGGATCATGCCATTGAGCAGCTGGCTGCCAGTATCAAGTTATCCAGAGCTGGTCTTACACAGCCTGAAAAGCCAATCGGTAATTTCCTGTTTACCGGCCCTACAGGCGTGGGTAAGACCGAGGTGGCCAGACAGTTGGCTCGAATCATGGGCGTTGAGATGATTCGGTTCGATATGTCCGAATATATGGAGTCGCACGCCGTCTCCCGCCTGATTGGCGCACCTCCGGGCTATGTCGGATTTGAACAGGGCGGATTGCTGACTGAGGCTGTAACCAAAACGCCGCATGCGGTTCTTCTGCTTGATGAGATTGAGAAGGCGCATCAGGATCTGTTCAATATTCTGTTGCAGGTAATGGATCACGGACGCCTGACCGACAACAATGGCCGCTCTGCCGATTTCAGGCATATCGTCCTGATTATGACCAGTAATGCCGGTGCGTTTGAGATTCAGCAAAGTACCATTGGGTTTAATCCCCGCCCTCGCACAGATGCAGATGAAGAGGCCATCAAGCGTCTCTTTACCCCCGAATTCCGCAACCGTCTCGATGCCACTATCGGCTTCTCACCCCTCGACAAGGGTACAATTTTGCATGTGGTTGATAAGTTCCTGATGGAGCTTGAAATACAGCTTGCTGAGAAAAAGGTCGAACTGGAAGTGAGCCACAAGGCAAAGGCGTGGCTAGCTAACCACGGGCATGACCCGCTGATGGGTGCCCGGCCGATGGCTCGCCTGATTCAGGATAGAATCAAGAAACCACTTGCCGATGCTATTCTCTTCGGCGAACTGCAAAAAGGTGGTGTGGCAAAAGTGGGTATGAAAGCAGAGAGCCTCTCCATCACTTACCCGTCAACTGTCAATTAATGGCAGCTTAAGCCGATGAGTGAACGCCCCAGAGGAAAGAAGCCTCCAAAGAACTATACCGATCCATTTCTAAACAGTGATGATCTCGCCTCACAGCAGATATGCTTTAACCCGATAGGTGTAGTGCACAGTCCGTTTAAAGAGCGCTATGCCGCCCCCAGGCAACCCGCTCTGGGAGATAGAGTCACTGCCAGCATAGAGCTGAACAGCGGAGAGAATCTGGAGCAGGCGGTAAAGGATCTTGAGAGTTTTACGCACATCTGGGTTATCTACTGGATGCATCTGAACCGGGGCTGGAATCCGACAGTTATCCCCCCGAGAGGACCTAAAGAGCGTCGAGGAGTACTTGCCACACGCGCTCCACATCGTCCTAACAGTATTGGCCTCTCTGCGGTAAGGCTTGTTGGCCTGAAAGGACGGATGCTGGAGATAGAGACGCTTGATATGCTTGACGGAACCCCTGTTCTCGACATTAAACCATATATTCCTTACGCCGATTCAATACCTGATGCCTCACATGGCTGGCTTGATGATGCAGGGCTAACAGTGTCTTGACTTCACCTTCTTACAGTTAACAATCAAGCCATTATGCAATGCCCCAGTTGCGGTACATGGTATGCCGACACCCAAGCCTTCTGCCTCTCCTGCGGAGATATACTCAGTAAGGGTGACTCCCCTGCAAAAATCGGCCACTACCGACTGATCCGACCTATTGGCCAGGGCGGTATGGGTATGGTTTTTCATGCTCACGATGAACAGCTGCAAAGAGATGTTGCACTCAAGGTTTTGCACCAGCATCTGATTGATGACCCTAAACAGATGGAACGTTTCCGCCGTGAAGCGCGAATGCATGGCCAGCTTAACCATGATAATATAATCAGACTTCTCGATTCCCACGACCATAAAAATACCATAGCCCTGATTATGGAGCTTGTTGAAGGCTGCACTCTCAAGGAGTTCACTAAATATCGGGGTGCACTTGAGACCGGGGAGATCATCACCCTCTCCACAGGCATTCTCTCTGGCCTTCAGATGGCTCACCTGCAAAACATGACACACCGGGACATGAAGCTCTCCAATGTATTTCTGGAGGATGGTGGCGGGATTAAACTGATGGATTTCGGGCTGGCCAAATCCCAACAGCGTGAAGATGACATTACGGCTGCAGGCACTGCTGTTGGGAGCTATTATTATATGGCACCCGAGCAGATCGTCGGCAATCCGATCGATGCGCGGACTGACCTTTATGCATTCGGAATCATTCTTTACCGACTGGCCACAGGAAGACTTCCATTTGTCTCAACTGGTGGTGGTGAATTTGAAATCATGGAGAAGCAGGTTCGTCATCAACCGACCCCTCCAGAAAGCATTAATCCTGAGATTTCTGAAGATCTCTCCAGGATCATCATGAACCTTCTGGAGAAAGATCCGGAAAATCGTCCGGCAGATTGTGAAGCTGTGCTGGAGATGATAAACCGGTTAGGCAGCCCCGCCTCTCTATCGCTGGCAACCACGAAAGAGTTGCCCCAGGCATCAAGCTTCTCCGAGCTTCACGAACAGTTGCAGAAAAAACCGTCCCAGAGGGCAGTTGAGAGCAAAAACAGCAATGCTGCTCTGGAAGAGACTATACCAAACACACTGCTTTGGGCTTTTAAAGAGTCGCCTGTAGCTCCTGATCCTCTGCCGCTTGATCTCCGTTCACCTCCTCCCATTAACGCGGAAGTTCTGAAAAGACTGAGGTCTGCGATCAATGATATTCCGCCCCTGCCGGATATTTGGTACCGCATTCAGACTATACTGAACGCCCCCGATGCCTCTCCAACCGACTTGGCCGCAGAGGTAGAGCAGGATCCGGTTATTTCAGCTCATATACTAAAGGTCTGCAACTCACCAGCCTATGCCACGCAGGGATCAGCGCCGGTAACCAGTGTTGCGCTGGCTCTGACCCGATTAGGTATGGACAGTGCCCATGACCTGATACTGCAGATGGTCGTTCCCGATTTTGGGGGCAACGAAGGGCCGGGAAGTGAAGTGCGTCGGGTCTGGTTCCATAGCCAGGGTGTATCACTCATTGCCAGAACCCTGGCAGCGTATAGTCATGTTCTCGAAGGACGCGCAGCCAGCTTTTTTGGCATGCTTCACGACATTGGCAAGCTGGTGATTCTGCATCTTGAGGATGAGGAGAAGCTAGGTCAGCTACGCGACAGCATTGTTTCAGACACTCCGCCGCTTAAGGCTGAATGGGATGTTCTGGGTTATACTCATATTGATGCAGGCATGATGCTGGCCATTCACTGGCGACTTCCGAGAACAGTCCACCGCTTTGTCTATTATCACCACCATCCTGAGTGGCATACACCGGATACATGGCCATCCGATGTGCAGGCCGTAATTATGCTGGTTCAGATTTCTCACCAACTGCTGGAGTCAATTTGTGAAGAGGATGAACTGCATGGCATCTGGTCATCCGGAAAACGGACTCACATACCCGAAACCGAGTCTTTTCTTCATAAACCACTTAAACTCCCCCTGACCAATGCTGGAGTTTACTCACAGCTAAGTCAGGATATCAGTCAACTGAAACTCAATTTTCCGGATCTTTTTTAGGCATAAAAACAGGAGCTATCCATTCAGGTGCTGCCCTCTGCAGACTTTCCGGTGTATCAAGATCAAAACTCATATCCAGAAGTTTCAGCCTTAAACCTAGCCTTTCCGCATGGCCAATTGTCTCCTGCAGCAGATGTTTCGAGCTCCACGGAACCTGACTGAACAGCTCAATGTAAGGGCTTCTCATTGCAATAAGGTCATACCCGCCATCCTCAACAGGCCCGATCACAACATCGTAGCTTTCAAGCAGTGTTACAGCCCGACGCAAACGGGAATCGGGCATGTGTGGCGAATCTGTGCCCAGAAAGAGTACAGAACCGGCTCTATCACTGAATGCCTGCTGCATCAGGCGCGACATTCGGTCACCCAGATCCCCCTCCCCCTGTTCTGCCAGAGGTAGATTAAACACTTCAAAAAAAGGATGTGAAGTATCATCTGATGCGATCAGGCAGTCAGAAAAAAGTGTTGATGCTTTTCGAATCACCGTCTCTGCCATTGATTGGTGTATCAGGGCAGCCTCTACAGGCGTAAAAACAGTTGTCAGTCGAGTTTTCACCCTTCCAGCCACTGGGGCTTTGCACATAATGATCACACGCATCGTGCTCACTTCTTTAGCGTGCATCGCGATACATCGCGGCCAGTCGCACCGGTGAGTGTCCCAGCCAATAGAGAAGGCGTAGCTTCCACATCAGCAGAATGGTTCTGAATATACCAAACTGCTCCCAGCGACGACTTGATGTTGTGACCTTGTTACGCAGACAAGCGATGCGCCCTGCTCGTTTCAGGCGTTTACTGAACTCGACATCTTCCATTAAAGGCTGCTCGGGAAACCCACCCA
>Ga0316187_10004553_pt1 | contig 12007 bp, 5 predicted proteins | sample CroRivburrow1_MG_FD_204927 | JGI IMG/M metagenome (GOLD analysis project Ga0316187, IMG submission 204927) | Coastal sediment microbial communities from Maine, United States - Cross River worm burrow 1 | ecosystem: Environmental > Aquatic > Marine > Coastal > Sediment | place: USA: Maine...
TGAAAGACGCCCTCAACAAAATCGGCGTCACCGGGATGACCATCACCGAAGTGAAAGGCTTTGGACGCCAACGCGGGCACAAAGAGATCTACCGTGGGGCCGAATATCAGGTCGACTTCGTTCCCAAAGTTCAAATCGGGATCGTGGTCGACACCGGTTTGTCGGACAAGGTGGTCGACGTGATCAAGCAGACCGCCAAAACCGGTAAAATCGGAGACGGAAAAATCTTTATTTCTACCCTGGAAGAGGCAGTCAGAATCCGGACCGGTGAAACCGGTGCGAGTGCGATTTAAATCTCAGTCACTCTTTTAGCATATTCACGCATTACTTCAGGAAGGAGGCATTGACCCACCATGAAAAAAGTCATTTTTACTCTGCTGATTCTCGTCCTCAATTTCACCCTGGCCTGGGCCGGTGACGAACCGGCCACAATCGAATCCAACCGCACGGCCATCGACCTGGTGCAAACCAATGCAGATTACGTATGGACCTTGGTGGCCGCCGCATTGGTCTTTTTCATGCAGGCCGGCTTTGCCATGGTGGAAACCGGTTTCACGCGGGCCAAGAACGCCATTAACATCATGATGAAAAACCTGATGGATTTTTCCATCGGTACCCTGGGCTTCTTTGCCATCGGTTTCGGTCTCATGTTCGGCGAGTCTGCCACCGGTTGGTTCGGCACCACGGGATTTTTTCTCAGCGACTTCAAGGTCGACGGCGATCCCTGGGTGCTGGCCTTCTGGATGTTTCAGGTGGTGTTCGCCGCCACGGCGGCCACCATCGTCTCCGGTGCCATGGCCGAGCGAACCAAGTTTTCCGGTTATCTGATCTATAGTTTCGTGATCAGTGCCCTCGTCTACCCCATTTTCGGTGGCTGGGCCTGGGGAGGGCTCTTCAATGGCGGCGGTTGGTTGGAAAAACTGGGTTTCATCGATTTCGCCGGTTCCACGGTGGTCCACTCGGTCGGCGGATGGTCGGCCCTGGCCGGCGCCATCGTTCTCGGCCCCCGAATGGGCAAATACACCAAGGACGGCCGTGTCAAACCGATTCTGGGCCATAACATGCCCCTGGCGGCTCTGGGGGTGTTCATCCTGTGGTTGGGATGGTTCGGCTTCAACCCCGGATCCACCACGGCGGCCAACAAAGATATCGCCATGATATTCGTCAACACCAACCTGGCTGCCGCCGCCGGTTGCATTTTAGCCATGCTGGCCTCCTGGCTTAAATTCGGCAAGCCCGAAATCGGCATGAGCCTCAACGGCGCCCTGGCCGGCCTGGTGGCGATCACCAGCCCGTGCGCCACCGTCACGCCCGGCAGTGCCATCATCATCGGCGCCGTTGCCGGTGTGCTCGTGATGTTTTCGGTGCTCTTCTTCGATAAAATTCGGGTGGACGACCCGGTCGGCGCCATTTCGGTGCACGGTGTCTGCGGCGCCTGGGGAACTCTTTCCGCGGGTATTTTTGCCATAGACGGCCTGTCGCTGTCTGTGATCGGTGTTCAACTCCTGGGCATCGTGGCCTGCTTCCTGTGGGTTTTCCCGACCACCTTCATCATGTTCAAACTGATCGCCAAAACCATCGGTCTGCGCGTCTCCCCGGAAGAGGAGCTCGAAGGGCTCGATCTCGCAGAACATGCCGGCAATGCCTATCCGGACTTCGAGGTCTCGTCCTATGGCGGCATGGTTACCGGCTCCGGGCCCGGCGCTGCCTTGCCGCAACCGGCCCTGGCGACATCCAAGCAGGTGGAGGTGAGTTAGTGGGCTCCCACCATGACGGCGGGTGCTAAAAAAGTATGGTCTTGAATTGAGTTAAATCGGCTATGGCGGGACTTTCATCTCTGCCTCCCAAGCCAAAAATACATTCAATAAATGCGCGAAAGGGCAGCCGCACCATGCGGCTGCCCTTTTCAGTCAGTGTCCATCCATGAACGGCTTCTATCGGCCTCAACTCAATGCCATCTGCTCAATCCGACGTGCCGTCGAGTCGCTTGCGGCGGTTGTGCTCGTAGCGCATCTGCAGGACCTCCACGAGCAGCGCAAAGCCCATGGGAAGATAGATGTAGGCTTTGGGCACGTGTTTGTGCAAACCTTCCATGACCGCTTTGTAAATAAGAAAAAGTCCGCCTTGGTGACGTCATTCAAGACGGAAATCCAATCAATGTTATAGTTGTTTTCAACTGTCTGATTTTCGTGAGATAGCCATATCTAGTGGCAATAGTTAAGCCACTTTGTTCTAAAAATCTTGTTTTCAAGACAGCTTCTCGTCAAGTAGAACCCGCATTTTGGCTGTGTGGGATGGTCTTGTACCACAACAGCCGCCGACGACGGTGGCGCCGGCCGCAAGCCACTCGGAGACATGAGCACTGTATTCTTCCGGGTCCAGATCCGAGCGCAGCGTCAACAGGCCATCTGTGTCTTTTTCTCCGTCCAGGGTCCAGTCTTGCGGAATGGGAGCAAACGTATTGGCATAGCCGCCGATCCATTGGGCACCCGTTTCGGCCAATTGGGGCATAATCGTGGTAATGCTTTCCGGCGCACAACAATTCGCCAGGAAACCGCTGACAGGTAAACCCTGCAGAGCGGCCACAGCTTCTGCAACGTTTTCTCCGCTGCGCAAATTCCCCGAGCGATCTTCATGCAGCGTCCAGGCCACCCAAACCGGTTTGCCCGTCCGGCAGGCAGCCCTGGCGGCAGCTTGTCCTTCAGTGGCACTTGACATGGTTTCGCACAACAGCAGGTCGACATATGGGGCCAGCAGTTCAGCCTGCTCCTGGTACAGGGCCTCGATTTCCTGACTCGGTCTCACCAGATCGGGACGGTAGCTACCACCCAACGGAGGCAGGGAACCGGCGATGACGACTTCCCGTCCGGATGCCTCTCGCGCTTCAATGGCCAGATTGCAGGCAAGCATGTTGAGTTCGGCAAAACGATCTTCAAGCCCTTCTTTGGCCAATTCCTGCCTGATAACGCCGTAGGTGTTAGTTGTTATGATATCAGCACCAGCAGCGATATAGTCGCGATGGATCTGACGCACAACCTTGGGGTCGGTCATCAAGGCTCCTGCCGACCAGATCGTCTTCGGTACCGCTACCCCCCGGAACCGCAATTCACGCCCTAAGCCACCATCCAGCAAAACGAGTTTGTTGTTAACTTTTAGCGATCTCAATACAAGCCTCCTTAGCAGTCTTCATTCTTCTTTTCGTTAAAATTACGCTTAAAATCATCGGGCACCCTGAAACAACTTATGGCATAATTCCGTAATGTAAAATGCGTTCCGACTGCCAAACAACTATTAGTTTGTCTACTGGCAATAAATTAAAAGTAGTGTACGACTTCAAATGCCCTCTCAATTAGGCGCGTATTTGCAATTTCTCCAACCTGCATGTTAAATCTACTAATCTTAAGAATTACAAACCTTTTCATAGATTCGATTTAGGACACGCTACGCACAATCCGGTCAGTTGCTAAATAATTTAGATTTGTATATGAAATTGATAATACCTATCCATAAAATTCAGGATGTTGGAAATGTCTGCCTATGTGACCGTTTCACCCTTCGTGCCTATTGAAGGCCCTGACGGCAGGCCGATGTCAAATGAGAGCTGGAACGGCTTATTGCCCGTCTTTAGAGCCCTGCTGTATCTCATTGTTCGGAAAGGCCATGCGATGAGCAATATTCGGCAAATATCCCTTATCTTCCTATGCGTGGTAACCGCTTTTTATTTTTCGTTTTCGAACGTGGATATTGCCAGGGCACAGGATAAAGCGTTGGAACCGGTTACTATCCAATTGCGCTGGTTTCACCAGTTCCAGTTTGCCGGTTACTATGCCGCCATCGAAAAGGGGTTTTACGCCGCCGAGGGCCTGCAGGTTTCCCTGCGGCCGTTCCAACCCGGCCAGGATCGCATCGCCCCTGTTCTTAAAGGCAACGCCCAGTATGGTGTTGGTGATCCCGGGCTTCTGGCATTGCGCAACCAGGGCAAACCGGTGGTGGTGCTGGCCCAGGTCTTTCAGCATTCGCCCAACGTACTGATGACCCGGAGGGGAAGCGGCATCTTCAGCGCCGATGAGCTCGCCGGTAAACGAGTGATGATGTCCGTGGACGAAAGCGGCAGTGCCTCCATTCAGGCCATGATCCTGGACGCGATAGGCGATTTGAATCGTGTCACCTTCATCCCGCACACCTACAATGATGAAAAACTCATAAATGGCGATGTTGATGCGATGAGCGGTTATCTGTCCAATGAGCCTTACAGGCTGAAAACCAAGGGTCTCGCGATAAACATCATCGACCCCCGTTCCTACGGCATCGATTTTTACGGGGACAATCTTTTCACCAAGGAAAAAGAGGTCAATGAACATCCCGAACGGGTCGACAAAATGATCCGGGCGACCATAAAGGGCTGGGTGTATGCCCTCGAGCACAAAGACGACATCATCGATCTGATCCTGACGAAATACAATCAGGACCTCAATCGCGAACAGCTGCGCTATGAGGCCAAGGTGATCGACCAGATGATCGTGCCCGATCTGGCCCCCATCGGCGACATCAATCCCAGGCGCTACGACCGCATTGCCAAAACCTTCCATCAACTGGGTATGACCACGGCATCAAGCGTCCCGGACGGTTTCATTTATGCGACCCGGCCAAAACCAACCGTGTCCTTGACCACTCAGGAGCGTGCCTGGCTGGCCGAGCATCCGAAGGTCAGGGTTGCATTGTTTGATTTACCGCCAGCACAATTCAAAAAAGAGGGGACATTTACCGGATACCAGGTGGAAATGCTCGAAGCGATACTCCAAAAGGTAGGACTTGAGCCAATTTATTCTTTTAGCTCCCTGGCGGAGGTGCTGAAATCTTTAAGGGATAGGAACGCCGACATTGCGCTCGATTTTATACAAACACCTGAACGTGGCCAGATGGTGTTCTTCTCGGAAAAAACTTACAATATATCCATGGCAATTTTCGGCCGGGAAAACAGAACCGATTTAGATTCGATTGACGCATTGAAGAACAAGGTTATTGCTTCTTATATCGGGTATGGTTTTGAGCCCACATTAAAACGCCACCTCCCTGAGGCCCGCATTGTTCGTGCAGACACCCCCCTGGGCATGTTACGTCTTGTTGCTTCGGGTAAGGCGGATGCGGCGGTTCATGAGATAGCATCCGGCGAACAGATGCTACAAAAGAACTTGATTATTAACGTTGTGAACCATGGGGAGTTTATTGCCAAGAGTGAATCAAGGCCGAAGGTATCCGAATATGTGGTTCGAAAAGATCTTCCGCACCTCATGTCCATTCTCGATAAGGCGTACGCAGCACTTGATGACTCAGAGAAACAGGCCATATGGAACAAGTGGTTTGCCGGTAAAACACCACCCAAGACCGATAGATCGATCGTCGCTTTGACTCCTGAAGAAAGGCAATGGCTTGACGCCCATCCGGATATTCAGCTCGGCTATACCGCTACCTTTGAACCGGAGGTCATTGAAAATCCGGGCGGTATGTATCGCGGTATCCTGGTTGACATCCTGGAGGAACTGAACCGACGCCTGGGGACTCGCATTCGTCTCCGCGTCGCCCCGATTCCGGTCCTTTTGAAAAAGGCGCAGAAAAAGGAAACGGACGGGATTTTAAACCTGCTTCCAGGGTACGCGGATGAGTTGGGGTTGTTGAAAACAAGGGGTTATATGACCGGATATGCGGCGGTGTTTGGGCGCAGGGGTGCGGTTTTCGACAGCCCAACCGACCTGATCGGAAAGCGGGTCGCTATCATCGACGGTGTCAAGTTCACCCAACTGATTGTGGAACAATATGGAGATGGCGCAACCATCCTGAACGTCGAGGATGCCCTGGAAGGGCTGCAGCTTGTCGATAAGGGCATTGCGGATTTCTTTCTCGGAGGCTCCACCAATGCCTGGTTCCTGACGAAGTATCAGCTTTTCGGCTTGCGGCTCCAATACGTTTTTTACGATAACCCTTACAGAGGCGGTATGGCGATTCGGTCCGATTGGCCGGAATTGGTTGCCATTTTAAATAAAGGGTTGTCGAGCTTCTCGGAAGAAGAGATTGAGGCCATTGTGGCCAAATGGATTCAGCTGCCGGTGAAGGCGCCGGTGGTAACGCTCACCCCGGAAGAAAAGACCTGGCTCGAACAGAACCAAACCGTGCGGGTGCGAACAGCCGACTGGCCGCCCTATCTGATCGTCAAGGACAACCAACCGCCCCAGGGAATTGCCATCGAGTATCTCAAGCTGATCGCGGAACGCACCGGGATCAGGTTCGACTATGACGTGACGGACCGGCCGTTTGCCGAATTCCTCAAAGACATGAAGCGGCGCAAAGGCCCCGATATGAGTGCGCTCATCGTGCCGACCCTGGAACGCGAGGCGTTTCTTTCTTTTTCACAGACCTATATCGCCTCGCCCTACATCATCTTCACCCGGGAGCAGGATGAGCTGCTCCTGGATATCAGCGGCCTGTCCGGAAAGACCCTCGCGATAATGCGAGGCTCCACCGTTCAGGACCAGCTGACCAGAGATTTTCCCGAGATCAGGCAGCTGCTGTTCGACTCGGATGAGCAGGCACTGCAAGCACTGGCGACCGGTCAGGCGGGTGCCTATATTGGAAACCTGACCGTGGCCAGCCATATCATCCAAAGGCGTGGGTTTTCCGGAGTTCGGATCGCAGCGCCCAGTCCTTTTGGTGATCAGTCTCTGTCCATGGGCAACCGCAACGATTGGCCGGAACTGACCTCGATCATCGACAAGGCGCTGGCGAGTATTTCCGAAGCGGAAAAAACGGCCATCCGCAAAAAGTATGTCGCGCTGAGATACGAACAGGGGATAAACAGGGCGGCGGCATTGAGATGGATTCTGATTGTCGTTGGAGGGGCATTCGGTATTATCGCCTTCGTTATTTTTTGGAACCGGAGCCTGGCAAGCCAGGTGCGCAACCGCACTGCCGAGCTGGATCGCATCAATCAATCCTTATCGGTTGAAGTCGCCGAACGTGAACGGGCCGAAAAAGTCGTGCGTGCAAGCCGTGACTATCTAAAAAATTTGACTGATTCGATGCCGGATGCGGTTTTTTCGGTAAGCATGCCCGACAGGAAGATCGAATGGGCCAGTGATACCTTTAACGTGCTCGGATATTCGGCCACCGAGTGCGTTGGCAGGACGACTGAATTTTTATATCCCGACAGGCAGGAATATCTTGCTTTTGGCGAAGCGCTGACCGATGCCATTGCCGAAGGCAAAGAGGTCCTGCATATCGATCGGACCTTGAGAAAAAAAAATGGCGACATCTTTCCGGCGAGTGTCACCATGTCCGTTTTCCGAATGGATGGACAGGTGAGCTCGATCACCGCTATCGTGCGGGATATTACCGAGCAAAAAGAGGCCGAACAGGAAATCCAACTGTATCAAAAGCGACTCAAAGCGTTGGCTTCTCAGTTGACGGTTGCTGAGGAAAGAGAGCGACGTAGGATTGCCGCCGACCTGCACGATCAGATAGGCCAGACGCTGGCCCTGGCGCGCTTACAGCTTGCTCAGGTGCGCAAGTCAGTGCCTATCGACGGACTGACCGCTCAGATCGATGAGCTTTCCGACTCCATGCATCAAGCCGCCAAGGATACGCAACAACTCGTTTTTGATCTGAGTTCTCCTTTGATGAATGAACTGGGCCTGGCGGAAGCCATATCCGAATGGCTTGAAGAGAAAATCGGGAAGCGCTACGCCCTCAAAACGAAGTTTAGTCAAACCGGTGGGCAAATACCGTTGAGTGACGACGAGCGGGCCATTCTGTTTCGAAATGTACGCGAACTGCTCACCAATGTGGTCAAACATGCCCGGGCGAATCTGGTGCAGGTTTCCATGGAATATACCGATGTCTCTCTTTCGATTATCATCCGGGATGACGGCATTGGGTTTGACGATCGCTCGCTATCCCCGCAAGGGGGTATCGACGGCGGCTTTGGATTATTCAGTGTCCGGGAACGAATGACGGATTTCGGCGGCACGCTGGAGATCGCGTCCGAACCCGGGAAGGGGTGCAAAGCCACCCTGACCGTACCCTTAAGGAATGATTTGGGGTAAGGGGTTTTACTTTCAAGATAGATACGGGGTCGCCGTGCTTCCTGTTCCAAGTTTTGAAACAAAATTTCCAGTTATTGAAATCAAAGAGATCTTCGATCTGATGAAGCACAGGACCTCACTGGGTGATGCGTTAATGATCTCGGTTGCAAAAAAACATTTGTCCTTCGTTACGACAATGATTTCCTGGGATGACTTGCATTTTAAAAATATTTTTCCAGGGACCGTTTTGACTCCCGAAAAATTTTTGAAAGGGCTTAAGAAGAAAAAATGAACATCGAACATCGAACGTCCAACATCGAATGATGAATAAGTTAAAGAGATGAACGTCCAACATCGAACGTCCAACATCGAATGTTGAATGATAAGAACGAAGAAACAGGTTGCCTGGATAAAAAATTGATCGTGTTTTGTCAGGCGTAACAAAATAGCGGAAAAGAAAAAGAAATAGTGATTCAAGGTTTGACATCGGCTTTTTGAAAAAAATGCAAATAAATGGCGGAGCACAGCGACATCATTATTCGATGTTCAACGTTGGGCGTTCGATGTTCGACGTTCAACGTTCGATGTTCGATATTCGACGTTCATCTTTTCTTGAGTGCCCAGAACCCTGAACCCAGAACCCCGAGTCCAGAACCCCGAACCAAGGAATCCTATGCCCACAACCATTCTTCTGGTCGATGATCACCCCCTTTTTAGAAAGGGACTCCACCTCCTCTTAAACGCGGAGGAGGATATGCAGGTCATTGGCGAAGCGAATGACGGTCAAGTGGCCATAGACCGGGTCCGCGAGCTTTCGCCGGATGTGGTTGTCATGGATATCACGATGCCGAATTTCAATGGCATCGACGCCACCCGGCAAATTATTTCCGAGTCTCCCGACACCAGGGTCGTGGCCCTGTCGGTCCATTCTGGAAAGCGGTTTGTCGAAGGCATGCTCGCTGCGGGGGCGGCTGGATACATCCTGAAGTTGAGCGCTCCAGAAGAACTGGTAAAAGGCATCCGAGCCGTGATGCGAGGCGACGTGTTTTTAAGTGCGGATATCACCGGCGTCGTGGTTTCACAGTATTTGAAGGTTTTATCAGGCAATCGAGAAAACAGGGACACCGCCGAATTGACCCCGGAAGAAAGTGAAACGCTGCAGCTGATCGTTAAGGGCCACTCAACAGAACAGATCGCCTCTTTTCTGCAGATCACCCCGGAGATGGTTGCCTCCTTGCAGCGCCGGCTCATGGAAAAACTGGATGTCAGCGACGAGGCCCAGATCACTGAAGTTGCGCACCAAATGGGGCTTATTGCTCAGAGCGGGACTTCGGTGCCGACTCATAAAAAAGACGATTTGCCGATTTTACGCACAAGATTACAACGCCCGTCACTTCCTGCAGATGTTGTACACCGACATCACCTGACGTCAAGGATTGATGACCTGCTGGATCGACCGCTTACCCTCGTCTCGGCCGCAGCCGGCTTCGGTAAGAGTACGTTGGCGAGCCTCTGGCTGAAAGCCTGGGATGGCCCCCACGCCTGGATATCCCTGGACAAGAGCGATAACGATCTTCGCCTGTTTTTAAGCTATCTGCTGGCCGGGATCCGGAACGCGTTTCCCGGGACATGCGACAAGACCCGGTCATTGCTCCAAGCCTCCCATCTTCCTCCGGTGCCGGTCCTGAGCCGGTATCTCCTAAATGACCTCAACCAGATCGAGGTCTTTTTCGTTCTGGTTCTGGACGACTATCACGAGATTCGTGAAAAAGCGGTGCACGACCTGATGGCCGCATTTTTTACTCATCCACCGCGAAACCTGCACACGCTAATACTGACCCGGCACGATCCGCCGCTGCTTACCAGCATACTCCGAAGTCGGGGGCAGGTGAATGAAATCGGCACTTCCGACTTGCAGTTCACAACGGAGGAGACAGCGAACTTTCTGAAAAAAAGCCTCGGGCTTTCGGTGGATCTGAAAACGGCCGGCGCTGTCCAGGAGAAGGTCGAAGGGTGGCCGGCGGGAATGCGCCTGATGTCACAGTCGCTGAGGTCTTCGGAAGATCTCGATAGTTTGTTGGCGGGTCTGAAAGGCAACTTTGGTGCGATCGTGGAATATCTGATGGTCGAGGTTTTGTCGCGGCAATCTCCGCAGATGACAAGCTTGTTGGCCAAGACGGCGATCCTGGATCGTTTCTGCGCGTCGCTGTGCGATGTGCTGGATGGTCACGATGCCGAACCGGGCAAGGGCGGGCCCGATGGTGCCGCGTTCATCGCCAAACTCCAAAGGAACAATCTTTTTCTGATCGCCCTGGATATCGAGAACCGTTGGTTTCGCTATCATCATATGTTTCAGCAGCTGTTGAAAGAACAGTTAATGCGACAAATGGGTCCTGAGGAGATCGCCAGGATGTATTCCCGGGTAAGTGCGTGGTTTGCCAAAAAAGGTCTCATTGAGGAGGCCATCAAGTATGCGCTTGAAGGCGGAGACGATCTTGCCGCCGCTCAAATTGTCGAACGAAACAGGCTTGCTGCGCTTGACGCTGACCAATGGTATCTGCTCAGAATATGGCTGAACCGATTACCCCATGAGATTAAGCAGAAGCGACCATACCTCCTGCTGGGACAGGCGTGGATCCTGTTCATGACGGCGCGCATAGCGGAAGTTTTACCAATAATCGAACAGGTCGAATCCCTTCTTGGTGATGATCCGAAGGAACCGGCATTGCTGTCCGAGATAAACTTCTTTCGGGGGGTTGTCTGCTATTTTCGAAGCGAGGGAGCACGCAGCGTGGCGCTCTTTAACAAAGCGACGGAACTGCTTCCCAAAAACGCCTCTATAGAACTAAGCGCGGAAGCCTGTTACTGGACCTGCCTGGCACTCCATCTTGATGGCCGTAAAGAGGCAGCCTTCCGGAGACTGCATGAGGGAATTCGCAGCAAAGGCTTCCATGAAGGGATGCCTTTGTCACGCCTGTCTTTCGGTTTGTGTTTTCTCTATATGCTGGAAGGCGATTTTTTGAAGGCGTTTCAAGAGGCCATGCGACTGAGTCAGCTTGGCAGGTCAAACCGCCTCGTTTTTGCTGAAACCTGGGGTATGTATTTTCTGGGGAACGCCTCCTTCCAGATGTTTGACCTGGACGCCGCACGCCATCACTTCGACCTGATCGTGGAGAATCAATACACCGCGCATTCGCGGGCCGTCGTTGACGCCATGGCGGGGCTGTCGATCACCCATCAGTTTTTGGGGAAACCGGATGAAGCCGACGAGACGATGAATTTGGCGCAGAGGTTTGCGCAATGGACGAGGGATCCTGTAAATTTTGAGATTGTCCGTTCCTGCCAGGCCCGCCTGGCGCTGCTGCGCAATGATCACGATGCTGCCCTGCGCTGGCAACGGTCGTTGGGGGAAGTCTCCGGTATCTCGTTGATGCTTTTCTTTTTGGAAATCCCCCTGATCACACAATGCCGGGTGCTGATTGCCATGGGGTCCGACGCCGGCCTGAAGGAGGCCATTGAAAGGCTCGAGGCGCTCCGGCAGAACGCCAAGGCATGGCATAACATCGGCCAGACGTTAGAGATCCTGGTCCTGCGATCCATGGCCCTTGATAAGCAGGGTCGTCCCGACGAAGCGGCCACGACCCTGGAGAAAGCGGTAGCCATGGCGGCGCCCAGGGACGCGGTCCGCCCATTCGTTGAATTGGGCCCCCCGATGGCCGATCTGCTCGAACGACTGCAAAAGCAGAACGTTGCCGTCGACTATATCGAAAAACTTCTGGCTGCCTTCGCGGATGGAGAACAAGATTCCACGACCGAAGTTGCCGCGCATCATTTGCTACCTGACGAACCGCCGGTCCGATTATCCGACCCTGAGCAGTCTCTGGTTGAATCCCTGACCCATCGCGAACTCGATGTTCTGGCGTTGTTGGCCC
>Ga0316187_10004555_pt1 | contig 12006 bp, 8 predicted proteins | sample CroRivburrow1_MG_FD_204927 | JGI IMG/M metagenome (GOLD analysis project Ga0316187, IMG submission 204927) | Coastal sediment microbial communities from Maine, United States - Cross River worm burrow 1 | ecosystem: Environmental > Aquatic > Marine > Coastal > Sediment | place: USA: Maine...
CGAGGTCTACATACTTAGCCTCTCTGCCTTTACCCTTGAGTGGGTGTTCTACAGACTCAGTGACTTCGTCAGCAGCGCGCAGCATCTTGAAGATACGCTCCTGCATTTCCGCGTTGATGCCAGCCGCACGTAGCCGTGAGACTGCACCCTTCGACATTCTCTTGCCGTTGGCCCACGCCGCGAGGCGCTCAAGGTGACGGATAGCGGCGATGCGCTGAGTCGCGTCAGTGATGGGGCCGAGGCCGGAGGTGATGCTGGTCTGACGACCGAGTGACTTGAGGTACGGGTCCATCGCAGCAGCGAACTTCTGGATCACGCTGGTGCCACCGAAGCCCTCTGCCAGCTCGTCCAAGTTGCGGACTGCCGGGGTGATGAGGGTGTTGACACCGGGGGCGAAGTTCAGCTCAGCGAACCGTGCGAGGTCGTGCTCAAGGTTCCCGTCAGAAGCGCGCTGCATTACGCGCCTCATGTCAGGGAAGATGCGGAGCATGGACCTGAAGCCGCCCATAGCGACCACGTTGCCCAGCTCAGCGAGAGCGTTGACACCAAACTGTCCACCACGACCACCGTAGTTGTACGCGGAGAACATGCGGCTCAGCTGTGCAGCGTCACCGTTGGGGTTCCACCTGTCGATAGGTTGGCCCATCATCAGGTCATACCCGTCGCGGAGAGCCTGTTCGATCTTGACTGCATCCTCGCCAGCGTCTTCGGCTTCACTCGCGGCCTGCTTGGCGAGGCGCTCGAAGTCCATACGGGACCTCACGCCCAGCTTGTCGGCCATTGCGATGTGCCCGTGCATAGCACGAGAGTACCGCGCGAGTACCAGACGTGCGTCGTTCTCGTAGAGATCAGAGAACTTCAGCTCGCCACGTACACCATTCTTGTCGATGATGTCATCGAAGTGGGTCTCGTCGAAGCGGATACGGTGCTTGGAATAGCTCACTCGACCACGATCTCCGATGTCAGCCTTCTTGATGGCCTCCAGCTCGTCGATCAGGTCCTGCACTTCCTTCGGAGGTACACCGTCCCAACCTGACTTCAGCCGGTCGATGTCGTCCAGACGGATGCCGTGCAGCAGGTCGTCTTCAATCCCGGCGGCCTTCTCCCGCATGGTGCGGACGTAAGCCTTACCGATCTTGGTAGCCAGCTCCGGGTCCATATCGCGATTCGCCCTAATGATAGCGTCACGGTAGAACTGTTCGAGAGCCTCTCTGCCGTACTTGAGCCGCATCTCGGTGAACTTGTTCTTGTTCAGGACACGCGGGAAGTACGAGTCAAGCATACGCCCTTCCTCGAATCCCTCTACGCCCGCCTTCTGAGCGAGCTGATAGATGGTGTCCATCTGGGTCCGAATCTTGGAAGCAGCTGACTGTGCCTCTTGCGACACGTCGTCGGAGATACCACGCATGGCTTTACCGACTTGAGAGTAGAAGTCCTCGCCGACACTCGTAGTCATCTCGCGCTTCACAGCGCCATGACCGTTGGCCTTAGACCACGCCTTGAAGTCGCCCAGCGTCTCAGCAAAGATGTTCCTTTGGAACACCATGTCGAGCCGAGTAGCCATGCCTTCAGCAGTGGCCGCACGAGTCTTGGTCTTGTCCTTCAGGAACCCACCCTCGAACATGAGGGAGCCGATCTTGCGAACGGTGTCAGACTCCGAGTAGAACAGGCGACCCTGCAAGTTGTGCAGCGTCTTGTTGAGCCACTTGAACCTGAACTCAGGGGCCTCGACAGCATCGAGCATATCGTCCGTGTCCGGGTAGAGCGGACCATCAGGTCCCGTGGACTGCGGACGTGCACGTGCAGCACCGGCGTCTTGACCGATGCCGAGTCTCGCGGCGGCAGCGTCTACGTTTCCGTCAGCTACCTCCTTCGCCAGTGCGTTGAAATCCTTCAGGTCGCGGGTTGTCCACGAACCAAGAGCGCCACCCAGCGTGAGACCAGCCAGAGCCGCGAAGGCCACGTCGGTCTCGTCACGCATGACGTTGTCAGTGGACAGCAGGCCTTCCGTGGTACCAGCAGCGACACCAGAGGACAGCGCAGAGGTGATGATCTTGCCGTAGCGGCTACCCTTCGCGAGAGCGCCGCCGATACCGCCAGTGCTCAAGGCAACAGCCATATCGACCGGGTCAAGCAGGGCAGCACCGAGACGTGCGAAGAGGGCAGAACCTCCACCCTCAGAGAGCAGCATCTCGTCATTGTAGTCGGATTCCATCTGGCTCAGCCGGGACTCAGCGTGTGCCGAGGACCATGCTGACCCGAGGTCGCGACCGATCTCCTCACGGTCGGCACCCTGAAGGGCGTCGATGCGGGAGCGGTTGGCGTCGATGAACGACTTCGCGTTGTACTCGGTGTCGATGGGGAAGTCGGTCTCATCCTTAGAGAGGACACGTCCGGCGGTGTTGTCCACGCGGAACGCAGCCGCCCACTCGTCGCCCCACGAATGGGTCGGACCTTCAGGGTTGCGCGATGAGATGATCTCAGCGTTGGACGGCATGACACCACGGGGTGCGGGCCGACGTAGTTCTTGTACGGGTGCCCCACGAGTTTCCTCAGGGGCAGGCTGCGCTTCCACTTCGGGTGAGACCTCGGGTGTACCGATGACCGGAGCGTTGGTGCTCGCGACCAGCGTGTCGAGGTCGTCGCCTTTGTACAGCGGAGGGTTGGGGGTTGAGCGCATGACATCCAGCTCGTGCCGGAAGCCCTGCTTCATCTCGCCCCTGTCGTTAGGGTCGAAGGCAGCCTCGTCCTTTCCCATGCGGACGAATCCTTCGGGAATCTTCTGGCCCCACTGGTCCCGCGCGCCCTCATATTGGGCTGACGGATATTCGCGGAGCTTGGCCGACAGCTTCTCAAGGCGTTCGGCGACTGCGCCGTTGCCCTTCTTGCTCTTGGTGTAGTCACCATGACGGAGGAACTCGTCAGCAGCTTCTTCCCAGTTCCCGGCGTTGATGTGACGCACGGTCTTGGTCGAAATGCCGAGGTCGCCACGGTACTCCGCGACGATCAGCTCAGCTTGCAGGTCCTCGGGGAAGGAATCCCACGCAGGGAACCTCTCCTTCGCACGGTCAACGTGGTGAGTGAACGCGGCCTCGAAGCCCTTCTCGATCCACTCACCCGTTTGACCTACGCCCGACGTGCGGACGCCTTTCGAGTCTTCATATTCACCATCCACGTAGCCTTCTTCTTCGACTACCCGACGTTCCGCCAGTGACAGATCGCGACCTACGAGGGCCTCGACTGCGGCGACGGCGTCAGCGCCGTGAAGTACCTTGTGCTGGGACATGATGTCTCCTATTGTGCTGTTGCGTATTCCGCACGGATCGCTTTCTCACGATCTTCAGCGGACAGTTGACGGAACCTATCGAGCGGACTCGGAGCGTGGACTCGCATCCCCGGTTCGAGGTACGAGCGGTTGTCCGTGAACATTCGATTGGCTGCCCGACGCTCTGCTTCTGCGTAAGCGCCGGACGTTGGGTTGAGATTGCTCTCAGCGGACTGGACGACCATGTCGTGCAGGTGGTCGCGGTAGCCCTTCTGGATTTCCGCGACGCTGTACGGTGCCCGGTAAAGCAGGCCCGAGTTCTCGTCACGTACCAAGATGACACCACGCTCAGTCGGATGCGGCTGCGCCACGAGTGACGCGTCATCCGGCCAGTAGTCGCCAGAGCCACCATTAAGGAACCAGCCGAGTGATGCTTCAGCATCCTGCTCCCAACCAAAGTCAGCCGGGTACAGCGTGCCGTCGATGCGGACGTTGCGTGCTTGGAAAGCCTCGGTCACCAGCTCAGGGATCAGGTCCTCAGGGGTACCCTGCTCCAGCTGGATGCGGACGAGCTTCTCAGCCCGACGGTAGTCACGCTGCGACACAGGAGCGGAACCAAACCACTCAGCGTCATCTGCCAGACCATTGACGATCTCGGCAGCAGTCTCGGTGATGTACTTGGACTTGCCGTCGAGCAGCGCCGGATCAGCCGACTCCATGAGAGCGATGGTACGCTCAGTGTCACCGCCAGTCTCCACCATGTACGTCTCGTAGGAGCGCAGGCGTGCGGCCTCGGTGTCACTCAGAGAGCGATCAGCGAGACCCGGCTTGTTCTCCTCGACCATACGGTAGATGTCGGCAGCTTCAGCGAGCCGCTCCGGGTTGTTGGTTGTGGCCTTCATCCGGTTGGTGATGAACGAGGGCAGACGCTCGTGTGCGAGGCTGCGCTCCAGTACGGACGCATCAACAGCAGCTCGCAGCTTCGGTCCTTCGAGTCCTTCCTCCTCGGCGATCCGAGCGGATTCCTCGCTGGCGAAAGCCTGCGCGGCTGCGTCGTATTCCTTCTGTGTACCACCGAATAGCTCACCAGCACGGTACAGCGAAGCGTTCGCCGTAGCGATGCCAGCGTTAGCCTGACCGCGCCACACCTGATTCATCATGGCCTCAGCCTGAGACTCAGTGTACAGCGGGGGCAGCCCGTCGGCACGCTCAGCGGTACCTGCGACGATCTCAGCGAGGACGGAACCGTCACCCATAGCGGCACGATTGGAGTGCTGCGAGCGGGTAGCGGCGCGTACGGCTGCGGTCTTCTCAAGGTACTCGCGGTCGGCCTCAGCCTGCGCGTCCTTCTTGGCCTGCTCAGCCCGAGCGATTGCAGGGTTGAGTACGTCCCGGCGGAACTTCGGGTCATTGATACCCGTCGCCTCACCATTGGGGAACGTCTCTGGGATGTTCTCAAGCAGCTCCGGTGCAGCCATATCCTGTGCGATTGTCGCGAGGATGCCGACGAAGTTGTCGCGTCCACCCGGACCCGGCATCATCGTAGCTGTGTCCTTCATAAACTGACCGTAGTCGAAGTTGGCGATGCCGTCCTCGGGGTCCAGTTCGATCATGGACGTGGCGGAGTTGTAGAGCATGGTCCGCTTGTCTTCTTGGTCACGCTCCAGCGTATTCACGCGGAACACGTTGAGCAGCTCCGCGTTGGCCGCGAGTGCGCCCTCGGAGATCAGCGTGCCATAGACGGACTTGCCGTTGACACCCTTCAGCTGCTCCTCGTAGTACCCGTCGATGATGCCCTGTACTTCCTTCTCGGACAGGTCTTCCCATCCAGCCTCGGTCAGTACGCCGGACAGCTCCTTGTTCATCAGGGCGAGGTCGGACTGCGCCTCGATGCGCTGCATGGTCTCCTCGTAGCCCTTGCTCTGTTCTACCTTACGGACACCTGAGGCTGCGTCGAAGACGGCCTGCTTAGCACCTTCTTCGTTGCGTTGCTCAAGTACGTCACCGGCAAGGTCGAAGCCTATGCCGAGTGCTCCTGTGAGTGCACGTGCACTACGGATTGCGGAGTCGTTACCGCGCGAGTTGTAGAACCTGCGGGTCGATTCGAGACGCACAGGCCGGTCGCCTTCACGTAGCGGTTGGTCCCGCCTTACGCTGCGCTCTGTCTGGTTGCGCGCCATGTTCTACTCCTTATGTGGTAGCCTCAGCGACTCGCGCTGTGGTCTCTACTTCTTTGAGGTTCTGGATTCCGAGGCCCGTGCGGTACCCGGCAGCTCCAGCTGATGCGATCTGCAAGCCAGCCTCAAGGGCCGACGGATCACGTATCTGCGAGAGCGCCACGTTGGCACGGTCGTCGATGCCGCGCTGCTTGAACGCGGAGTTCTTCGAGATGAGAGCAGCGTCCATATCAGTGTCCATGAGGGACTGGTTGATACTGGCAGCAAAGCTCGCTCCGAGTGCACCGGACTCACCGGCAGCTACACGGCTGCGTTCTCGCCGCTCGCGCTGTTGCCTGATGCGTTCTCCGAGTTCTTCCTCGGCCTGATCGTGAACTTCCTCACGCTCGCTTTCCTGCTGTGCCTTGATCGCACCAGTCTGTGCCTTCGCCGTCTCATGCTGAGCGTAGGCCGACACTGCGGCGGCAGAGATAGACATGACAGCAGCAACGGTTGGCGTAATGAAGTCGCACATTGTCAGCTCCTTTTCGATACCATTTGAATGAACGTGGACCCGTCGATGCCGTACTCTGGAAGCTCCTGTGCCACCCGGAATCCGAGTGTAGGGAGCCAGCGCAGCGTCGGTATGTTGTCCGCGTCGATGAAGTTTGTAAGGTACTCGTACCGCTCGTGCATCACCTTCAGGTACTTCTTCGCATTGCGTTGGAAGTCCAGCTTGTTCTCGTAGATGCCGTGCGTGGCGAGTAGCCATATGCCGCCGATGCTGATGTCCGAGTATGGACCATCACCTTCGACTTGAATGTTGTTAGCACCGAACATGGCGACGGGCAGCTTGTTGTACAGTGCCGCCCAGCACATGTCCTCGTCGCTCACGTCCACCGAGTCGAGTAGGGCCGTGCGTATGTCAGCCCCACTCGAACGGTAGACTTCGAGCTTGTCAGTCTCTCGTACGCGGTTCGCCATTTGGTTCGCATAGACGCGACCAGCCGGAACAATCTCGTACCTCTCCATTAGATACTCCTTGTGCGCTTGTTGAACTTGCCTTCCCACTCAGCTGAGGTGAACTTGCTTTGCAGGTAGGAGCTGTTCTTAAGTTTAACAACGACATCCCTCGAATTGCCGTCGATGTATGCTTGATATGTACCAGTGGTGAACGAAGGCTCACCCGTGGTCAGCGATGCCTCGCCGAGCGTACGCCCGGTGAACGCGTCGAGTCCGCCAGTGACGACTTCTTCGACCTGACCTGAGTAATCAGGACCATACGGGTAGACTTCCACCTCGAAGAACGCGGTGTCCTTGAAGTTCACCGTGAGCGTGCGGAGGTTGAGCCTGCCGGTCGTGTCAGCCATTTGGTTCCCGTCATAGACGAACTGCTCACTGAGGGTGTACTCAGCTTCGTAGTTCAGGCCCACCACAGGTGCACTGCCGGTAACATCTCCGGGCACTGTAACCTCGTTGTCGCCTGCCACAATGGGGAACTCGTAGTCCACCGTGTCCATCAGCCTACCCACGTCGCCGGACCCGGAGGTCAAGACTACGCGGATGCTGCCAGACTCCGTGTTGATTTCCCACGGGAGCGTGATGGTGGTCTCGTCGAGACCGGCGGAGTACGCCATGTCACCCGGCTGTACCTCGTACCTGCGGTCAAGCAGGATGTCGAAGCTCAGCGAGCCAGTGACAGCGTTCACGTCGAGGTCGCACTTCTCAAGGTACGTCGCATCCGCGCGCTTCACGAGCACGTACACGTTGTCCTCGATCACGTCCACCGACAGGATAACGTCGTCGTCTGTGAACTCCCAGTACGACCATGCGGACTGTACCTTCTCGTCGCCGGACCAGAACACCTGATAAAGGTACAGGCGCTTCTTGTGACCAGTCGCGTCGGACACGAGGAACAGGCAGTTCTCCACGTCCGAGCCAGCCATGCCGACGATTGAGTCAGGCACGTAGCGTGGCACGTGAGCAGTTACGTCCGCCGCGTCGAGCGCGAGCGATCCGGGGCTAACGAAGTATTCGCGCACCCGACTATATGCACCTGCTTTGGAGACGAAGTAGACTTCGCTGCCAATTCGGATGGGAGCAACGGTGTCATCCATCTCGAAGCCTGTTGCCTCGTCAATGGACACTGAGGTTGGTGTGAGGACATCTCGTACACTCAAGCTGAACTGCGTCTGATCGCTGAACAGCATCATAGTCTTGTTGAAAGGAACGGCGTGCTTGAGGATGCTCACCTTGTTACCCGTCAGGGCAACGTCCACGACATCAGAGTCGAGGAGTGTGGTCATCGTGTTACGCCAGAAGTTACCGTAGTCGCCAGCCGTGCTGAACACAGCGTTCTCATCCGTGATGAAACCGAGACGGTTCTTCCAGTAGAAGACGCCGTTCAGGGTGCGACCGATGAAGGTGGGGCCGGGGTTCGAGGTAGCGTCGCCGTACTGGCGGGCCGCCCATGCGAACTGCGTGAACGTGAAGGTGCCGTCGGTCTCACGAATGAGAGCGTGAGGCATGGTCTCCTCGTCGAACGAGGTGTTCGCGCTGGGACCATAGGTCTCGTTCCATACGCCACCAGAGTAGCGCACGTAGTAGCCCCCGAAGTTGTCCTCGTCGTACCCAACGACCTTGTACAGGTCACCGGGGGAGGGCGGCGAGGCGTCTTCGGGATGCGGTAGGTCACTGAACGTGTTGACCGATCCGGTAAGAGAGCCTGCGCCATTCGAGTTGTAGTATCGAGCCGCGTTCTGGTAGCCCCAAGTAGGTGGGTAGTACCAGTTCGAGTAGCCCGTCGGTGTACTCGTGGGTGCCGTCTGCGTAGCGACGACGACCGAGCTGTTCACGACGAACGAGTAGTCGGCAATCGAGTCGATGCGGAACGTCTGCTCCGCTGTGTCACTGCCGACGATTGTCAGGTAGGTCTTCCCGTTGGGGAAGTTGACCGTCTTCTCTGCTCCGGTGTCCGCGTCGAACACCTTCAGGTCACCGTCAGTGACCACGACGAGGTACCGCTCAGTCACGTCACGGTTGATCGTGTGCACGTGGGCATCTGACCAGTCACTCGTGGTGACCTCGGCGAGATGCTGGAACGGAGGACGCTTGCGCAGCCCGTCGTGGACGGTGCCGTACATGTTGACCTGTGCCTCAGCCTGCGACGGTTGGCGCAGCGTAGGGTTCTGTTGCGATACCCCATTGTATAGCGCCGGGATGTGTCGCGAGACGAGTGCGTCGGCCATGATTATCTCCGATGAGGGTTACGGTGACGGTGTAGAGCCACCGAGTACTTGTTGATATTGTAGTCCTTCTGCCGCTTCTCGACTCGCCGGAACGTAGCGTACGCTTCCGACTCATCGTCGCGGGTGAACTGGTGCAGCACAGCCGATGCCATGATGCCAGTCTGGAACTTGCGCGCCGCCTTCGTAGCAATGTACTGGCGTGCGTGCTGGGGAATCTGCTCGAACTCGTAGGCCCACGTGATGTCCACTTTGACATCTCCGCTGAACTCGTCGAACGCGCGCTTCGCCCGGTCATACAGGAACATGCCTGCTGGTGCCGAGGAGTCGTAGCGGGGAACGGCGTCGATACCGTACGTGGCGTCTATTGCGAGTGAGCTTGCGGGTACGGCGATTCTGTTGGTGCCGTCCGGTGTCATCTCATACTCTGTGTCGGTATTGAATGACCAGCCTTGCGTCAACACCTCGCGCAGCGCCGAGTCCAAAGCGACGACCGCTTTGTTCACGTCACGTGGCAGCGAGCCACTGAGCGTGTTGACAGGCGACTGCCCGATGGACGCCAGCATCAGGTTGACCGCATCGAGCTTGGTCTGTGCTTGAGTTGGGGTTGTCATCGTTCAGTCCTTAGGAAAAAATGGAGACGACATTTCGGTCGTCTCCGGGGATAGTTTAAGGTGAACGATCTTAGTCGTTCGGGCCATTGAAGTAGTCAAGGGCGTCCCAGTTCGCGTCGGAGTTCTGGGTAAGGGCGTCGTAGCCACTCACACCCAGAGTCTCAACAAACTTGACGATCTCGCGCCACTTGCCTGCGTTCTCGCGCATACCAACTACGGTGCCATCTTCCTCGAAGATTTGCTCCATTGTCGCGATTGCAGTTTCAACGGCTGTATCAGCAGGATATGCCATGATAAAGCTCCGTTAGTGAAGTGAAGGGTAGACCCTACGAACAGGGTCACCCAATGAAGGTCGAAGCCTACGTCTTACGACGTGATGACTTCTACCGCGCACTTGTTGATGAGCGGGCCGTGGCCTACGGCGATCTTGCCGAGCATCAGTGTGCCCTGACGACGACCGTCGTAGATTTCTTCAGTCGCGAGACCGATGAGCTGAACCGTGGCAGCGGCGCGGCTGGTGAATACCAGTGCGGTCGTGTTAGCCATGTTCAGGCGATACGGAGCCGGGATGCTCGTGTCAGCAGAGGCATCAGCGAACGGCATAGCGTTGGAACGGGATACGTTCACGCCACCGATCATGCTGAAGGAACCCTTCGAGTACGAACCGTCGCCGTCAACGTCGCGGTTCAGAACCAGCGTGCTCTCCTGAGCAAGCAGGTACCACTGTGCAGGTTTCAGGGCAGCCTGAACCGGAACAGCTTCAACCGGAACGTCAGCCTCTTCCATCGTCTGCTTTGCAGTCCAGATGGAACCAGCCAGCGAGGTCGCAGACGTGTTCGAGTCAGCGTCCGTGATCTGGGAACCGCCGCTATCAGCAGCGAATAGTGCGCCGCCGCGAGCTGCGCGGGCGATGTTACGACCGACGTTCTTGTCGTATACGAGAGCAAGGGCGAGGCCCAGCTCTGTGCTGTACGGCGAGCGTACGTCGTAGTGGTTCATCGCTTCGTCGATGTTAGCGATGAAAGTGTCAGCGATAAGCTGATCGTCAACCGAGATGGTGACTTCGTTGTGCTGGATAGCCGTGCCCGTCAGCTCTACGCCGGGGGTGTGGTACGCAGCAGACGCCTTGTAGATGGCCGGAAAGTCCGCACTCTTGCCAGAGGCAATTGTCTTGTGCTCAGTCAGAGGCTTGAGAATCGTGTTCGTCTCAAATGCCGTCAGAACTTCGCCTGCGAATACTTCCTCGAACAGAGCGCGATCAGAACCGCTGCCCTGTACCTGTCCAAGACGACTCGGAGTAGCGTTAGCCATGAGTCAATTCCTTATGAGGAGGGGGTTAATGGAATGGGTGTGTTCCACCGTTCACTACTCGTTCAGATTGTCCCCAGCAGGGAGTCATCACTTTCGGTTTGGCGGGAGGTATATACCGCAGATCGCGAAAGCTGCGGTATAAGGGGAAAAGGGGTGGGATTTGACTGCGTTTGACATTGACTTAGGAGGAACCCTAATGGGTATTCCCGCATCGCCGCTACTGCCAGCGGACCCACAGTCGCTCAATGTTCGACACGCACGCGTAACCCTGCGGGTGTGACTAAGCCCGAGCGACAGGGCTGTGGGGAGCTACCCCATGTATGGTCGCCTTTGCGGGTAGTTAGGCCGCACCTGTCCGCCCACGCGGACCGTGCACTTTGCACTTTCAGGCGATAGTGCCTGCCCCGGCAGTTCATTACCGGAACAGGGCTTTATGTCACTGGAGGAGAGGACAGTGACGGAGGGACTGATCCCTACCGGGCACGCTGGGTGCGCCGGATTCTATCCTCGACTCCCTTACGGAAGGAAGCATCACGCCGGTATCGGGGGTCGCGCATGTCGCGGACCATCTCGGCTCGTGAGCCATAGATACCACCGGAGTCGCCTCCGTTTCCAGAGCCTCTCAAGGAGGGCGGCTCGTATGAACCGTCCTCGCGATACCGCCGGAGGAGTGCCTTTGCACCCTGCGCGACGATGTCGGGGTTGTTGCTTGTAAGTTGGATGTCGATAGCCTGAACTTCAGCTTCGGTCAGGTTCTCGGCTGCCCAGTTGGCGGCAGCTTCGTACCCTTCAGCTCCGTCGAACGGCTCGTAGGCCGCGTTCTGGAGCTTAGAGACAATGGCCTTCTGCCCGTCGATGTACGTGTTGACCATATCACGGGTGATGCCCACCTGTTCGAGATTCTTGAATGTAGAATCCGACAGCTCGCCCTTCTCCTGCCACTCCGCGTCCGCGTCAGCGATCACGTTGGCCTGAGTAGGAGTATCTTCAGGGGTATCAGTACCCTCATTGGGTACCTCAGTACCCTCATTGGGTACCTCAGGTTCATCCTGTTGCTTTGCACGTAACGCTGCTTCGGCGTCCTGCTGTGACTTCAGGAGAGCCTCGACGTTTACCTCACCCTTCTCGTCATCCCAGAATTTCTCAGGGATGTTCTCAGGGCGGGAGCCAATGACCTGCTGGTCCCCCTGTGCGGGGGCCTGCTGTGTCTCTCTGGCCTTGCCGAGCATCTTCTCCATGTGACCCGGAGGCGACCCGTCGTCAGGAAGTTGGACTTCGTCAGACATGATTACGCCTCCTTCTTAGCTGGAGCCTTCTTGTCTGCGGCCTTTGCTTTCTTCAGGGCAGCCTCGACCTTATCGCTCCGCTTGCGGACGAGCGTCGTCTTGCCACCGGAGTCCTGCGGCATTGTTACG
>Ga0316187_10004556_pt1 | contig 12003 bp, 12 predicted proteins | sample CroRivburrow1_MG_FD_204927 | JGI IMG/M metagenome (GOLD analysis project Ga0316187, IMG submission 204927) | Coastal sediment microbial communities from Maine, United States - Cross River worm burrow 1 | ecosystem: Environmental > Aquatic > Marine > Coastal > Sediment | place: USA: Maine...
ATGAGGCCGCCCGTTTTGATAATGATTTTGCCATTATGACCCTGGAGCTGGCCCGTTTTATTCCGGTGTTGGTGGATCTGTTTGGCGGGGTGGAGGAGTTCGATGATGAGTCCTTGGCAGATGGTCAGGTTGCAGCCTGAGTGCAGCGCTCGGTGTCGGGTCGGCAGGTGATTTAATAGCCGTAGATTAAACTGGAGAATTTTTCATTACTGCCGCTGTTTTAAACGGATTTTAATATTTAGCCTGGTATGGAGGGATTGCTGTGAAAACGATAGTAGCAATGATGACGATGTTCGTTCTGGTCGGTTGTGTCAGCGGGCCGGTGGCGATGTTTCGTGGCAATCCGCAGCATACCGGTGTTTATGATGAGGCAGGGCTGATGCAGGCCAGTCAGTTGCAGTGGAAATTTCGCACCATGGGCGGGATTTCTTCTGCGCCCCTGGCGGTTGACAAGCTGGTAGCCTTCGGCAGTGCCGATAATGTGCTTTATCTGGTGGATCGTGAGAGCGGTGCCGAGGTGTGGCGATATGAAACGGATGGCAATATTACTGCGTCACCTGCCCTGGCCGCCCAGAGCCTGCTTGTGGGCAGCAGTGATGGGAATTTTTATGCCATCAATTTAGAAACCGGACAGGAGCGCTGGCGTTTTAGCACAGGGGCTGCGATAGAATCATCGGCAACGGTGGTTAAGGATGCTGTTTATTTTGGTAGTACCAACGGTTATCTGTATGCTCTGGATCTGAATACTGGCCAGGAAAAATGGCGTTTCATGAGTGATAAGGCTATTTATGGTTCACCCGCTGTTAATGACGGGTTTGTAATTGTTGGGACATCGGGTGGCTATCTGTTTGCAGTTGATGCCGGGACTGGACAGGAACGCTGGCGGGCTCTGGTTAAGGGGGCGGTAACCTCATCCCCGGCGATAGCCGATGGCCTGGCTTTTGTCGGAGCCGAGATGGGGTATCTGCATGCCATAGATACGCATACTGGCCAGGAGCGCTGGAAATTCAAGACCAATGGTCGGGTGTCTTCTTCGCCGGCAGTCAGTGAGGGCGTGGCCTATTTTGGTAGTCATGATGGTTTTCTTTATGCGCTCGATATCAAGACAAAACGCCCATTGTGGAAATACAAGGCCAAGGACTGGGTGTCGTCATCTCCGGCAGTGACCGATCATGCCGTTTATGTGGGTTCATATGATGGCTATTTGCATGCTGTGGACCGCGAAAATGGCCGCAAGCTGTGGAGATTTCGCACCGAAAAGGCCATCAGTTCTTCGCCCGTTGTTATCGATGACATGGTGATATTTGGGAGCAACGACCACTTTCTTTACGCGGTGCGTTAATTCGTTCAGCCTGGAGGTGGTGCAGTGTCTGAAGTTTCCTGGCACTGGATCAAGGCCCACTTTTCATTAACCTTCATTTTTTTTATCCGGTATTCACGTTGTGCGGCCGCGCTTCGGGATATTGCCTGTTCCTGATAGACCAGTTTAACGGGGCGGCGGACGCGTGTATAACGCGCTGCGTTTTTCAAATGATTGTGTTCGTGTAGTCGGCGTTGCACATCGCAGCAAATACCTGTGTATAAAGATCCATCGCTGCATTGCACGATATAGATATACCAGTTATTTGTGCTGTCCATGATCGTCTGTATTGCCTTCTTCCCGGTTACCGCTATCATAGGCGATCAGGCCATTTTATTGAACTGGATTGAACTGGGGCTATTTTATTTGGTCGTAGTTTTGTATTGTAGGTATAAGCGTTTAGCAATTGAGCAGGGTATGAAGGCATCAGTGATTAAAGCAGCAGTTGTTGGGGGGACCGGTTATACCGGGGTGGAATTGCTACGCCTGCTGGCGATGCACCCTGAGGTTGAGCTGAGCATGGTGACATCACGTGGAGAAGAGGGCGCAGCTGTGGCTGATTTGTTCCAGAACCTGCGTGGTCATGTCGACTTGAATTTCACGGCACCGGATATCGATCAACTGGCATTGTGCGATGTGGTGTTTTTTGCCACTCCGAATGGTACGGCCATGACCATGGCTGGACCATTGCTGGATGCCGGTGTGCGAGTTGTTGATCTGGCAGCCGATTTTCGTTTACGCGACGTTGCTGAGTGGCAGCATTGGTATGGTCTGGAGCATGCCTGTCCCGAGCTTCTGCAGCAGGCAGTTTACGGCCTGCCCGAGGTGAATCGGAGCAAGATCAAGGGGGCGCGGCTGATTGCCAATCCCGGCTGTTATCCTACGGCCGTACAGCTGGGTTTTTTGCCTTTGCTGGAACAGGGGCTTGTTAATAAAAGCCATTTGATTGCCGATACCAAATCCGGTGTCAGCGGTGCCGGGCGCAAGGCCAGTGTGGGCGCATTATTGGCAGAGGTTTCGGAGAGCCTGCAGGCCTATGCTGTTCCGGGACATCGTCATTTGCCGGAAATTACCCAGGGTTTGCAGCAGGTGAGTGGTGGTCCTGTTGGTTTGACCTTTGTGCCCCATTTAACACCGATGATTCGGGGTATACATGCTACCTTATATGCGACATTGAACGATGATGATGTGGATTTACAGCAGTTGTTTGAACAGCGTTATGCTGATGAGCCCTTTGTGGATATCTTGCCATTTGGTTCTCATCCGGCTACACGGAGTGTTCGGGGAGCCAATGTCTGTCGTCTTGCGGTACACAGGCCGCAGAATGGTAAGCAGGTAGTTATCCTGGCGGTTATAGATAACCTGATAAAGGGGGCGGCAGGCCAGGCAATACAAAATATGAATATTATGTTTGAGCTGGATGAACAGCTTGGTTTGGAGGAGATCGCACTGCTTCCTTGAGTTTGTAGGATGGAACCTCTTGAATAGTCATAGCGTTATATAAAAATGAATAAGAAGACGTCGCATGTCATTGTAAAGACGCATCATCCCGTCAGATTGCGGATAATTTTGGTGCTATTGGTTGTAGGTGCTGTTTTTGGCGGCTGGGTGCTGTTTGATCATGGTCGTGAGCGGGCGGGTTTCGACAGTAGTATTGCCGAGCGTGAACGCGGTGTCCTGCATGCCCGAATTGATGAGCTGGTAGCTGAAAACAATCAGTTGCGTGGTCAGAATGCCATCTTGGTCCAGGCAGGGGAGATTGATCGTCAGGCTTATGATGAGGTAGATGTCACGCTGAAGGGCCTGCAGAGCGAGATCCTGGAGTTGAAGCAGGAGGTTGATTTTTATCGTGGTATTGTCAGCCCCAAGGGCGGAGAGGGGCTGCGAGTACAGGAATTTTCAATGACACGTAATGGTGAGACCCAAAGCTACCGATATAAATTAGTACTGAGTCAGTTTGTTAAGAATCAGCGCCTGGTAAAGGGTTTGGCGCGAATGACGATTCATGGCATGCAGGGTGAGGAGCAAAAGGCTTTGGCGCTGAAGGATGTGACCAAGTCCGGTAAAAATAGTTTAGGTTTTCGATTCAGGTTTTTTCAGGAGCTCGAAGGGGATATCGTATTACCGGAGGATTTTGAGCCCTTGCGCGTTGAGGTTCAAGCCTTGCCGGACACCAGCCGATTGAAGAACATAACAAAAATGTTTAGTTGGCCAGAGTTACTTGGATAAATCTGGCGTATAACAGGAGAGCAGTCATGTGGGGTGCTAACAAGAAACAACGATCAGAGAAGGTCGATACATTAATTGGGCAGCAGACAGAATTACATGGCGATGTCATGTTTGGTGGTGGTTTACATGTGGATGGCAAGGTGAAGGGTAATGTTATCGCTGATAGAGAAAGCTCTACCATGCTGGTCCTGAGTGAAAAAGGCTCCATTGAAGGTGAGATTCGGGTGCCCTATATCATAGTTAATGGTCTGGTTGTCGGGGATATTTATGCCTCAGAGTCTGTAGAGCTGGCTCAGAATGCCCGGATTACTGGGAATGTATATTACAACCGGATTGAAGTTGCGATGGGTGCAGAGGTAAATGGCAGCCTGGTGCATTATGAAGAGAAGACTGATGCTGTGGCTGCTGATGTGGCTGAGTTGCAGGTTCGACGTGGGGCCGAAAGCGGATCTTGACTATTTTAGTAGGAAATTATACACTATAACCCTTTAATGGTTATGGAATAATAAGTGGAGTGGCGATGATGGCAGCAACAGATGCTCCGGCACCTTCGTTGGTTTTCAGTGATAGTGCGGCTGGAAAGGTCAGGGACCTTATAAAGGAAGAAGATAATGCCGCGCTGAAATTACGTGTATTTATTACGGGTGGCGGGTGCTCAGGTTTTCAATATGGTTTTACCTTTGATGAGCAGGTGAACGACGGGGATACTCAGATTGAAAATGGCGGTGTGACGCTATTGGTAGATCCAATGAGTTTTCAATACCTTGTAGGTGCCGAGATTGATTATAACGAAGGTATTGAAGGGGCGCATTTTGTGATTCGGAATCCGAATGCGACAACAACCTGTGGTTGTGGCTCATCGTTTTCTGTGTAGACCTTACACTGTTAAACAGGATGTCAAAAAGGAGCTTGTGGCTCCTTTTTTTGTGTCCGGATTTTTGTTGAATTTGTGTTTCATGCCTATTTCAATAGAGTTTGTGCGTGATTTATCGATTAAAGAATTGGCTTTCCGGGACCGCTGTATTTGTCAGGTCATAGTCTTTTTCAGGGAAGGGGGTGGTTGTGAAAGCATTAATCAGACCGGTGTCGGCCTTGATAGGTCGTCTGAAATACAGCTATAAATTTTCACTGATTTTTGTTTTGTTTCTTGTCCCCATTCTGGTATTGAGTATGCTGCTAATATCTGAGGAAAGTAATCAGATCAGTTTTCTTGAGCAGCAGCGCCGGGGTGTGGAATATGTCGCTGCTACCCGTCAATTGATGGAATATATCCCCCAGCATCGTGGTATGACCAACGCCTATCTGAATGGTGATGTTTCATTCCATGAGCGCATCCTGGCCGTACGCGGGGTTGTCGATAAACATTTTTCGACCTTGCAGGGGGTGGATGGCAGTCTGGGAGAGGCTCTGAAGACCGAGGCCCGGGTATCTGAGTTGCAGGCGCAATGGTCAGCGCTGAAGAATAACGCCTTCAATATGACGGCCAGAGAAAGTTTTACGGCCCATACGGCCTTGTTGTCATCGGTGATGGGCCTGATCAGTTACGTTGCCGATACCTCTAACCTGATTCTGGATCCCGAGCTGGACAGTTTTTATCTGATGGATGTGGTCATTAATCAGTTGCCTGCTTTGACCGAGATCATGGGGCAGGGCCGGGGCCTGGGTTCAGGGGTTGCCGCCAAAGGTATTATTTCGTCCCAGCAACAGACCCGGTTGGCGGTTATTGCCAGTAATACCAAGCGTTATATTGATGCCATGGCGAAGGGTCTCAAGGTAGCGGTCGATAACAATGAGGCCGTTGTTGAAGGGCTAGATAAGGCAGATGTTGCTGCAGTTAATGATGCCAGACACTTTCTGGGTTTGTTGAATGATCATCTGCTGAATGTAGAAATTATCGATGTTGGCTCCAGCGATATTTTTCAGGCGGGTACCGACGCAATTACTTCATCGTTCAAGCTTTATGATGCAACCTTGCCGATGCTCGACACGATCCTGGCTGGGCGTGCCGAGGCCTATGCCAGGCAGGAAGTTATGGCAATCGCCATGGTGACGGCGGTGTTGATCACCGTGTTGGTGATATTTTATGCCTTCTATCTGTCGGTATTTGACAGTATTAATCGGCTACAGGCTGCGGGTGCGCGTCTGGTCTCCGGTGACCTGGCGGCGCGGGTATCCCTGGAAGTCAGTGATGAAATGCAGGATGTGGCTACTGCATTTAACTCAATCGCCGAGAATACCAATAGCGTCATCACTCGGTTATCAGAGTCGGCCAATCAGATGGCGGCAGCGGCAGAAGAATTGTCTGCTATCAGTACCCAGAGTAGTCGTGGTGCATCCGAACAATTAAGCAAGACTGATCAAGTCGCCACTGCTGTTAATGAGATGGCGGCAACTGCCCAGGAAGTGGCCCGGCATACGAGTGATGCCGCTACGGCCGCCACAATTGCTGACGAAAAAGCCAGCAGTGGCCGACAGATTGTGGGTGAGAACATGAATGCCATTGATGCATTGGCTGGAGAGGTTGAGTCTGCCGCAGCTACTATCCACAAGCTGGAGCAGGAAAGTATTGATATCGGTAGTGTGCTTGAAGTGATCAAGGGTATTGCCGAACAAACCAATCTGCTGGCGCTCAATGCCGCTATCGAGGCAGCGCGAGCAGGTGAGCAGGGCCGTGGCTTTGCCGTTGTTGCAGATGAGGTGCGGACGTTGGCCGGACGGACTCAGGCGTCTACGGAAGAGATCAATCAGATGATCGAGCGACTGCAAACGGGGGCGAAACAGGCCGTGGCCGCGATGGAGAAAAGCCAGGTCAGTGTCAAGGAAGGTGTCAGCAGGGCCGCTTCAGCCGGTGATGCGCTGGCCGCAATCACAGAATCTGTTGCTACAATTAACCAAATGAATATCCAGATTGCCAGTGCGGCGGAAGAACAGTCCGCTGTTGTTGAAGAGGTCAATAAAAATATTGTTAGTATCAGTCAGTTGAGCACAGAATCGGCTGATGGTATTTCTCAGGTTTCTGCCGCCAGTGAAGAGCTGGCGCAACTGGCTGCCGGATTGCAGTCAATGATTACAGATTTTGAAGTCTGATAGATATTACAATGCCTGCTAAGGCAGACGTTGTTTCAAGCCTGGTTTGGGTAAATACAGCCTAGGAGTACTTCCTTGCCTGCCCCGGTGACTGTAGGCAGATTGCCCGCTTTTCCATTTAATGTCTGATGTCCCAGCCAGGCGAAGGCGGCGGCCTCGACCCAGTCGGAATCGATGCCCAGTGCCTGAGTCGTGTCGACCTTGCAGTTGTTCAACTGAGACGTTAGCTGTTGCATGATATGCGGATTGTGGCTGCCGCCGCCGCAGACAAACACATCCGGGTTTTCAAGCGGGCTGGATTCGATAGCCATGGTGATGGAGTGGGTGCTCAGTTCGCACAGGGTCGCCTGGATATTTACCGGGTTATCCGGATATCTTTCCAGGAACTGCTTCAGCCAGGTGAGGTTAAAATATTCAGGGCCGGTGCTCTTGGGTGGCATTTTTTGAAAATACGGGTCGGCCAACATCTGTTCGAGCATACCCTGATTGCATGTGCCCTCGGCGGCCCAGCGGCCATCGGTATCCTGGGGCTTCTGCTGTTGCTTATGTATCCAGGCATTCATTAATGTATTGCCTGGCCCGGTATCCCAGCCGGTGACAGGCGAATTATTTTTGGCGGGTAGTAGCGTCAGATTGGCGATACCACCAATATTTAGAATAATACGATCCTGTTTGGGTGACCTGAAATACGCCTCATGGAAGGCCGGCACCAGTGGTGCACCCTGGCCGCCTGCCGCCATATCACGGCGGCGAAAATCGGCAATGGTGGTGATACCTGTTTGTTCAGCAATGATATTGGGGTTGCCGATTTGCAGGCTGTTCGGGTGTTTTCCATCTGGATAGTGGCGCACGGTTTGGCCATGACTGCCGATGGCCCTGATGTGCTGTGGCGTTAGTCCTGTTTTATCGATGACGCTGATCGCGGCATTGGCAAACTCGTACCCGAGCTGGCTATCCAGTTCGGCATACAGGCCAAGTTCATTCGGGCAGCCCTGGCACAGTTGGCGGATCTGCTGGCGCAAATTTATATCATAGGGCTGATAGTGAGTGGCAAGGATACGGGGTTGACCTTGCAGGTCAATGGCGATGGCATCGATGCCGTCAAGGCTGGTGCCGGACATCAGGCCAATGAATATTTGTTCCTTGACCATCCGGGTTTCGTTACCGATTATCGTTTACTGGCTATTAAGTGCCAGTGTGGTCCGTTTTAAGGTGTCGAGCTGGGCCAGTAACGGTTCTGCGGCCTGGCTGAATTCGCTCAGATACTGCTTGGGTAGTGGTGCTGCATCAGGCAGGTGAACCGTAAGCGGATTGCGATGCACGCCATTAACACGGAATTCATAATGTAAATGCGGGCCCGTGGCCAGGCCGGAGCTGCCAACGAAACCGATAGTCTGGCCCTGGCGAACCTTGGTGCCGTTGCGTATGCCGCGGGCATAACTGTTCAGGTGGGCATACAGGGTGTTGTATTTGCTGCCATGCTGAATAATAACTGTGCGACCATAACCACCCTTGGCGCCACGTAATATGACCTTGCCATCACCGGTGGCCCTGATCGGAGTGCCTCTAGAGGCGGCATAATCAACACCCTTGTGGGCGCGGATCGTATTCAGTTTCGGGTGTTTGCGGCGGGGGTTAAAACGTGAGCTGATACGCTTGAAATCAACAGGGCTGCGCAAAAAGGCCTTGCGCACACTTTTGCCATCCGGACTATAGTAGGCGCTACGGTTATTGCTGTCGGTGAAGCGGATAGCACGGTAGGAACGGTTCTGATTGATAAACTCGGCTGCCAGGATATTACCATCACGCAGTTTTTCGCCATGCAGGTAGTGCTCTTCAAAAACCAGTGAGAACTGATCGCCGGCCCGAATATCCAGCGCGAAATCCACATCCCAGCCAAACAGGTTGGCCAGTTCCATGGTTAGGTTGTCTGACAGCCCGGCTGCCTGGGCAGCCAGGAATAATGAGCTGTCTATCGTGCCGGAGGCATAGGTCGTGCGCGTTTCAATCGGGTTTTCTATGATCTGGCTGCTCAGTCCGCCATTGCCCTGGGCGATTTCCAGGCGATGGCTTTCATCGATGTCATACATCAGGCCGCGTAGTCGGTGGTTATCCTGGGATGTATAAACCTTTAACTGATCACCCGGATGCAGGCGCGTCAGGATTTTACTGTCTTTTCCCAGCGTCATGACGGCCTGTAGCTGGCTGGGTGGCAGGCCAATGCGGTCGAAGGCGCTGGACAGACTGTCACCAGAACGGACGGTAATGCTGTGCCATTTGCCGGGCTGCAGGTCTGCTGCGGCAACGGTGTGGCTGGCCGATGCCTCGGGTGCAACGCTTTCGGGTAGCGGTAGAGTGACGCTGATTTGATCGCTGCCCTGCTGGTCGGTGGCGCTGGTTGCAGCAGCCATCGGGCCTGGTTTTATCGGTAGTAGGGCCTTTGTGGCAGTAGCGATGGTCGGGGCAATAACGGCCAGTGTTACAATGGCCGTCACACTGATAGCGCCAACCAGCAACGAACGGCGCTTGCGTTTGTGGTTTTTAGTATGTTCGAATGACGTCGACTTGAAGTCGCGTTGCATTGTTTTTGGACTGTTCACGACTGTCTCTTATAATTGTTTCGCCAACAATAGCTCGGGCGCTGTTGCAGGTCAATCGTCGGTTTGCAATATAATCGAGAAATTCTGGCGGTCATAACTGGCTGATTTCCTCGGGATATCTCTATATACATATATTGTGTATCGTATAACGGCTCTGGTTTCTTAAATAGTAATGGGTGATTTTATGACGTCCGTCAATAATGCGCTGGAACTCATAGCGCGGGGTAGCGACGAAATCCTGGTGCAGGAGGATCTGGCCGGCAAACTCAAGCGCGGCAAACCGCTCAGGATCAAGGCAGGGTTCGATCCTACCGCCCCGGATCTGCATCTGGGGCATACCGTGCTGCTGAACAAGATGCGCCAGTTCCAGGAACTGGGTCACGAAATCATGTTCCTGATTGGTGATTTTACCGGCATGATCGGTGATCCGACCGGTAAAAGTGCCACCCGGCCGCCATTGACGCGTGATGAGGTTATCGAAAACGCCCGCAGCTACGAGCAGCAGATCTACAAGGTGCTGGAGCCCGAGAAGACGCTGGTCATGTTCAATTCGAGCTGGATGGGCGAAATGAATGCCAGTGATCTGATTCAGCTGGCTGCGCGCCATACCGTGGCGCGGATGCTGGAGCGCGATGATTTCTCCAAACGTTATAAATCCGGCCAGCCGATCGCCATCCATGAGTTCCTGTATCCATTAATTCAGGGCTACGACTCGGTGGCGATGAAGGCCGATGTCGAACTCGGTGGTACCGACCAGAAGTTCAACCTGCTGGTCGGCCGTGAATTACAAAAGCAGTTTGGTCAGGAACCCCAGGTCGTCATTACGATGCCGATCCTTGAGGGCCTGGATGGCGTGCAGAAGATGTCCAAGTCGCTGAATAACTATATCGGCATCACCGACGCCCCCGATGACATGTTCGGTAAACTCATGTCGATCTCCGATGAGCTGATGTGGCGTTATTTTGAGCTGCTCAGTTTTGAATCCACAGTAAAAATTGATGCATATAAGCAAAGTGTTGAGCAAGGTGCTAATCCTCGCGATATTAAATTTGAGCTGGGTAAAGAGTTAGTGGGGCGATTCCATGGTAATAATGCAGCTCAATTGGCAGTGAAAAATTTCATCGCCCGCTTCCAGAAAGGTGCGCTGCCTGATGATATCGAAGAAAAAGAGCTGCCGGCTATTGACGGTGGTCTGGCCATCGCCAACCTGTTAAAAGATGCCGGCCTGACTGCCAGCACGTCCGAGTCTTTGCGCATGATCAAGCAAGGCGCGGTCAGGATCGATGGTGAGCGCGTCGAAGACAAGAATCTGGTGATTCTTGTCGGGGCCGATCATGTGTTTCAGGTTGGCAAACGGCGTGTGGCGAAGGTCAGGATAAGATAGTGCTGAGTGCTGAGTGCTGAGTGCTGAGTGCTGGGTTATGAGTGAGGAGTGAGGTCACCCTCTTGTCTGTCATCCTGAGCCGGAGCACCGTCTCATTTCCTCGCTTTGGTGGCTACATGGATATGGCAGGTTTCTATGCCGCCACTGGCCGGCATATGGAGATAATGGCTAATATGCCGAACAAAGGATCAGGGAGGATGCCGGGTGTTCGATAAAATTGTCATTAGTCTTTGTCTGTTGTTGGCCAGCGCAGTGGTGTTCGCTACGCGCATCGTTAATGATCCGCAACAGGATTACCTGAACACCAAGGTCAACGAACTGACCCGGGACGCCTACATCTATACCTTAAGCGTCGATCTAAACGAAGATGGCGTGATGGATGTTTTTTATTCCTCGTCTGCCGAGACCGACCGCTCCTCGCGGCGCGGCGCACGGACCTGGCGGCCGTATCTATCCTCACCTCAGGTTATCAGGTGGCCACTGCCGTGGAGATCGTGCAAAAAACCCAGCAGTTGCTGACACTGAATACCAGTACGGCCTCGTTACAGCGCCTGGCCAATGGCAAGCTGGCGCTGACGTATCTGTCCATTGGTGACATCGACTCCGGCGTTACGGTGGCTTATTACGTCGATGATGCTAATCGCCTACAGAGCATGGACATAACAGGACTGGAGCAGCGGCAGGCATCCAGTCCGGCGATGGAGGTGATACCGGTCGAGCTGGCCGAGCAGATGATAGAAACACAATTCAGTTCGCTGAACGATGTGGCGAGTCCGGAGCAGTTGCAGCGGGTCCGTGATAAAACGCAGCATTATCGCTATAAGAAAGAAATGCGTCGTGATTATGACAGCAACAAGTTGCACTACCTGTATACAGAGGGTTTTAGTGAGTTTCTGGGTATTAGAGAAGATAAGTGGGAGGCAATGATCCCCCTCGAGGTTATTGACGAACCGATTCGGTCGCTGCTCACCAAGCGGGCAATGAACCGCAGCAAGGGCATCCGAATGAGGACTGACCAGGACAAGGCCGAGCTGGGGCAGATTATGGTCTGGTTTGACGGCTGGCATAAAAAATATGGAAAGTTTCAGGGAATGGGAGCAAAAATTAGGGCAATGTCTGCCGAAGAGCGTCAAAAAGTATTAGGTTCGATCGGTATTCCTGGTTCGCAATAGAAACGGCCAAGTCAGGGGAAGCCCAGGTGATTATGTAGGAGCGGCTTCGCCGCGATATCTCCGGCATTGCACAGACCGCTATCGCGGCGAAGCCGCTCCTACAATTATATGTTTGTCCGTTGCTTGCCCATCTTCTCCTCACGCCTCACCCCTAACCCCTCACCAGCCCTC
>Ga0316187_10004557_pt1 | contig 12002 bp, 10 predicted proteins | sample CroRivburrow1_MG_FD_204927 | JGI IMG/M metagenome (GOLD analysis project Ga0316187, IMG submission 204927) | Coastal sediment microbial communities from Maine, United States - Cross River worm burrow 1 | ecosystem: Environmental > Aquatic > Marine > Coastal > Sediment | place: USA: Maine...
CCGCTAACGGCTTGAACTCACAGCCTCATCCAGTGCGCGCAAACGCTCGGGCGTGCCTACGTCCTCCCAGCCACCCGGATGATACTCGCCGGTAAGCCGCTGCTGCCGGATGGCATCGTCCAACAGCGGACGCAGCGCCAGCTTTCCCGGACGCATCCCGGAAAAGAACGCTGCAGAATATACACCAACACCGGCATAGGTGAGACCGAGTTCCCCTGGCGGCAGTTCACGCACCCGGCCATCCGACTCCAACAGGAAATCGCCATTGGGATGCTGGGGCCGATTCCTGACCATCACCAGGTGGGCACTTTCTTCGGCGACGAAGCGATAGTCCCGCAATTGCCCGAAGTCGTAGTCAATCCAGATATCGCCGTTGATCACCAGAAAAGGCTGGCGACCCAGCAACGGCAGGGCGCGATGTATACCGCCGGCCGTTTCCAACGGCTGGTCCTCGTGTGAGTATTCAACGGTCAGGCCCCAGCGGCTGCCGTCACCGCAAAAGTCCGTGATTTGCTGCGCCAGGTGCGAAACATTGATCACCACCTCGCTGAACCCCGCATCGGCCAAACGAAGAATATGGTGTTCTATCAGGGCCTTACCACCCACCTGCAGTAAGGGTTTGGGGGTGTGATCGGTCAGCGGCCGCATGCGCTCGCCCAGGCCCGCCGCCAGTATCATGGCTTTCATTGGGGAGCACCCCAGGGCTGCTGCTCGATCAAGGGTCGCAATGCGGTATCAAACCAATCGCCGAACTCTGCAAACGCCGGTTCATCATCCGCGTACTTCTCCAATATCTGCCTCACGTAGTGAATCACCAGCGGTAAATCTTCCAAATACCCCGGCTTGCCATCACGCAGATAGAGCCGGGCAAAGGTACCCAACACCTTGATGTGGCGCTGCAGGCCCATCCAGTCGAACCAGCGCAGGAACAGTGCATCCTCAACCTCAACTAACAGCCCCCGGTCGCACAACTGGTCTCTGTGCTCCAGCGCCCAGCGATCAACCCGCTGGGCCGGCCAGCGGATATAACAGTCGCGCAGCAGGGAGACCAGGTCGTAAGTCACCGGGCCGTGCACCGCATCCTGGAAATCGATCACCGCCAGCTGCCCATCCGGCTGCGGCATCAGGTTACGACTGTGAAAATCCCTGTGCACCAGGGCCACGGGTTGTTCCATGGCGCTGGCTACAAGTTGCTCTGTCAGCGCCTCAATCAGGTTCTGCTCCTGCACATTCGGCGAATACCCCAACAGCGCCACTACAAACCAGGTGCCGAAGCGGCCCAGCTCTTCTCGCAGCAGAGTTTCATCGTAGGCGGGAAGGTCCCGGGCAGCGCCTGCGGGTACGGCCAGTTGCAGTAAAATCGCCCTGGCCTGGCAGTAGAAGCGATCAACGGTAGTCGCATTCAGCAGCGGCAACAGCATCTGGTCACCCAGGTCCTCCAGCAGCAGGTAGCCGCGCGCCAGATCCGCCCCCAAGACCTCAGGCACCCTGACACCAATATCCGCCAGCAGCTCCCGCACTGACAAAAAAGCCTCGTTCTTCTCCGTCTCGGGGGGTGCCTGCGCCACAATATAGCGGCCGCTCCCCAGCTCCAGGCGAAAATACCGGCGGTTGCTGGCATCCCCGGCAACCAGTTGCAAGGCCGGGGATGCATCCACACCCCCGGCGGGCAGCTGCGAAAGAGCCCAGGGCAGGAGTTCGGTTGGGGCGAAACGCGAAGACACAGTACTCTCCTGAAGCAAAATTTGACGGACAAGGGCGAGCCATTGCTTTAGAATCCGCGTTTATCCCGCGAACTAGCTCAGACAGTAATGATATTTAACCCCGCCAGACCGAGACCAGGCGCCATTAACACTCGCGTGATGGCTATTCTAATCGGCCTGATGCTGCCAATCTCCCTGCCCGCACAGGATAACAATCCCGGGGAGTGTACCGCCAATAAAAATAGTGCCGATAACACCTGTGCTGAAAAACAAGATAAAGCCCCTACGCAGGACGCTGGCCTGGATTGGCAGCCATTCGATGCGGTACCGGCAGAACTAAGGGACCAGCGCTGCATCAAATGCAAAGGGCGCTACGTGGATCCGCTGGCAGGTGTGGATGACAGCAGCAGTCCCGAGGAGGCCGACATTGACGCCATCACCAACCGCTCAGAAATGCGCGGTAACGAGGTAATACTCAGCGGTGGTGTCGAGGCAGTGCAGGGATATCGCCACCTCAGTGCAGATAATGCGCTGATAGACCGGGACAAAAGCTCGGCCCTGCTGACCGGGAATGTCACCCTGCGGGAACCGGGAATTCTGCTCAAGGGCAACAGCGCGGAGATCTACTCCAAAACCGGTGAAGCGAACGTGGAGAACGGCGAGTTCCTGTTCCATGATCGGCATATACGTGGGACAGCCGACCTCATGGATCGCGATAGCGAGGGCCTGATACACGTGCACGATGGCAGCTTTACCTACTGCGCCCCGCAATCCAATGAATGGTTCATAGAAGCCGCTGACATGGACCTGGACCTTGACGAGGGGCTGGGTGTGGCACGCGATGCCAAGCTGCGGGTCGCCGGTGTTCCGGTCTTTTACACTCCCTGGTTGCAGTTTCCGCTGGACGACAGGCGCCGCACCGGCTTGCTGTGGCCGGATATCGGCAATGACAGCACCGGCGGCCTGGATATTGCGGCACCTATTTATTTCAACCTGGCTCCCAACTACGATGCCATTTACGCCCCTCGCTACATCGAGGAGCGCGGCCTGAATCACGAACTGAAATTTCGCTACCTCAACCCCCTGGTAGGTATGTGGACCGTCGGCGGCGCCTATATGGGCAATGATGACAAATACGAAGACCAGGCGCCGGCGCAACGCAGCCACGACCGCTGGCTGGGTGTAGTGAAGCAAAATGGCCTGTTCGAACAGCGCTGGCGCTCCCGCATCGACTATAGCAAGGCCAGCGACGTGGATTACTTCAAGGACCTGGAAACCTCCAGCCTGGATTCCCAGCGTCGCACCGCTCTCTTACAGCTGGGGGCCCTGGACTACCTCGGCGATAACTGGCTGATGAACGTGGAAGTGCAGAAGTTCCAGTCCCTGGCGGACGACATCAGTGACGATTATCAGAAAATGCCACAATTTACCGGCCAGTACCGGGGCAAGGGCACACCTTTCGAACTGGAGCCCCTGTTCCTGGCCCAGTACTCCAATTTCGACACCGATGAAGATAACCGGGTTACCGGCCAGCGCACCTATGCTGAGGGCGGCATGGCCTACCCCATGTTGTGGAGCTACGGCTCACTCAAGCCCACCGTGAAATATCGCCAGCTCAATTACGACCTGAGTGACGGGGACTTTTTTACGGATGACAGCCCTTCCACCGGGTCGGCCCTGGCAAGCCTTGATGGCGGGCTGATTTTTGAGCGCAGCACCAGGATTGGCGAAAAGGGCCTGCTGCAGACCCTGGAGCCGCGTGTTTATTACCTCTACAGCGAGTACGAGGAACAGGTCGACCAGCCAGACTTTGACAGTGCGGAGCTGACATTCACCTACAGCCAGCTATTTCGCGAAACCCGCTTTTCCGGCCGTGACCGGCTGGACGACGCCAACCAGGTCTCGCTGGGCGTGACCACCAGCTTCATCGACGACACTTCCGGCAAGAGCCTGTTCAGCGCCAGCCTGGGACAGATTTTCTACCTGCGCGACCGCAAGGTGCGCCTGCTGCCCCTGGCTGAACCCCTGGACGAATCCAGCTCGGAGATCGCCGGTGAGGTCAGCTTCGTACCCAGTGAAAACATCACCATGCGCACCAGCCTGGTTTACGACCCCCATACCGAGAGAATGAATTCCGGGCACTTCACGGCCAGTTATGCCCCCGACAATGGCAGTGTATTCAACCTGGGCTACGCCTATCGCCGGCCACTGACCACCATTATCAACCAGCCCGTAACCGAAGAAGCGCATATCTCCGCCTACTTCCCGCTGGATAACAACTGGCGCTTTTTTGCCGCCATGAACTACAGCATGGAAGCCAATACCAGCGTGGAAGATATGGCCGGACTGGAATATGATACCTGCTGCTGGAAAGTACGATTGCTGCACCTGCGTTATTACGACAACGTGACCGGCGCGATTCCAGATTTCAACAATCCCGACCTGGAGCGGGAAAACTCCACCCAGGTTCAAATCGTCCTCAAGGGTATGGGTGGCTTCGGCAATCGCATCACCGGTATCATGGAGGACATGATCAGAGGTTTTAAAGACAGTGAAACTTAACCAACTGCTGGCGGCAGGCTTGGCGGCTACATTGCTGACAGTCGGCAACGCGCAATCCGCCACCGAGGTTCTCGATCAGGTCGTGGCCATCGTGGACGACGACATCGTTATGGCCAGTGAGCTGCGCGAGCGCATTGCCGCGGTCAACGAAAGCATCGCGACGCGCGGTATACAAGCACCGCCGGAAGACCAGTTAATCCGGGAAACCCTGGACCGCCTGATCCTCGAGAATATCCAGCTACAGAAAGGCCAGCGTGTAGGCGTGCGCATCTCCGATGCCCAACTCAACAGCGCCATGCAACGCATCGCAGCCCAGAATCGCATGACCCTGGACCAGTTCCGCCAGGCGCTGGAGCAGCAGGGCCAGTCCTATGGCGCCATGCGCGAGCAGGTTCGCCGGGAGATGATTATCCAGCGAGTGCAGGGGGGCAACGTCAACCAGCGCATCCAGATCACCGACCAGGAGGTAGATAACTTCCTGGCCACTGAGGAGGGCCAGAAAATGGCCCAGCCCGAGTACCACATCGTTCACGCCCTGTTGGCCATTCCCCCGGACGCCAGTGCTGCGGAAGTCGCATCAGCAGAGGCCCACGTAGAGAAGCTGGCAAAGCGTATCCGCAACGGCGAGTCATTTGAGGGAGTGGTGAGCAGCAGTACCGGCCAATACGCCTTCAGCGGCGGCGACCTGGGCTGGCGCAAACTGGACGACCTGCCCTCGCTGTTCAGCGATGTGGCACCGGGGTTGGCAGCAGGGCAAACGGCCGACCCGATACGCTCAGACAGCGGTTACCACCTCATCTACATGGCAGAAAAGCGCGGCGGAGAGCAGGTAGTAGCCCAGACAGAGGCACGCCATATCCTGATCAAATCCTCCGAAATCATGACCGACGAACAGGCCCGGGAACTGGTCGTAGAACTCAGGGCCAGAGCGGAATCCGGTGAGGACTTCGGCGAATTGGCCAGGGAGTACTCTGAGGACATCGGTTCAGCGGCCGAGGGAGGAGAACTGGGCTGGACCAGCCCTGGCCAGATGGTGCCGGAGTTTGACAAGGCCATGGCAGCCACCGCGGTAGACCAGATTTCCGAACCGGTAAAAACCCAGTTCGGGTGGCACATCATCCAGGTAGAAGGCCGCCGCCAGCAGGACATGACCTCGGAAGCCATCCGCGCCCAGGCCATGAACTACCTGCACGATCGCAAATACCAGGAAGAGCTGGACGCCTGGCTAAGGCAGATTCGCGATGAAGCCTTTGTCGACATCAAATAGCACCAACGCGTCATCATCGCACAAACCGCGGTCCGACCTGCTCGCAGCAATGACGTAACCCCTTGATACCCAGAATCGCTATTACCCCGGGCGAGCCCGCTGGCATAGGCCCCGACATCGTCATAGCCGCCGCCCAGCGAGCCTGGGATGTAGAGCTTGTCGCCATCGGCGATCCAACCCTCCTGGAAGAAAGAGCCGCCCTGCTGGGACTGCCCCTGGTGCTGGAAACGCTTGCCCCGGAACAACCCGCCTCGCCCAGCCCCAGCGGGCACTTGAAAATTCACGCTGTGCCCATGGCAACATCGGCCAAAGCGGGACAACTGGACCCAGCCAATGCAGACTATGTACTCAGGACTCTACAAGCCGCTGTAGACCGCTGCCTGGACAACACTTATAGCGCCATGGTCACGGCCCCGGTGCAAAAATCGGTGATCAATGACGCCGGCATACCGTTTAGCGGTCACACTGAATTTCTGGCCGCAGCCACCCACACACCCAAAGTCGTGATGATGCTGGCCACGGGAGAGCTTCGGGTAGCACTGGCCACCACCCACCTGCCCCTGGCACAGGTGCCCGGCGCTATTACCAAAGAACTGCTGCAGGAAACCCTGCATATTCTGTATTCAGACCTGAAAAACAAGTTTGGCATACCCCAACCCCGCATCGCCGTGCTGGGTCTGAACCCCCACGCAGGAGAAGGCGGCCATATGGGCAGGGAAGAAATCGATACCATCATACCTGTACTAAAAGAGATGAATGAGAGTGGCATGAACCTGCTGGGGCCCCTCCCCGCGGACACCGCCTTTAATCCCAAGGTACTGGATACAGTGGACGCAGTGCTCGCCATGTACCATGACCAGGGTTTGCCGGTACTGAAATACAGCGGCTTTGGCCAGGCTATTAATATCACCCTGGGCCTGCCGATCATACGTACCTCGGTGGACCACGGTACCGCGCTGGATCTCGCCGGCACCGGCACCGCCAACCCCGACAGCCTCTATCGAGCCATCGAGACAGCGGTTGCCATGAGTACAGCCGATAGTTTGTAGACCCGGGCAAGGATCACCTGCCGGGGTGAGCCTGGACCGCGGTTTACACCCGCACCCCCTACCCCATAAAATGCGCACTCATTCCACCCCGGCAAAAGAGCTCCCATGGCGGACGATTACAGTATTTCCTATTCGTATCACACTGGCCCCCAGGGTGGTCCGATACCGGCTCCAACCGCCACGGCACGGGACTCGGGGCTTTACGCCTTTGCCATCTGTGATCGCATCGACCTCGACAGTGGCTCAGTACTGCTTCTTAACCGCAGCAACGGCCGGCAAATTACCATAAGCCCTGAGGTCGCCACTGCCCTGACCTACTGCGCGAGTTTCAAAACCCTGGAAGAGCACGCCAATACATTGGTGGCATCAATACCCCAATTACATGGACAGTTCGAAGATGTGTCCCGGGTACTGATTATGGTAAGGGACGCCGGACTAATGTACTCAGCGCAGGAGATCTGTGCGCAATTTCGGCGCGATGGCCCACCAAAGCCCGAGCTGGCGCCGATCAGGGCATGTGTCATCACCTGTGATCGGCCCGCGGCCATTGAACGGTTGCTTGATTCAATGCTACAGGCCGGCAACCTCAGTCGTAACGACGAGTTATTCCTGGTGGACGATTCCCGGGATCCTGATAACCGTGAGCAAAACCGGGAACTGGTCGCAAAGTTCAACCTGACCAGTCCGCGCGACATGCGTTATGTCGGGGTAGATGCGCAGCGTCGACTGGTAAACGATTTGATAGCCAAACTGCCGCAGCACGAGGACGCCATTCGCTTTTTAGTGGACCGCGACCGCTGGACCGGCCGGAAAACTTACGGTCTGGCGCGCAATTTGTGTTTACTGTTGAGTTCGGATTACCGCTGCGTTGTCCTGGACGACGACACACTTTGTAGAACCGTAGCCCCTCCCCTGCCAGGCGAGGGAATAAGTTTTGGCGGCGGCGACAGCCGGGCGCTGTCCTGTTTTGGCTCAGAAATGGAGCTGATGGAAAATGCGGTTTTCCAGAGTTTCGACCCAATAAGCGGGCATGCCCAATGCCTGGGCATGAACCTGGGCCATGCCATGGAAGCATTGGAATTACCTGAAATGGAGCCGGCCTCGCTTAGTAACACCAACGCCGCGCTGATAACTTCATTGCACAAGGACTCACCCGTACTGTTAACACAGTGCGGCAGCTGGGGCGATCCCGGCACCGAGGGTAGCAATTGGTGGTCGCACTTGGGACAGGATTCTATCGCGCGAGCTCTTTCGGCGCCCGGCGGGCTCGCGAGCGCGATGAAGAACCGACACTACTGGCTGGGGAGAACCCGCCCAAATGTCGCAAAGATGGCTGTCATGTCCCAGGCTACCGGCCTGGACAACTCGCAATTGCTACCGCCCTACTTTCCGGCCTTTCGCGGTGAAGACTACCTGTTTGCCGGTATGGTGGTCTGGCTGCACCCGGAATCAGCCGTTCTGGACTATGCATGGAGCGTTCCCCACCTTCCGGTTGAAAAGCGCACGGATCGTGTTTCCACAGAAGGCAGCGTGGCTCAGGCCGACCTCGGTTTGTGCGCCAGGTACCTCAGTGACCTGGCGAACTTTGAGGCAGGGGCGTGTGCGCAAACCAGACTGCAAGGACTGGCCGCGCACCTGCGTGAACTGAGTGAGCGTGAACCGGCCAGCCTGCTTGCTACCTTTCGCAAAGAAATGGCCAGTAGCCGCGCCGCACAACTCGCAATATTGCAGAAACAAATGCAATCTGCGCCGGCACTGGGATCGTCTGCCTGGGAAGACTACTTGCAACGCGCCATAGAGCTGGTCAGTCGCGAACTGGAGTCACCCGCGGACCCCTTGAGAATTCCGGGTGTGGATGCAAGCGCAGACGAGGGGGCGCTGTTGCGAAGCTTCCAGAGGTCGACGGCGGAATTCAGTAACGCACTGGCAGCCTGGCCTACCGTAAGAGAGGCGGCGGGGCGGATTACAACGCAACTCCTGGAAAATAACGAGCTCGCCCCGTAAGTGCGGTCATCTATCAGGCCAGCAAATGCCTGCGGTGGCACTTATGGGTAAAACCCCGACGAAACACATCCCCCGCAAACGCTTCGGCCAGAACTTCCTGCGCGATGAGGGCGTTATCAGCCACATCGTCTCGGCCATTCACCCACAGCCTGCAGACCACCTGGTAGAAATCGGCCCGGGCCAGGGCGCGCTGACGGATTCGCTGGTAAGCAGTGGCGCACAGCTCGACGTCATCGAGCTGGACCGTAACCTGGTGCCGGGCTTGCTGGCCGCGTTCAGTATTCATCACAATTTCAAGTTGCACAGCGCCGACGCGCTGACATTCGATTTTTCCTCGCTGGTCGCGGCAGATGAGCGACTGCGCGTGGTAGGCAACCTGCCCTACAACATCTCCACCCCGCTTATTTTCAAGCTACTGGAAAACGCGTCTATCATCCGCGACATGCACTTCATGCTGCAACTGGAAGTGGTCCAGCGGTTGGCTGCCAGGCCCGGCAGCAAGCACTGGGGCCGCCTGGGGATCATGACCCAGTATCACTGCGAGGTAGAGCACCTGTTTGACGTACCCCCGGAGGCCTTCGATCCGCCGCCCAAAGTGCAATCAGCCATCGTGCGATTATCGCCCTGGCGGGAATCAAAATGGCCAGACTGTGACGAGGAAACCTTGCGCAAGGTAGTGCAAGCCGCCTTTGCCCAACGACGCAAAACCTTGCGCAATAACCTGAAAGGGCTTATAGATGTAACCCGTCTGGAAAGCCTGGGCATAGACCCGGGTGCAAGGGCGGAAACGCTGGAACTGCAACAATTTATCGAGATGGCCAATAGCACTGATGACTAACATCGAATTCAACCCTGCCCTGGTGGGCATCAACGTGGTCACCACCTACCTCCCTAGCCATTCCCAACCGGAGGAAGACCGCTATACCTTCGCCTACACCATTACCATCAGCAATGCCTCGGATGTGCCCGTGCAACTACTGTCGCGGCACTGGGTCATTACCGACGCGGACAGCGACGTGGAGGAGGTGCGCGGCGATGGTGTGGTAGGGGAGCAACCGGTAATCGCGCCGGGAGATTCATTCCGCTACACCAGCGGGGCGACACTGCCCACCCCGGTAGGCTGCATGGAGGGCACTTACTTCATGGTGGTGCGCGAGCCGATGGAGGTCAATCCCAGGGACCTGCCCACCTTCGAGGTACCGATTCCCGCATTTACCCTGCACACACCAACAGCACTTAACTAGGCCACGAAGTGAGCACCTATGTCGTAGGCGATATCCAGGGCTGCCTGGACCCGCTCAAGTGCCTGCTGGAGCAAGTAGCCTTTGACCCGGAAAAAGATGTCTTATGGTCTGTTGGCGACGTGGTCAACCGTGGGCCCAAGTGCCTGAAAACTCTGCGATTTTTATACACCATGCGCAAGAATCTGGTGCTGGTGCTGGGCAATCACGATCTGCACCTGCTGGCCGTGGCCGCCGGCGTGCGACCGATGCATCGCTCGGATACGCTGCAGAAAATTCTCGAGGCACCGGACCGGGAGGAACTGCTCAACTGGTTACTGCACCAACCCCTGATTCACTATGAACATGGCTACACCATGGTCCACGCGGGCATCCCGCCCCAGTGGAGCATCGAAGAGGCCATGGCCAGGGCCTGGGAGGTGGAGGCCGTGCTGCAGAGTCCGGATTGCACGGAATTCCTGCGCACCATGTACGGCAACGAACCGGCCGTGTGGTCCGACGACCTGCAGGGCATGGAGCGGCTGCGGCTGATTACCAACTACCTGACGCGGATGCGCTACTGCACCAAGAAAGGCAAGCTGGATTTGATCAGCAAGGGCCCCAGCCCCGACTACGGGATCAAGAAAGTGTCCGCCTGGTTCAGCCACCCGAAACGCAAGACCGCCAACGACAAAATTCTGTTCGGGCACTGGGCCTCGCTGGAGGGCAAGACCGACACCCCCAACGCCATCGGCCTGGACACCGGCTGCGTTTGGGGCGGCGCGCTGTCCGCTTTTCAACTGGAAACCCAGCAGTGGACGCGTTGCGATTGCACTGTGGCCAAGCCCAAGCCCTGACGCCGGCCAGCGACGCCCTATTCAGCTCATGACGCTTCACTAATCCCCGGTTACACTGCATCTATGGAAATCTACCTGGTCGGCGGCGCGGTGCGCGACGAATTACTCGGCTACCCGGTCGCCGAGCGCGACTGGGTGGTGGTGGGTGCTCGCCCTGAAGACTTGCTGGACCAGGGCTACCAGCAGGTCGGTAAGGACTTCCCTGTCTTCCTGCACCCCGAGTCGAAAGACGAGTACGCCCTGGCCCGCACCGAGCGCAAGTCGGGACACGGCTATACCGGCTTTGCTGTGCACTGCGACCCCGCGGTAACCCTGGAAGAGGACCTGCTGCGTCGCGATCTCACCGTGAACGCTATGGCCAGAGACGGTGTCGGCAATATTATCGACCCCTACGGTGGGCAGGCTGACCTGGCAGCCAGGACCCTGCGCCACGTTTCCGATGCCTTCGTAGAAGATCCCCTGCGCGTGTTGCGCACCGCGCGCTTTGCCGCGCGCTATGCGCACCTGGATTTCGCCGTGGCGCCGGAAACCATTGCCCTGATGGCCGACATCGTAAGCCAGGGCGAACTTGCCCACCTACCTGCCGAGCGTATCTGGGTAGAAATTGAGCGGGCCCTGGGAGAGCGCAATCCAGAAGTTTTCATCCAGGTCTTACGCGACTGCGGCGCCCTGGAAAAACTGCTGCCCGAGGTCGAAGCACTGTTTGGCGTGCCCCAGACCGCCGTGCACCACCCTGAGGTTGATACCGGTGTGCACACGCTTATGGCCCTGCAACAGGCGGCAAAATTATCTGCCGATACCGATGTGCGCTTTGCGGTACTGATCCACGACCTGGGTAAGGGCACCACGCCGGAGGCCGAGTGGCCGCGCCACATCGCACATGAACACCGTGGACTGAAACTGGTCAAGGCCGCCTGCGCGCGCCTCAAGACACCCAACCGGCACCGGGAGCTGGCCCTGCAGGTGTGCGAGTACCACACCCACTGCCACCGGGCGCTGGAGCTGCGTGGCACCACCATCCTGAAACTGTTCAACGCCACCGGCGCCCTGCGTCGCCCGGAGCGCTTCGAGGCTTTTCTGCTGGCCTGCGAGGCGGACTCCCGGGGGCGACTGGGTTTTGAGGACAGGGCGTATCCGCAAGCGGATTATCTGCGCCGAGCACTGACCATTGCCCGGGAAGTGACCGCGGCAGAGTTCACCGAGCAAGGACTGGAGGGCAAGGCCCTGGGAGAAGCGATCAATGCTGAAAGGGTAAGACGACTGGAGGCATTACGCGGTGGCTAGAACCGCCCTGGTCACTGGCGGACATTCAGCGAAAAAGTGGCAAGGATCCGGCGAGA
>Ga0316187_10004560_pt1 | contig 12000 bp, 12 predicted proteins | sample CroRivburrow1_MG_FD_204927 | JGI IMG/M metagenome (GOLD analysis project Ga0316187, IMG submission 204927) | Coastal sediment microbial communities from Maine, United States - Cross River worm burrow 1 | ecosystem: Environmental > Aquatic > Marine > Coastal > Sediment | place: USA: Maine...
TGCGCCGACTCGCGCAGGTCAAGATGACTTCACGGGAAGCCTGCGGCAACACTGTACGCAACATGTCAGCCTGCTCACTTTCTGGTGTGTGCCCCAAAGAGCACGTCGATGTGGCGACGCATATTGATGGGGCGACCCAGCATTTCTTGCGCAATCCGCTGAACCAGCAAATGCCGCGTAAGTTCAAAATCAGCTTCTCTGCCTGCGAGTCAGATTGTGCGCAGTCTTTGCTGCATGACGCCGGCATTATTGCGATTAACAAGGACGGTGAGCACGGTTTCAGGATCAAGGCAGGTGGCGGGCTGGGGCATAAGCCGCGCGAATCCATCGTGGTTGAGGAATTTATATCGGAGCGCGAGTTGCTGTTCTCGCTGGAAGCATTGGTGACTCTCCACAACAAATATTCTGATCGTTCCAAGCGCGCCAAATCGCGCATCAAGTTTCTGGTGGAGCGTTTTGGTGTGGACGGATTCCTGGAAAAATATCGCGAAGAATTTGAGCGCACCAAACAGGCGCTCGCCGATCAGCCTTATCCTCAGGGAGAGTGGCGCGAACAAACCGGCCAGCAAGTGCCGGGATCGGGTGCGCCGCGCGAGCCGTTTGTCCAACGTCAGGCTGGTTTATTGGTGTTGCCAGTTGCGTTGCCGATTGGCGAGGCAAGTCCCTTGCAGTTGCGGGGAATCGCGACGTTGTTACGTGCGCACGGTCTGGACGAGGTGCACACCACACAAGACCAGAATCTGATTATCCTCAATGTGCCGGAAGCCAAAGTGGAGCAGCTGTATGCAGGTTTGGGAGAACTGGATTTGCATGCGCCGGTTACAGGGGACAATGTAGTGGCCTGCCCTGGCACGTCGACTTGCCGTTTGGGAATAACGGCAAGTACCGTGGTTGCGCCGCAGCTATCCGGCGGCAAGAGTGATCTGCGTATCCGAGTGTCAGGTTGCCATAATGGTTGCGCGCAGCCGGAAACCGGTGATATCGGCATCTATGGGGAAGGAAAACGGATGCATGGCAAATTGGTGCCGCATTATCAGATGTACTTTGGGGGGGATGGTATTGGTGGAGGTGAGCTCGCACTGAAAGGGCCGTCATTGCCGGTTGCTCGTATCAAAAAGGCCATAAATCGGGTGCAAAGCGCACATTCGGAGAGTGGTGAGACAAACTTCTTCGCCTGGACGCGTGCACAACAGCCTGACTATTTTAAACAGTTACTGGCCGATCTGATCGAAGTGAAGGCTGAGGAATTGCAATCAGTGATGCAGGACTTCGGAAGTGTTGCTGACTTCCGTGTATTGCAACTGGGTGGCGGTGAATGCGCTGGTGCCTCTCAAGTGACGATAGGCGCGAATTTCTTTGAGGCAGCACACGAGCGTGAATATCGCAATGCACTGGTGTTTCAGCGCAAATATGGTGAAGCTGCCCAGTGCAACGAGGCAATTCTGCGCTTGCTTGGTTCGGGTGTTGCGCAGTTGTTCGATGGAGTGCGGCTCGACGATTTAGGTCAGCTAGCCGCACAACTCTTGCATTTGGTTCCCGGTGCGATTGCTGATGATTTTTCGCAGATAGTTGAAAGATTGTCTGGCGGTGTTGAAATCACCAGCGAAGTGCTCGAGGAGGTCAGCGCTGCTGTTGATAGTTGGACTGTCATGGTGGCGACCTTGGCAACCGAAAAAGACTCGCAGATCGATTTGACAGAGGTTCTGTCTAAAGTGGCGGCATAAATGGAACTCACAGAAAAAATTGACCAGGTGGTGGGCGTGCTGCAACAGGCGGTGCGTGAGTTCTCACCAGTTTGCTTTGCCAATAGTCTGGGTGCGGAGGATATGGTGCTGACCGATTTGATTACTAATAACAGGCTAGACATTGAGATATTCAGCCTGGATACCGGTCGTCTGCCTCAAGAAACCTATGACTTGATGCAGGAAGTAAGTGAACGCTATAGCATGCCACTGAAGGTATATTTTCCGGATAGCGAAGCGGTTGAAGCATACGTTGCTCAAAATGGCGTGAATGGCTTTTATGGAAATATTGAAGCGCGTAAAAGCTGCTGTTTTGTGCGCAAGGTTGAGCCGCTGCGTCGTGCTCTGAAAGGAAAAAATGCTTGGGTCACGGGGTTGCGTCGCGATCAGGCAGTCACTCGTGGGTCAATGGAACTATCCGCCTATGATGCTGATCAGGGTTTGCAAAAATTCAATCCTTTGCTGGACTGGTCGAATAAGGAGGTGTGGGCTTACATCCGTCATTTTGATGTACCCTACAACAAATTGCACGACCAGTTCTATCCGAGTTTGGGTTGCGCTCCTTGCACGCGGTCTATCACTCCTGGCGAGGATATTCGCGCTGGAAGGTGGTGGTGGGAAGATCCCAAATTCAAAGAATGCGGGTTGCATGCAAGCCAAGGTGCAAATATAGCCCATGGATCCGGCGTGCATCCGGTGAACAAATCCTCACATGAAGCGGGTCGTGAAATCGACATCAAGATTGCGTTGCACTCTGATAAGAAGCAAGAGATCTCTGCGTGATTGCTGAGAGAATATTACAATGAAGTTATTTGAGAAAGTTTGTATGACCCCACACACATTCACCCATTTGGATGCTTTGGAAAGTGAATCCATACATATCATGCGCGAGGTTGCGGCGGAATGTAAAAATCCCGCTTTGCTGTTTTCCGGCGGCAAGGATTCCATTGTCATGTTGCGCCTCGCTGAAAAGGCATTCCGTCCGGCAAAGTTCCCCTTTCCGCTGGTGCATATCGATACCGAACACAATTTTCCGGAAGTTATTGCTACCCGAGATAAACTTGCAGCGGACTTGGGAGAACGCTTGATCGTGCGTTCGCTTGAAGATTCGATTGCTCGTGGCACCATTGTTATCAAGGACGAAAGCAAGCCGCGTAATCCCTACCAGTCGGTCACGCTGCTGGAGACCATAGAGGAATTCGGCTTTGACGCCTGTTTAGGCGGCGCGCGACGCGATGAGGAAAAGGCGCGCGCCAAGGAGCGCATCTTTTCCTTCCGCGATGAGTTCGGTCAGTGGGATCCGAAGAGTCAGCGCCCGGAGTTGTGGGATACCTACAACACTCGCGTGCATGCTGGTGAGAATATCCGTGTGTTCCCAATTTCTAACTGGACGGAGACCGACATCTGGGAATACATCGGTCGTGAGAAACTGTATATCCCTGAGATTTATTATACGCATGAACGCGAAGTGATACGTCGCGGTGGCAACGTGATCCCGGTTTCGCATCTGGTACAGCCCAAGCCGGGCGAGAAGGTCGAGGTAGTCATGGTGCGATTCCGTACCGTGGGTGACATGACCTGTACCGCACCGGTGGAATCCACCGCGCGCACGGTAGACGAAATCATCGCCGAGACCGCGACCACACGCATCACCGAGCGCGGCGCGACCCGTATGGACGATCAGACTTCGGACGCGTCAATGGAATTGCGCAAGAAAGAAGGGTACTTCTAAGCGGTCATTATTTGGGGTAAGTCAGACTTCAGTCCGACAAGCTTCTGACGGGTTAATACCCGACCTGTATTTGAGGAAACATCATGGACACCAATACACAATTATTACGTTTTATCACCGCAGGCAGCGTGGACGACGGCAAGAGCACGTTGATCGGACGTTTGCTGCACGATTCCAAATCCATCTTCGAGGATCAGTTCTCTGCTATTTCAAAGACCAGCGAAAAGCGCGGTATGGCGGCGGTCGATCTATCATTGCTGACTGATGGCCTGCAGGCCGAGCGCGAGCAGGGAATCACCATAGATGTGGCATATCGATACTTTGCTACACCCAAGCGCAAGTTCATCATCGGTGATACGCCGGGGCATGAGCAGTACACGCGCAACATGGTGACGGCAGCTTCCACCGCTAATCTGGTGGTCATCCTAATCGATGCGCGCAAGGGCGTGCTGACGCAGACACGTCGTCATACCTATCTCGCCAGTCTGGTTGGCATCCCACATGTGGTGTTGGCGGTGAATAAGATGGACATGGTCGATTACTCGCAGGAGCGCTTCGACGAGATCGTTGCGGAATATCGCAAATTCGCAGAACCGCTCGGCATCGATTCCCCGGTTTGCATTCCCTTGTCTGCATTGAATGGCGACATGGTGGTGGACAGAGGCGACAAACTTGACTGGTATCAAGGTCCGGCGTTGCTGGAGTATCTGGAGAATGTCGAAATAGACCACGATGTGAATACCACCGAGTTCCGCTTCCCGGTTCAGTGGGTGTGCCGCCCACAGACCGAGGAATATCACGATTTCAGAGGCTTCATGGGGCGTATCGAAGCGGGTGAGGTGTCTGTCGGCGACGAGATCACCATCTTGCCGTCAGGCCGAACCACCAAGGTGAAAGAAATCGTCACCTATGACAGCAAGTTGCAGACTGCCTATGCGCCGACGTCGGTAACCCTGACGCTGGAAGATGAGATTGACATTTCGCGCGGCGATATGTTTGTCAGTACCAACTCTCAGCCTAGAGTCGCGAAGGAGTTTCGTGCCAATCTGTGCTGGTTGGCCGAAGAGCCGCTGGACAAGAGCCGCAAGTACCTGGTCAAGCACACTACGCGCACTGCCAAGTGCCTGTTCAGCAGCTTAGAACATCGCATAGACGTGAACACGCTGGAGCTGCATCAAATAGAAAAAGTCGGCATGAACGACATCGCTCAGGTTGTCATCAAGACCCAGCAACCGCTGGCAATAGACAGCTACGACGAGGACAGGGCCACGGGCAGCTTCATCGTCATCGACGAGGCGACCAACAACACGGTTGCTGCGGGAATGATCGTTTGATTCAGGTTGAGAATGAACCTGCCGGGTGGTCGCTACCCGAATAGTTTGCGATATAGTTGATAGGCGCAACTGACATTGCAGCTGCAGAAACCCTTAATGGTTTTTACCCACGCACGAGCCGCAGGATTGTGTGCTATCTTTGGCATCGCGTGAGTCGTTGATGGATCATGATTCCATGATCTTGTTAGCCCTTAGGGCTGCTCTTATACTTGAGCAGCGCCACCCACTGTCTTCGCATAAATTCCTGCGTGATTGGCTTGGCTTTTATGTTTAACATTGGTCAGTTTGCAGGGTTAAAGGTTGAGTGAATTGCTCTTTATGCTCACTCTCTGGTAACGGTATCGCCACCTTTATCTGGAGTCGCTATAATCACATATCAAATATTATTGTTTTTCTTGGATTGAGCTCCACTTTTATTCTTTAAACTTTAATGCAAATATAATTATTTATTATGAGCCATAACTTACGATTGATTCTGTTGGTTTTTGCTTCGCTGCTGGCGGGTTGTAGTACTGTTCCAGAAAGAGAACCATACGATGGACCTTTAAGTTGGCCACAGCCGCCTGATCGGCCACGTTTTGCCTATGAAACCATGTTGCGATCATCTGCGGACATAGCATTTATAACCAAGGAAAGCAGTTTGCGAGAAAAAGTTACCGGTATAAAGGCCGCAAGCAACCTGCCGGTAATGGACAAGCCTACTGCCATCGCTGCTGGTTACGGAATGATTTACGTAGTAGACACGGGAGCACATAAGATAGTCGTGTTTAATATACCTGCCCGCAGGATTTTTCATATCGGCGTGCGCACACCGGGAGAATTATCAAAGCCGGTAGGTATCTCACTGGATGGGGACCAGAATGTCTACGTGGTTGATACCAATTTGCGTAAGGTGATGATATATGATGGTTTCGGGTTGTTTTTGCGGTCGGTGGGAGACCCAAAAGAGTTACAGCGGCCGATTGGTGTGGCGGTGAGCCGGGATGGTGAGCGTATCTATGTCGTGGATCGTTCGTTTAATGAGAGTAACCAGCATCGCGTGCTTGTATATGGCAAGGATGGTAATAAATTGCAGGAGATCGGCACCCGCGGCAGTGAAGACGGCCAGTTCAATATTCCTTTGCAAGCCGCAACGGGGCCAGACGATACGCTTTACGTATTGGATTCCGGAAATTTCCGAGTGCAAGCGTTTGATGCAGACGGCAATTTCTTAAGGAGTTTTGGTAGTCCTGGCAGGGCATACGGTAATTTTTCACGTCCACGTGGTATTGCGGTTGACGACGATGGTCTTGTTTACGTTACCGATGCAGGCTTTAATAATTTCCAGATATTCAATCCGGAAGGTCAGTTGCTGCTCGCTGTCGGCCAGGGTGCATTGGAAAGTAATCCAGGGCAGTATGGTATGCTGAGTGGCATTGCCGTGGACGAAACTGGGAGAGTTTACGTAGTGGATCAACTGTTCAATAAAGTGGAGGTTATCCGGCGTTTAAGCGATAGTGAAGGGGAGCAGATGCTTGAAGAATATAAAAAGCATGAAAAGCCAGCTTCATCATCCCAATAAGGGGTGTTTCAATTCCATTGCATTGTTTTAAAAGTGAATGTTATTTATAGTTTGTGCGGGCTGGCGTTTGAGTATATTGCGGAGTATTAAGCCTAGGACTAGCCGTTATCAAGAAAACCCCGAAACCGGGAATTGTTGGAGGCAGCTTTCCCTTTTTTAGGAATAGAGGGTGCTGTAATAGGGTGTATAACAACCAAAAAACAATAGGTTAATCTTTGGCACGTTATGTGCTTATATTCTTGCAGTGAATAAGAAATGATTGGTGCGACTCTGAGTGTGATTTGGTTGCGTGATCTAAAGTATAGTGTAAGTGTATTAAAAGTTTTCCCCCAACAAAATTTATTATTGAGGTTCTGGAATGAATATTAACGATAAGAAAAAAGTCAGTATACGTCAGGCTGGTCAACTGCTTGCAGTCATGCTAGCCAGTGTTATGGTTAGTCAACTCGCATGGGCGGCAGTGCCAAATAAAACTACCAAATTTTCCAATGTGGGTAGCATTTCCAACACGCGCCACAATTTGACGCAGTCGGGGATCGTAGATGATTTGGGTACAAATATTTCGTCTTTCATGCAATCAACGCGTAACAATTATGGTGAAGTCTGTGTTTATTGTCATACTCCTCACGGGGCCAACCAGACGATAGCCGCACCATTGTGGAACCGTACTATTAAGCCCACTAACTATCAGACTTACGATGAGCTTGGAACTACCACGCTGACTCAAGCAGTAACGAGCACACCGGGACCAGCTTCCTTGACTTGCTTGTCCTGTCACGATGGTCAGACAGCGATTGACTCTATTATCAACATGCCAGGTTCAGGTTTGGGTAGTAACGCTCAGGCAACTAGTCAAAGCACTGCATTCCTGGATCAATGGACTGGAAACGGCGGACCTGCAGGCTCCCATCTAGGTCTGAACAGTGCGGACGGCGTATTGGGTAATGGGGAAGGTTCTTCATTCCTTACATATACACCTTGCATACCAGGAAGTGGCCCATTTTGTATCAACTTACCTGGATTCGGTTGGGTTGACGTAACAACAGGAGCTGCTGAGGCTGGAAAAGGTTGCATGACTTGTCACTCAGATGTGGGCGATACTCTAGGGATTGCAGGGAGTGTGGTTGATTTCAGATTGTTCAATATCGGTACGGATTTGAGGAATGATCACCCGGTCGGTATCACTTTCCCAACTACCAATGGACCAGGTACTGATTGGAATACGCCTGCTGGTGTATCAATCGGTGGTGGCGGTGCTTCACTTTATTTCGAAGAGACCGTGAACGGCAGAATGGAAAAGGACGAAATTCGTATCTATCAAGGTAAGGTTGAGTGCGCATCCTGCCACGATCCGCATGGTGTACCATCTGCCGGACCTGGTAGTGAGTTCAATAAAACTTTCCTACGTAAACAAAATATGGACGGCAGTGCAGTTTGCCTGACATGTCACGTTAAGTAAGTATTTGGATCGATGTACAAAAGGCCGTCCGTTGGACGGCCTTTTTGTTTTTGTCTGCACATAACGAGGAAAAGTATCTAACTGCTAGTATTGCGCAGTAGTGATCTGCTGAAACAGTGCTAGCCTGCGTGCTGCTATCTTTCCTATCTCAACTGCGTTGCGTAGCGCGCACCCGGGTTCATGTAGATGATGGCAGTCATGGAAGCGACACTGGCCGAGATATTGTGCGAACTCTACAAATCCTTGTTCTATTCTGCCAAAGCTTAAGTGATGTAAGCCAAATGCCTGTACGCCAGGGCAGTCGATCAGGTTGCTATTATCGTCTAGTTGGTAAAGTCGCGCATGTGTGGTGGTATGTTTGCCGGAATTCAACGCACTGGATATCTCGCGCGTGGCAGCTTGGGCATCCGGCAGTAATGCGTTGACAACGGTAGACTTGCCCATTCCGGATTGCCCGACCAGCACGCTGCTGTGATTGCTCAGGAAGGGACGTAGCAAGTCGACTCCTGCTACTACTATCTCCTCTGCTCCAGTATTGGCAAAATTTGAAGTGTTTTTTGCGCTGATTTCCAGTATGTGGTAACCAATGGCGGAATAGGGGGCGAGTTGTTTGCGTGCTGTAGCCACCGAATCGGCTAGATCGCATTTGTTCAATACAAGTATCACCTCAAGATTCTGATCGTACGCCGCGACCAAACATCGGGCCAGCAATTCATCGCTGAATGACGGTTCGGTTGCGACCACCACGATAATTTGCGTGATGTTCGCAGCGATAATTTTGCTGCGAAAGCTGTCGGAACGATGCAGTAATGAGCTACGAGGTGCGATGTGTTCTATTACGCCTTGAGCTGATGGTGCAAGCTCAGCGGAGGACGTAGATGTCTTATGTAACGGCTGTTCAGTACGTTTGATCTTTACAGTATCGCCACATACAACTTCGCTTCTTTTGCCTCGTGTCAGGCAAGTCATTTTAGTGTTGTCAGCAAGCCTTACCAGATATTGTCGACCGAAGGCGGCGATGACTTGTGCGTCGAGTAACTTATCTTGAGAGTGGTCTGCGGATTGGCTCAATCAAGAGATCCAAATAGTGCATCAATTTTTGCAGCACAGATAAAATCGTTTTCTGACAGACCGTGAATGGCGTGAGTTGTATATTCCACGCGGCAACTGCTGTAGCTGACGATCAGCTCAGGGTGGTGATTCTCGGTGTGTGACATTGAAGCAATTGCATTTACGAATGCGATTGTCTGGTGATAGTCCTTGAAGTGGTAGGTTTTACTGATCAGGTGATCATATTGCTGCCAATTATCCAGTTGTAGCATCAGACCGTCGATTTCTGACTGCATCAGAGGCGACATACCAGCTTCGCAAGGTTTGCACCGCTGTTTGGCAAGATTGCTGAATTTTGTCATGGTTGGTTCTATTTCAAATTATAAAAACGATTGAGGTAAGCCCCAAGGTGTTGTTTGTCTTGCGGGGTGAAGCTAGCTCCTACATTACCACTGCAACGAGTGATTTGGGCAATAAGCTCGTCGGGATTATTTACCTTATGATTCAATCGAGTGAATATTTTGTTGCCATCGCCACCCATCATTGAATCATGGCAGCTATTACACTTGTGCTGCTCAAATATTTTTTGTCCGGTTAAGGCATCCCCATCAGGGAAGGGATTGGCTGAAGCAACAGTCGCTAGACATAGTACAGTAAGAGAGTATATGAGTTTCATGTTGGTCTCCTTATTGAGTTTGTAAATGGGCGATGCGCACCGTTGCAGGAGGATGCGAATCGTAAAATTTCGAATAGAGAGGATCGGGTGTAAGCGTGGCCGCATTGTCCTGATACAACTTTACCAGCGCATTGACCAAATCGGTAGACGCAGTTTTTTGGGCAGCATAGTTATCCGCTTCAAATTCATGTTTGCGTGAATATGCCGATAACAGCGGATGCAGCAAGAAACTGAATACAGGCAATATCATAAAGAATAGCAATAGCGCAATTGCTGTTGAGTTTTGCCCAAATCCTATTAATTCTGGTGAGTTGACCCCGAGGCCTTGGTAGAACCATTCCGTTTGTTTGAGCAGGCCGAGTAGCCACAAAAAACCAAGACTCATGGCAAAGGTTGTTGCTATACGTTTTATAACGTGGTGGTGCTTAAAATGACCCAACTCATGAGCCAATACTGCCTCAATTTCATTGCCGCTTAATCGTTCAAGTAGTGTATCGAAAAACACGATACGTTTGGTTTTGCCAAAGCCAGTGAAATAGGCATTTCCGTGAGCGCTGCGCTTTGAGCCATCCATCACGAACAAGCCTTGTGCGGTAAATCCACATCTAGTTAGCAAGGTTTCAACCCGAGTTTTTATCGTCGCATCCTGCAAAGGTGAAAATTTATTGAATAACGGAGCGATGAAAGAAGGGTAGATAAATAAAATAAGCAGGTTAAATACCACCCACACCAGCCATACATACAGCCACCAAAGCTCTCCCATACGTTCCATCAGCCATAGTACGCCAAACAGCAATGGAAGCCCGAGGACTGCACCGAGTAGCAAGCTTTTCAGCGTGTCAGTCAGATATAGCAAGATAGTCGATTTGTTGAAACCAAAACGTGCTTCGATGACGAAGGTTCGATACAAATTGAACGGTATTTCCAGCACTGAAGAGATTAGCAATACCGCAACGATTGTCGCCATACCCTGCGAGATCGGTGTGTCAAATGAGTTCTGGCCAAACGCGGCGATAAACTGGATACCACCTGCCAGCGTAAAAGCAAGCAACAGTGCAGCATCGAATAACATATTTATTATGCTAAAACGGGTTTTAGCAGAGGTGTAATCAGCTGCCTTTTGGTGGTCTGCAAGATTTATTTTGTCATGGAATGTTTCTGGCACCGCGGCGCGGTGGAGCGCAATATGCTTAAGATGTCGTTGAGCCAGCCATAATTTGGTAAATGATGTTAATGCTAAGGCGGCAACGAAAATAAAGGTAAATATTGTGGCATTCATTCGGGAGATATTCCAATGCTGAAGGTGAATCAGGTAGGTCGGCTAATTTGAAGCTGCTCAAGTAACGTGCTTGTGACACAATACGAAATCTAACGTTCAAATTTTAAGTAGGCTAATTATGGCACAAAATCAAAATCATCTAATCTGGATAGACATGGAAATGACTGGCTTGAACCCGGATGCTGATCGCGTGATTGAGGTGGCGCTGGTGATTACTGACAACGATCTGGAGACAGTTGCTGAAGCACCGGTGCTGGTATTACATCAGCCGGAAAGCATCATCGAAGGTATGGATGCGTGGAATCAATCAACGCACGGAAAATCAGGCTTGATAGCCAAAGTAAAGGCATCTACTCTTGATGAGTCGCAGGTTGAGGAACAAATGATCGAGTTTCTCAAGGAATATGTGCCAATTCGCACTTCACCTATGTGTGGTAACTCCATTTGTCAGGACAGACGTTTTTTAGCACGTTGGATGCCTAAATTTGAGGAATACTTTCATTACCGTAACCTTGATGTGAGCACACTCAAAGAGTTGGCAAAGCGCTGGAAACCGGATATGGAAAAGGGAGTGAAAAAGCACGGCAAGCATGAAGCACTGGCAGATATCTACGAGTCTATCAGCGAGATGAAACATTATCGGGAGCATTTTATCAAGCTGTGAGGCGATGTTTGTCAAGTTAGGCGTATACTTATTGCAGCGCATTGGTTGGAGACTGACATGACTACAAAACAGACGCAGGATATTCCTCCAGAATATGATCAAGCACGGGTGGTCGAGCGACCGGATGGCTTCTACTGGCAGGATAAAGCCACAGACCAGCTCTTTGGTCCTTTTCCCGGTATGCTTGAGGCTGTACAGGATATGCAAAACCAAAGTGACATCGATATCGATAACAACTTTGAGGTAGGAGAGTCACTGGAAGACGCTGAAGCGGAAATTGGGATCTCTAATTGGATAGATCCGGAAACCGGTGAACCTGCAGAAGAATCTACCACCCATCTAAGTGACAATTAACCTGAGCTTTTGCGCGGGAAGAACAGTGACTCTGTCACCTATTTAGTCGCCCCCATCCCTAGAGCGCGTAAGCGGCTGTGTTCCAGTTCTGATCCATCCGTGTCGTCGAGCCATCCATGCAAGTTGTCCATGACCAAGTCAGTCAAGGC
>Ga0316187_10004564_pt1 | contig 11995 bp, 6 predicted proteins | sample CroRivburrow1_MG_FD_204927 | JGI IMG/M metagenome (GOLD analysis project Ga0316187, IMG submission 204927) | Coastal sediment microbial communities from Maine, United States - Cross River worm burrow 1 | ecosystem: Environmental > Aquatic > Marine > Coastal > Sediment | place: USA: Maine...
AGGGCATTTATCACCCAGAGATCGCGATCGACGTCGATACCCTGAGCATTGAGCCAGCTCTCGACAGCCTGCGATGATGCGCCGGTTCGCTGTTGCAGCTGCAACAGGAGGAGCGCGCGTTTCAGCGTCTTGCGGTGCAGTTTGCGCTCCTTCGGATCCGGGTACATTTCCTTGAGCCGCTTCGAGAACTCCTTGCGGAACGCCGTAACGTCCAGCGTCTCGTCGAAGCGAACGATGACCGCAACCTCGTCGGAGCTCGACATCGTTTCGATCTTTGCCTGAAGATCGGCATCGATGCTGCCCGCCGACGCGGCCGTTACCGAGAACGACAGGATTGATGCCAGGCATACCTTGCGATTTATTGTCATGACTTGCACCCGTGTCAGTTGACGACCAGACTTTCGACCTTGAAGTCGCCGATGACGACCGTGACCGTCTCACCCTGTTTCACGTGCCGGTCGGGATTGCCGAAAATCATGTAGTAGTTGCGGTCGGAGGTGATGTTCTTGCCGCGATTGGTCGGCCGGAAGGAGCCGACCTTGGCCGCCATCGGCACCGGAAGCTTGATGTCGCTGCGGTCTACGACGACATACGGCTTGATGCGGTGATCAAACAGGGGCAATGCCTTCTCGGCATCGATGACGCGGAACCGGAAGTCCATCATCATGTTTGCGGCCGTCAGCCGAAGTCCGAGCACCTCCACGCCCCAGTCCTCGGCGAGTTCTTTCGCCTTTTCCGGCGAGATATTGACAGGCCCGTACGAGACAGGAGCAGGCATTGCCGGCGGTTGCCAGGCGGGCACGTCGTCGGCATTCCGGGGTGTGCCGCTTGCCCAGACCGCGGCGGATGCCAGCAGGCACAAGGCGAAGACAGCGGTGCCCAGATTGCCAGTTGATCGTATGTTCTTCATGGTTCCAACCCTTTCGCAGGATCGTGGCGACCCCCGAGAAGGGGCCGCCACGTGGGTTTAGCGGTGACGCTAGTTGACCTCGATCTGGACTAGCGCCGCGTTCGACGTCCCCCCGTCGTTATCGTTCACGGTGTATGTAAATGAACGATTTGCTCCGCCGTTGTTGCTCAGCGTGAGCGTGACGTCGCCGGTGCCGTCGTTATGAACGGTTACCGTAGCCTGGTTTGGCTGAGAGACGATCACGATACTGTTCGGATCAATCGTGCCGTCCTCGTCGGTATCGTTGCCGGTCAGGTTCAGCCGTACAGCGTTACCCCGGCCCTGTGCGACCGCGGCGGCATCGCCTTCCGCGACCGGAAGGATATTATTCGCCAACTCGCAGGCATCGCCGGTGCCGTCGCCGTCACCGTCAGCCTGATCCGCATTCGGCGTGTTGACACAGTTGTCACAGACGTCACCAACACCGTCACCGTCGGCATCAGCCTGGTCGGGGTTCGGCGTCGTCGGGCAATTGTCCGCCGCATCAGCCACACCGTCGCCATCCGTGTCGGTCAGCGCGTCGCAGGCATCACCGATTCCATCGCCGTCGGCATCTTCCTGGCCGGGATTGAAGGTTTGCGGGCAGTTGTCAACTGAGTCAGCCACACCGTCGCCATCCGAGTCGTTCAGCGGATCGCAGGCATCACCGATACCATCGCCGTCCAAGTCTTCCTGGCCGGGGTTAGCGGTTGCCGGGCAGTTGTCCACTGCGTCGAGAACGCCGTCTGCGTCCGAGTCTTCGCAAGCATCACCGGTGCCGTCGTTGTCCCAGTCTTCCTGGCCTGGATTGGCGGTTGCCGGGCAGTTATCAATCGAATCAACTACACCATCACCGTCCGTGTCAGGATCATTGACGGGATCGCAAACGTCGCCGATACCGTCGCCATCCGAATCCAACTGATCGGTGTTCGCGTCGAGCGGGCAGTTGTCCACACTGTCGATTACGGTGTCGTTATCATCGTCCGTGTCGCAGGCATCGCCCTCGCCGTCACCGTCCGTATCCAACTGATCGGCATTCGCAACGAGCGGGCAGTTATCCGCAACGTCGAGCACGGTGTCGTTATCATCGTCCGTGTCACAGGCATCGCCCTCGCCGTCACCGTCCGTATCGGCCTGGTTGGCGTTCGCGACATTCGGGCAGTTATCCACACTATCGGCGACACCGTCGCCGTCCGTATCGGATCCCCCGGTAAATGACAGGAATCGCAGCATGCCACCCACCTCGTCGCCCACGTCGAAATCGTTGGGATCGGACGGGTTGGTCATATAGCCGTTACCGTCGTAGATCGCGTACCGTCCATCGGACGCGGGCTCGATGATTGCATCCTTGGTCTTCAGCGGCGGCAACATGACCGAGTACTGCTTCCGGTGAGCAGCACCCATCGCTGTCTCGCCATCCTGCCAGGTGTACTGCAGGCCGTCCTCGGCAACCAGTTTCATGTGCATGCCCTGGAGAACCGGAACGTGCGTTTCGCTCGCCGCGCTCAGGAAGCGTACGAGAGCCGATTCGCCGGACGCGCCGGCGTCGATGTCGGCTGTTACGCCGTCAACATAGGGCTCGCCGTTCACGAGGAACCACCGGGCGTGATAGTCGATCGACGTCTGGTAGGTACCGCCCGCAACCGCATTGTTCAGTTCCGGGTCGATCTCGCTGTAGAACAACAGCACTTCGTTGTCGTATGAAACCGGGGCCGAACTGCCGGCCGCCGGGTACGCGATGCCTGGCGCCTCGTCGTGTGTCATGGCGCCGTAAAGCCCCATGTAGACCTGTTTCTGCGGGTGCGTACCGCTGTGGTAAACAAAGGTACCGGGGCGCAGGCCCGTCCAGCTGTACGACTCCGCACTACCGCTTGCGGCTTCGGCGCCGAAGGAGCGTACGCGCTGGTCAGGATTGGTGCGGGCGCCCGTTAAGCCGTCGTTCCACGTCGGCCCGGTGCCCGCCGATGTCGGCATCGGCAGGCCCGGAATGACGATGGACGTCGACTCCGGCAGGTCGTTCTGCAGGTTGATTGTCAACGTGCCATCGGTAACGACAAGCCGCGGGCCCGGCATTTCTACCGCGCCGCAACCGGTCGTCGGGTCATTGATCGAGTAACCCCAGATAGGGATCGTGCTGCCGTCCGGCATCGTCTTTGTGCCGGCGCTGGCACACAGGTCGTAAACCTCTGCAGACGCATTACCCGAGAGGGCAGCCACTGCGACAACGAGCAAACCGTTCAGGAGATGCTTATTCATGGTTCTGTTCCTTTTCATGTCGCTTTCCTCCCCGCTCACTGGATCGGTACGTCAGGAGGCAGGACGACCACAGAACTGAGGCTGCCGCCCGGGAAGATGTCGAAGGTGGTCAGCTCCTTCTCCGCATGGGAGTGCCAGACCAGGAAGTAGCCGCCGAACGGGTTCAGTCCGCCTTCACCCGGTGGCAGGTCACCGACGTCACCCAGGAACGGGCTGCCGCTCCACCAGCCACCCAGGGTCAGGTCCTGCGCGCCCGGCAGCGTGACCGGAATCTGCTTGCCGTGGTCGGGGCAGTACTCGTGCTCATAGGTGTTGTTCGGCCCGTCACCGAAATCGTCGCCGTTGGTGTCCACACAATTGTGTGCCGTATCGTGACCGTAGATGTCCCAGTTCAGCTTGGCGCCGGTCCAGGTCCAGATCGCATCGACGGCCTGTTTGGGCGCCGAATTAATCGTGTTATCGGAGCGGCCCAGGTCGGCCATTGGAGTGCCGGACGTCCCGTCCGGGTCGGACGTCAGCATGCGCCCGTCGCGGGCGATGAAACGCAGGTTCTCGCCGTGGTAGTGGAACGGATGGCTGTCGTGGCCGGCATTGATATTGCGGACCAGCACCCGGTCGCCGGGATGCGACTGCGCCAGCGATTCATAGGGCTGGTGCGGGAACAGACTGTTGTAGTTGCCCTGGAACAGGTCCGGGAACACGCGTCCGTTGACGAACCAGATCTTCGCGAAGCGATCCGAATGCGTGAAGTGCGCGACGTGGCCGCGCTCCATCTGCAGATGGATATCCGGATCGACCTCGGTCATCAGGTAGAGAAACTCCTGGTCGTAATCGGTACCCGTGTTGGCGCCGTAGGCGGTGCGTGAACTATCGGCAGGCCGCACGACCAGGACGCCGAGGAGTCCCATCTCCACGTGGAGTCCGGGATTGGGTCCGTCCAGGCTGTGGTACAGGTAAGTGCCGGGTTCCGGCGCGTCGAAAGTGTAGCTGACTGTCTCTCCGGGATTCGAACTGGCCGTCGTCACGAGCCCGTTTGTGCAGCTAGGCGATGTGCAGGCTGCTGCGACATCGTGGCCGGTGACCACGATCGACACGGGCTGTGGCACGCCGTAGTTGGTGAGGTTGATCGTCACCGGCTTACCTGCGGTCACGATGAGCGTCGGACCCGGGTACTGCGGCAGGTCGTAGCCGGTATCGCCGTGCGAGCCGGCCGTACCGGCGTCCTGGTCGCCGAACCCCCACATGTGCAGGCTGGTGCCTTCCGGCAGATTTATGTTGAAGGGGAAGGCATACAGGTTGAAGACCTGTCCCTCGATCCCTCGTATGTCGTGCTGCGCGGCGGCCTGTCCCCACGTCATTGCAAGAGCCAGGCCCGTCAGCAGGACGCCAGAGAGGCGCCGCATTTGCTTGTAAATTGAGTTCATTTGTCTCATCTCCTCGTCAGGCTCGGCTCTAGTTGACGACGATCTCGGTGATCATGCCGCCATCGAGTTCGGTCAGGTTGCTCAGCTGGTGCAGTTCGGTCGAATACAGGAAGTAGGTGCCCGGCGCGACGCCTTCCGTATCGATAAGCACGTCGTGTGTCTCACCGCCGCCGAAGTTCACCGAGGCGACTTCGCGATAAACGTTCTTGCCGTCGGTACCGCGCATGTGGCGCGCACCGGTACCAACGATCTGCATCGTCAGGCCCTGTGCCGTCATCGTGTAGAAGCGATCCACGCTCACGTTGGAGAGGCGCAGCAGCAGCTTTTCACCGGCATTGACTGCGATGACCGAGTCCATAGTCTGCGTCGGCGTTCCGTTATTCAGGATTTCGCCCGGAGTGCCGGTGACCTTGCCGGGGTCGTGCCCTGCGACGGCTACCGTGTTGTCGGTCGGCGCCGGCAGATCGCCCGAAACGACGGTGTCGGGGTAGCCACGGCCGTTCATCTGCGGGTAGGTCGCCTCGAGGCCCGCAAAGGGCAGTGGCTGAACGAACAGGCTGGCATCGTGGAATCGGGAGTCGAAGCTCGATACCTGGATGGCTTTCTCCACGTCCCAGCCGGTCGTGCCGTCGTCGTCATTGTAGGCGTAGCCTTGCGGCTCGCCGACGGCAGTTCCTCCGCCCGGCCCGCCGAAACGGCCGCCGACGGGGCAGGTGCCGCTGGCGCAGCCCGTGCGGTCCTGGCCTGAATGCACGTAGAGATTCGCGAGCATGCCCATCTCCATGTGCTCGGTCGCCTCGACGTGGCAGTGATAGATGTAGGTGCCAGGCTCGACGATGTTGTAGTAATACGTCAGCGTCGCGCCCATGTTGATGGAGATCGACACTTCCGGCACGCCATCGAACACCGTGGCCGCGTTGGGGAATCCGTGAAAATGCACGGTGTGCGGGTCGAACAGGTCCGGCCGGATGACGGTACCAACGTTGCTTAGGGACAGGAAAAACTCGTCGCCCTGCTCGAGAACGATCGTCGGTCCTGGCCATTCGCCATCGAGTATGCCTTCTGCAATCACGTCGGCGGGCGGCGTGCCAGTCTGGTCGCCAAAACCGAACGTGTACATGGGATTGCCGTCCGGCATCACGACGAAACTGTCGCCCGCGATCAGGTGCATGCACTTGGTATTGGCCGGCGGGCCGCCCCGCTCGCCGGGTGCTTTTTCGTTCTTTGCGTTCCAGGCCGCGTCGCCGTCCTTGTCCCCGGGGCACTGCACGTTGACGGCGGCGTACGCCGCGCCGGTGCTGCCCAGGAGCGCCAGAGAGATCACGATGCTCAGTGCGCTGGTTGTCAGTCTGTTCATTGCATTTTTCTCCTCAGTTCCGGTGACGTCCCTGTCACCTGCCTTTGCTCCTGGGTTGTTCATTGCGTTTCGTCCGCGCCGATGTCACTGGCCCCCGCCGGACGTGTGTCGTCGTCTATATCGACGGTCAGCGGGTTCGCGGGATCGCCGGCATTGACCGCCGCTCCTGCCCCGATGTGGTAGTCGAGCAAGAGGCCAGTGTCCGGATCGATCAGCGACAGCGGACCGAACGTCACCTGTATGAAGTTACCGCCCTCGTCGAAGGCCCCGGCCGTCTGCAACGTGGTGAACTCCGTGATGTTCTCGTCGTTGCGGGGACCGTTGAAGTAGCCATTGACAAAGTTCGGGTTACCCGTGACGTTGCCGTTCGTCCCGATATAGGCCGCGTTGTCTGGCGTATCGGTCAGCAGCGAGTACTGCGGATCCAGCGAGGCCGTTGCCGCGACCGTGAAGGGCCCATCCATGACGCCAAGGTCGGCTGTGTAGCCCTCGACCGTGTCGATGTCGCAACCTGTTGGCGCCGTGCCGCAGTTGGCCGGGAACAGCCCCGTCTCGATCACATCCGTGAGCGGGTCGTCGAAGTTCAACCAGAAGAACGAGCGGTTGTGTTCGACGATCGAGTCGCTGATCACCGCGTCGGAGAACGTGGCCCAGTCCGGGTTGGTGTCGTCTGCGGTAGCCATCAGCGCCGCGAAGTCCGGGCTGTGGAACCGTGCCACGATGCCTGCCGGCGTCGCGTTCGACTGGTTGAATACACCAGGTGAGAACGCCTGGGCTGCAGTGGCCGTGGACTCGTTGTGCGCGACCGTGTTGTTCTGGATCGTCACCTGCACGGCATCCTGCAGTGCAATGCCGCCACCGGCGAGGCCCGCAACGTTGTTGGTGATCATGTTGTTCACCACGTCGATCTGGAACCAGCGGTCGGGCCGGTTGCTGTTGTCGTCGACATCCTGACCGTTTGCGGCCGCGACCTGGATGCCACCGCCGTCGCCGGCGCCGGCGAGGTTGCCGCGAATGACATTGCTGTCGACGGTCACGTTGCCCGTACCTGGCGACACCTGTAGTGCAGCCGGATCGAGTTGCGTCTGGCCGCCGATGAAGATGCCACCGCCGGAACGTGCGTCGGCCTGGTTGAAGGACTCGTTGAACAGAATCATGTTGTCCGCAATAACGCCGTCTTCCGACAGGCCGAGGTGGCCGATGCCGCCGCCGTTGCCGGAGCTGAAGTTGCCGCAGATCCAGTTCCGCTCTACCGCGTACTCATCAGCGCCGGTGTGCAGCGAGATGCCGCCGCCCGCACCGCCACGGCCGCCATTCTTGGCGATGTGGTTGTGGTGGATGCGGACGAAGTCATTCCCGGCATCGGTGTAGATGGCCGTATTGCCCTGCTCGGTGGTCAGCAGCGGATGACCGATACGGATGCCGCCATTGAACGCACCGGCATTACCGATGATCCGGTTGTTGCCGATCTGCAGGTACTCGGCGTAGCCGTTGACCGCGATGGCACCGCCGGTGCTGGCACCGATGATGTTGAAACCGTCGATGCGTGCGCCCTGGTTCTGCGGATTGCCGAAGCTGTTGCCACCCGACCGCTTGCCGGCGACAAAGATGGCCGCGCCCTCCTCGGTCGGGAATACCGCTTCTGCCAGTGCCGGGAAGCCGGGAACCGGCAGCTCTTGCCCGGGCAGCTGATCGATTAGACCACCGCTGATCAGGGCCGCGACCTTGGTGCGCCAGTTGGCCACCTTCTCGGTAGGCGTCTGGCGCGCGTTGATCGTCACGGCGCCCGCGCCCCAGCCCTGGAGCTTCACGGGTTTCCACATGACGACGAGTTCGTCGTACTGGGAGCCGTCTGCTTTCGGGCCGACGAGTATCAGGTCGCCCCGGCCCGCCGCATCGATGGCAGCCTGGATCGTCGAGAAGTTGCCAGGTACGCGCCAGATGTTGCGATTGTTCGGGTAAGGACCGACCTCAAGGGTCGCGCCGATGGGCGACTCTGCGCCGTCGGGGTTAACGACAACGACCTGGTACGGGCCAGCTGCCAGCCCGGCAGGCACGTCGCCCGAGGCCTGGGTAGCGCCGCAGATGACGCCGGTCAGCGGCGTGCGTAGGCCCGCCTGACTCTCCAGCTCGACCGTGCAGCCGTCCACGAAGCTGTAATCGCGGTCGATCTTGCGCGTCGTGGCCGTGGTGCCGTCCCAATCGGGATTGTCGACCATGGTCAGGCCCATCGAGTCGACCAGGACCGTCTCGCCCGGCAGGGCATACGGGCCGTCCTGCGTATCGCGAGTCACCGAAGCGATCATTGGCGTGCTCTCAGGCCGCTCGCAATCCGTCGGATAGGTGATCGGGCTGGCGAAGGCCGCGATGGGCTCAACCGGGGTGTCGAGGTAGGTGATCGCGCCCGGCATGTACTGGAAGGTGTAGCAGAACTGGCTGAACTGCGGGTTCCAGAACGGATCGGGCATAGCACCCGTTCCCGCATCGTTCATGCAGGACACCAGCATATTCGGCGACATGCCCGAGGGCTGCGGCAGGTTGGTCGTAAAGGTCGACGGAACCACCAGGTTGTAGCGGCCGTTTTCGTCGGCGTAGACCCTGGCGACCTCTGCGCCGTTCCAGTCGTAGAAACCGACCGGCACGTTCGGCGGCGCATACTTCTCGCCGAAGGCCGGCGAGTTCGGGTTGAACTCGTTGCCGAGGTCGTTGAGGATCACGCCCGAGACGTTGCCCGCGATCGGCACGTCGGTCATCACCCAGAACTCCGCCGCGGCATTCTGTGCCGCGCTCAGCGGTACTTTCTTGCGGTCGCAGAGCGGACGCGGTTCACCGGCGAACGGTGCAGCGGCGTCCGCAGGATCGATGCCGGCAATCAGCTGATCCAGTGCGCCACTACCGTCTTTCGTCGTCATGCTGAGGTACGGCGGAACGACGCGCGGGTCACCCACGCAGTAGGCGGCGATCGCCTGCGTCGACGGAATGTACTCGTCGCCGAAGTCGACGTTCTTGTCCTCTTCCTTCATGAGCTTGTAACCCGGCGGGGTCACGGCTTCCACGATGTAGTCGCCGGGAATCAGGCCGAGCTGGAGCTTGCCTGCATTCGGCACGCCCGTAGCCGGATCGGTAACGGCCGCGTAGAAATTCTCGATGGCCGTAGCCGCTACTCCGGTGCGTACGCCGTTCAAATGCGTCAGGTCGTAATCGGCGAAGGCATAGCCGCCGTCGAACACGCCGGGACGGACCTGGTTGAAATTGCGCAGGCCGTCGAAGCAACGGTTGTCCGCGACCGGCGGCGAGTAAGGCGCGGCGCCCAGGTTGTTGGCGCCCTGGCAGCCTTCCGGCAGGCTGTCGTCCCAGCTGTCCGTCCAGGTGACCTGCACGGCGTCGCCGAGATCGAAGATACCGTCCGAATTGCGGTCGATATCTTCATCGCCCGGGAAGTTGTCGAACGGGTAGTTATCGACATCTGCCAGGGTCACGAAACCGTCTCCGTCGACGTCATCGATCACATCATCGTCGAGGTCGCGAATACCGTCCTCGTTCCAGTCGACGTCACCGACGCCCGGGAAGTCGCCGAGCGGGAAAGAGTCGATGTCGCCGTCGGCGTAGAGGTTCACCTGTACGCGCGGCACACCCGGCTCCCATTCCTCGGCGGCGGCGAGCTGCGGCTCATCCTCGGCACGCGTGGTCGCGTAGTAGACGAGACCGGAAATACCGCCGTTCTCACCGACATAAACCGGAGGCGACTTGCTGAAATCGAAGTTGACGTAGTCGGTCTTGCCAAAGTGCATGACGCTGGTCTGGCCCAGGAAGCCCTGGAAGCCCGTAGTCAGTACCGGGCCTCTCTCGGTCCGCGATACGCCGTCAACGGTACATACCTCGGCACCAGGATTCGCATCGCAATCGGGCAGCGACGTTACGCCGTCATCATCGAACTGCGGCAGTGGCGTCAACTCGCCAAATCCAGGGAAGTCTTCGGTGCTCTTGTCAATAAGACCGCCCGCGTCCACCACGAACGTGGCGCCGGTCGCTTTCTTGTTGGCGAAGCTGACCTCGGCCACCAGCCAGTGGAAGAACGGGAACACCTCGTCGAACGGTGCCAGTCCCTCGCCGTCGGTCGGGAAGTTCTGGTAGATGGTGCCGTCGCGCCAGCGGATCGAGACATCCTGGCTTTCGGGTCCGATGCCCGTCTCGCCGGAATCCCAGAAGCCGTCCTGGTCGACGTCATTGAAGATGCCGGTGTTCAGGCGTGCGAACCAGTTGAACACCGCCACTTCGCCGAAGTTGCAGCTTCCGCCGCCGTTGCAGGTGCCCCCCGCATCGACGGTAAAGCCCTGGCTCGCGATCACGGCGTCGAGGTTGGCGTCGAAGACTTTGAGCTGGTAACTCCCTGGCCGCACGTTGGGTATGGAGAAGCCGCTGTTGCCGTCGCAGGGACCGGCATAAAGGGCCCGGCCGAGACCGCCCGGATTGGACTCATTGACACCAATCCAGCAGCTCGGGAGCGGACGCCCGCTGAAGAACTCGAAGTTCGGCGGCCGCGACATGTGCATGTCGGTGATCGTGCCTTGGATCGTGGCGGTGCCGCCGCCTACCGACAGGAAATTGAATTCCTGCGTAAAGCCGATGAACACGTGTGGTCCGGGTGGCCCGAACTCGACGAAGAATGGCGGCTCGTTGGCCTTGACCCAGGCATCGATGACCTTGGTTCCCTCGATCGTGCTGGTCTGCTGCCAGCCACCGGCCGTGGGGGGCGTGACGATGACGCCATACTTGCCGGGGGCGAGGTTTTCGATAAGCAGAGTGCCGTCCGCGCGCGGCTGCAGCGTGCCGTCGCCCAGTGAAGTCACGATCGGCGCGCCGTCCGCGTCGAGGCAGCCATAGTTGGTGAACGGGTCGGTGTCGGGAGCGCCGTCCGCGTCGCAGCCCTTGAGGTAGGCCGTACCGAGCGGATTGCCGAACGCATCCTGGATCACCTGGCCACCGGCGATGCCGTAGCGACCGGCCGGCTCCTCGAGGATGACGCTGAACCGCGTCCAGTCCACATGGCCCGGCTCGCCGGTAAGCGGATTGGTCTCTTCCGGCAGGTCCGGCGCGCCGTTGATCGGGTAGTTGTCCTGGAACACGTAAAGCGCGATCTGCGCCGTCGGGATCCGGTGCTTCTGGACGGTGACCGTGACCGTTTCGGTGCCATCCACGACATTGACCGACTGCCCGCTGATACTGTATCCGGAGTACGGCAGCACCGAGACGTAGTAGCGCCCGGGATCGGCTGTAATCGTTGCCGCCCCCGTATCCTGGTTTCCGTTCTGAGCAACCGGGTGATAGCTTCTGTGGAAGCCGAGAGACAGCAGCTCGTCAGGATTCGTCGACGGACTGTTCGGGTTTACCGGATAGGTCTCGTCTACCTGCAATATCCAGCGAAAGCCGTCGACCGGATTGCCATTGTTGTCGACCACATTGACCGTGACGGCAAGTGCAGACGTTGCGAATAAAGAACCTGCCAGCAGACAAGCTGCGCTTACTAGCTCCAGGAACCTGGATCGACTGGTGTTCATTTGTGATTCTCCCGATATGCGACGGCAAGCCTGGGTCTGGCGACTGCATCGTTGCCCGCCGTACTGCTGCCTCTTGATTTGCAAAGTTGTTTGGTGAACTGGTTGTTGTTTCGCGGTGTCCACGCGTAGTCCTCTTCCGTGGCCCAGTCCCCGAAGGACCGGTTCACGGAGGTTGTGGCGCTTTGTATGCCCTGTCGTTTCATGCTCAGAACCCCTTTCCGCGTTCTTCTTTTCTCTCTGTTCGCGCGGACGACTCGTAACGAACCTGTCGGACACAATAGAGACGACGTCTTTTGAAGTCCCTTAGCTGATTACAGGGAAACCCCATGGGCGATGCCCCCAAAGAGGGGTAGGGAAATTACGTATGACGTTCTGATCGGGACGGCGGGAGACTGTAGGCGAGCGTGAGTCGGGTGTCGCACCAGGAGGGCCGCATTCAGCGATGCGCGGTTGTGTCCGCATTAAGTCAATC
>Ga0316187_10004566_pt1 | contig 11990 bp, 11 predicted proteins | sample CroRivburrow1_MG_FD_204927 | JGI IMG/M metagenome (GOLD analysis project Ga0316187, IMG submission 204927) | Coastal sediment microbial communities from Maine, United States - Cross River worm burrow 1 | ecosystem: Environmental > Aquatic > Marine > Coastal > Sediment | place: USA: Maine...
CGATGACCTGGAGATCGAGCGAATCGGGACTGGAGGGGAGTTCGGGGTCCACGAACCGTGATCATCCCCGACATCAATCTGTTGGTCTATGCCTACAACAGCGACGCACCGTATCACGAAGAATCGAAGGTATGGCTGGAGAGTTGCCTTTCCGGCCGAAGGCAGATGGGATTCGCCTGGGTCGTCATGCTCGGCTTTGTCCGAATCATGTCGAGCAATGCGGTGCTGACGGATCCGATGGAGCCCCTCGAGGCCGTCGAACACGTGCGCTCGTGGTTGACGTGCACCCAGACACAGATTGTGAATCCGGGCCCGAGGCACCTGGCGATCCTCGCCGAGATCATGCACGAGTCCAGAGCTTCCGGACGGTTGACCACCGATGCCCACCTCGCCGCGCTCGCCATCGAAACTCAGTCGGAGCTGCACTCCAACGACCTGGATTTCGCGAGATTCCCCGGGCTTCGCTGGCGAAATCCGGTGGAGTGAGCCTCCAGACCCTGGACGTGGTTCACGGCTAGCCTTCGAGGCTGCATACGGCGACCGCTCGGCCGTTCGCCTCGAATCCGAAGAGCAGGCAGGATGCCTGCTCCACAAATCATCGTAGCCCCTCATTGTGGAGCAGGCTTCCAGCCTGCTCATGAGATTGATCCGAGGCTCTCGACGTCGTCGATCGTGGTCGTTCGGTCCCTGCCCGCTTGAGTGACGCTCGTTGATCCCGCCCCGGACAGGGGGTGGGTGGCGCACGTGCTTCCCTGCATGGCCGCCTCCCGCAATTCAACCCAGGCCCCTTCTGCCGAATGTCCTCATCCTTTTTTCATCCTTTCCGAAGGATGTAACCCTGCCCCCGTGTCATACCGTCATGGGCATGACTGATATGAAAGCCGTATTGACCGATCTGATCGCACGCTCACGAACCGGAGGCAGACGTAAGTGAGTCATTCGTCACACAGGCGATCGGCGTCGGTCCCGAAGTCCTGCTGTTCTCGAAGCCGATCGACACGTTGGCCGCCGCCGGCGTGCTCATGGCGGACGTCTGGAAGGACCAGCGCATCGTGACGGTCGACATGCTCGGCGACGAGTTCCTCGAGACGGTCCAGATGGGCGATCCGATCGCGATCCACGAGGACGGTACGGTGGAGATCGGCTGAGAACAACCTGAGAGTCGGGGACGCAATCCCAAGGCGACGTCGCGTCTGAAGACCACCGGAGCTCGGTCTCGCCCCAGAGCGCTCACCGGCTGCCTTTCTTCAGAAAACCAGGTATTCGATCTCGTCGGCGATTGTGACCACCTCGGCCCGCTCTCCGAGGTCGAGCGCGACCGTGTACGATGCTCCTGGATCGAGGTCTTCGACGGAGGCAACGATTCGCGAAACCCGACTGGGTGAATGGGACAGCTGGAGGTGGAGCATGAACCGAGTCACGGGATCGCGCTTGATATGCGACCGTTGGTTGATGGTGATCGTGGTGCTGCTGGCGGCCGGATCGCCGGCGGCGTTCTCGTCAACCGAACATCCCCTCGAGCCACCCGACAGGTCGAGCCCGCGGGCCACCCTCACGACATTTCTCGATTCGATCGACCGTGCGTGGGCGCTGTACTCGGTGGGCGATCCGGGCCTCAAGGAGCCCTTACGCGACGCCCGGGAGTGTCTCGACCTGAGCGAGATCCCGCCATTGGTTCTCGATGAGGCCTCGGCAGAGGTTGCCCTGAGTCTCAAGGAGGTGCTCGATCGGATCGAGCTGCCAGACTGGGAGGCGATCCCCGACCGGGCTACCGTTGCCGAGATCGGGCTGACGCGTTGGACCATTCCGCACACCGAAATCCAGCTCGTACAGATCGAGGGGGGCGACCGCCAGGGGCAATGGCAGTTCTCGATCGGAACAGTCCAACGGGCAACGGAGTTCTACGAACACGTCCGACATCTTCCCTACCGGCCGGGTCGTAGCGGTGGCCACCTGGACGAGCTTCGGGCAGGCTCCGAAGCCGTTATTCTGCTGAAGCTCGTGGCGGCGATGCCGCCGTGGTTTCGGAGCGAGATCGCAGGCATCATGGCATGGCAGTGGCTCGGGCTGGTGCTGCTGGTCGTACTGCTTGGCTTGGGTGTCGCCCTCGCTGCCTGGGTCGGCCGGCGCTGGCACAGCAGCAGCCTGCCGGGGAAGGCGTTCGCCAACTTTCTTGCACCGGCGGCATTGGTCTGCGTTCCCTTCTTCGGTCGCTTCATGATCGCGCGTCTGTTCACACTTCCCGGGATGTCGGCTCTGGTGCTCCGACTGGCCCTTGCGGTCGTCGCGTACGTGGGACTGGCCTGGCTGGTGGCGGTGGCGCTCATGAGTGTCGGTGATCTGACGGTTCGGTTCTGGTTCAAAGATGCCCGGCCCCTCAAGAAGCAGCTCGTCAGGGAGGTCTTTCGGATCGCCACCTTCATCGCCGTCGTGATCATCGCTCTCAAGGCCGCCCATGTCCTCGGTGTTCCGGTGGCGGGTCTCGTCGCCGGCCTCGGGGTCGGCGGTCTCGCGATCGCGCTCGCCGCCCAAGGCACGCTCGAGAATTTCATCGGCGGCATCATCCTCTACGCCGACCAGCCGGTGAAGGTCGGCGACCTCTGCGTCTTCGGTGATCACAAGGGAACGGTCGAGGAAGTCGGGCTGCGGTCGGTGAGAATCCGAACCCGTGACCGAACAGTGGTGACGGTTCCCAACGGCCAATTCTCGAGGCTGCATCTCGAGAACCTGTCGAAACGGGACCGGATGCTGCTCCGCGAGCAGCTCCGATTGCGGTACGAAACCACCCGTGAGCAGCTCGTAGGCCTGCTGTCCGAGCTCGACACGATGCTCCGGGAGCACCCCCGGATCGCCGACGAACGGCTGCGGGTGCGATTGACCGGATTCGGCAGCTCCTCCATCGAGGTCGAGCTCTTCTGCTACGCGCTGACCCGTGCCTGGCCGGAGTGCCTGGAGATCCGGGAGGACGTGCTGCTGAAGGCAATGGAGATCGTGGAGCGCTCGGGAACGCGGCTCGCGCTGCCGACCGAGGTCCACTACACGGCCGGTCAGGCCGGAGCGCCGAACGAACAGGGCAGCGGCTCGTCCGGATAGCTGGCTGGAGTCGGGGGGAATGGGTTTGGAGACGGGGGGCCGACTTAGTGAGGATGGGTCGCACCTTCACAACAAGTGTGGAAATGTGCACGTGGAGAGCGTGGGCGACGAGAGATAAAGCTCGCGACGGCCATCGCAGGCACCGGGCAGGCCGGGCCCTGCCGTCGATTCGTGGTGCGTCGGCTTCACGGTGCCCTGAAGATCGTTTTTCCTTCCTTGATCGTTTCGAGCACCTCCAGGCCCCAGAGCTCCTCAGGTGCTGTCTTGAGCGGATTGGCGCTGAGGATCACCAAATCGGCGAGCTTCCCCACCTCGATCGAGCCCTTCCGATCCTCCTCGAAGTACTGATAGGCGGCATTGATCGTGATCGATCTCAGTGCTTCAAACGTGGAGACACGCTGCTCGGGACCGAGTACAACTCCGCTGCGAGTGGTGCGATTGACCTGTGAAGCCAGGATCGCGATCGAGTTCGGCAGGGCGACGGGCGCGTCGTGGTGCTGGGTATAGATCATGCCGCGGTCGAGAGCCGACCGTGCTGGAGAGATCCTCGCTGCGCGGTCTGGGCCAAGCACCGACTCCCGATGCCAGTCGCCCCAGTAGAACGTGTGCATGCCGAAGAATGACGGGATGATGCCGAGCTCTTTGTAGTCATCGAGCTGGTCTTCGCGTATGACCTGGGAGTGGATTCCGACGGTCCGGCGGTCGGCCACACCGTGTCTCTCGGTGGCGGCGCGCACAGCCCGTATCAGCTGGTCGATGGCGGCGTCTCCGTTGGCGTGGTTGATCACCTGCCATCCTTTGGCGAAGGCGTCGTCGATCATCGCCAGCGCCTTCTCTTCCTCGAGCATCGGGTAGCCCCTGTACTCGTCGTCCTGACCCTCCGGTGGATTGAAGTACGGCTCGGTGAGCCACGCCGTCTTTCCCTGCGGCGAGCCGTCGAGGTTGCCCTTGACGCCGCCGATCCGGAATCGCGAGCCTCGCTTCCGATCGAGCCACGGGCTGCCGGCGACCTTGTCGCGTGCCAACCAGTAGTCGGGGTACGCCACGACGTCGATCGCCAGCTCGTCCGCCTCGGCCATCGCGACATAGAGGTCGATGTCTTGAGGAAACGCCCGCCCCTCCTGCGCTGTCGTGAAGCCGAAACGGGTGTAGGCCTCGATGCCCTTCTTCACCATCGTGTGTTGACCAGCCTGGTCAATCTTCGGGAAGACGTCGAGGATCGGCCCCAGTGCGGTCTCCTCGAGCACGCCGTTGGGCTCGCGGCTGCCAGGGCGGCGGCGAACGTGCCCTCCAGCCGGGTCCTCCGTGGCCGCGGTGATGCCGGCGAGCTCGAGCAGCGCACTGTTCGCAACGTAGAGATGACCGGACTGATGAATGATGAAAATCGGGCGTTCGGTGGAGACCGCGTCGAGATCGTCCCGGGTCGGGTGACGTCGTTCGGCGAGTTGAGCGTCGTCGTAGCCGAAGCCGATCAACCAACCCAACCGGGAGGAGATTTCTCCCTGACCCCAGGTTCTGAGCTTTTCCTGGAGCGCGGCGATCGAAGCGACCTCGCCGTCGGGCGGCGGCAGCAGATCGGCCGCCAGCGACTGAAAGCCGACGTTCTTGAGATGACCATGGGCGTCGATAAACCCCGGCAGCATTGTGTGCCCCTCGAGGTCTCGCACGGTCGTGTTCGGGCCTCGGATCGTCAGAGCGTCGGTCTCGGTTCCAACGAAGGTGATCCGACCATCGCGCACGCCCACGGCCTCGGCCGAGGTCGGTTCAGTGTCCGTCATCGTCAGAATCGTGCCGCCGAGGTAGAGCACATCCGGGTGTTCGGCTCCTGCCTCGATGATCGGCTCCTCGCGGCACGCTGATGTCCAGATGACGAGCACCACTGCGAGGGTGCCGGCGAAACCGAGGTGACTGATACGCATCCCGCTTCCCCTTGATCAGTGCCGGGTGATCCGGCGTGAATCGCGCGGGCGAATCTCATCGAGTTACCGCCCTCCCGGGGACAACTCGGGTTCTCAGACGTGTCCATCATCATAGCGCGGCCCTCAACCTCCAACGGACGGTGAATCTACCGGCGGTTGCCGTCGATCGATGGCGAGTCTCGGTCTATGCTGGAGCGGGTTTCCCCCGGAGGGCGCCGTCCTCACCCATCACCCTCGGCCAGAAGGCGTCGAACACGGCCACGGCGATACTTCCGTAGACCGCGATGACGATGAAGAGGAAGAGACGCGTGTAGAACGCCGAGGTGGCGCCGTCGCTGCCGAACCCGTCCGTGACCGCCGGGGCCAGGACGACGATCATGGTCAGGTAGGCGTACGACCACATGGCTCCTTTTGGATGGAGCCCCGTGCCCTGAAAGATCTTGGGTCCGACAAGGAGAGCGAGCAACAGGACGACAAGCGTGTAGACGAACAGCGATGGCCAGATGCTGAGAATCTGCCAGGCGATGATGGCGCCGAATCCCCCGATGACGGTGGATAAGAGCATGGAGCGACCCGCCGATCGGCTGCTGTCGATGTTGGCCTGCTGTCCCATCGTCGCGACCTTGATCATGACGATGAGGTAGCTGGTGCTGGCGCTGCTGAAGAAGAAGATGAGCGCGACGGGTAGAACGATCAGCATCGATCGCATGGCTCGCAGGCGGGCGGTCTCGGGGTCGGGCGGGGAAGCCGGCGACGGTTTCTTGGCGGCGAGGTCCGACGACGGCGGCGGATCGGGGATCAGCGCATGGGCCAGCCAGACGAAAACCATGGCCCAGACTGCGGAGATGGTCATCCACTTGGCGATCTCCACCATCACGACGCTGCTGACCGAGCCCACTGCCGCCACCAGCGTCAGGCCCAGGGTCATGAAGGTGCCGAGCGCGGCCGAGCCGCCTTTCGCTGTGAAGTGGAAGGTGTGGAACAGGGCCAGGATGAAGAGCCCGACCCCGACCCACCTGGCGTACTGCAGGAAGGGGAGGAGCACCACACCGGCGTAGGACGAAAGCGCGAGAACCAGGATGAACGAGAACGTCATCTTGAGCGTCGGGCGCGGAAGCGGCAATGAGAGGAAAACAAATGCCAACAGCGGCGCGACGAAGGCCATGGGCCAGCTCATCGCCTGCGAGACCCAGATCCCCAGGGCCGTCCCGACCGCCATGCGCAAGATCCGACGGCTGGCGATGGCTGTCGGTGGTTTGGCGGTGAGAGCCTCAGTAAGCATAGCTCAGGTAGCTGGCGCACCACATTCGCGCACGAGCGATGGGGTTCAGTACGGGATGAGCACCGGTGTACACGGTGACTGAAGCCTGCGAACCGACCCGCACGCCGAGCTCTCTGATGTTTCCCGTGTCGGCATCGACCAGCACCGGGAATCGCTGAGCGTCTCGCAGCCAGTTCGTGTCGTTTTCGATGGTCGGGAGCTCGCCCAGGGCTGCGGTATCGACATCGACGCCGAATCCCGTTCCCCGCACCGTTCCCTCCAGCAACCGTCCGGGAAGGGCGTCGAAGAGTATCTGGACCCTGTTGCCGGGCTCGATGTGTCCCAGGTTGTTCTCGGTGAAGTCGGCCTGGATCCACAGGTCGCCGGTGGAGATGAATGTCATCTGGGCCTGACCGGCGCCCGCGAAGTTGCCCGTGTCCAGGCGCACGTTGGTGACGACACCATCTACGGGGGCGAAGACCAGTGAGCGATCGATGTTGAGCTGTGCGTCAGCGATGGCAACCTGGGTTTGGAGGATCCGAACGTTCTGTTCGCCCAGTCGTCCGAGATCCTGCCTGGCTTTTTCCAGGTTGGCCTCGGCGGCTTCAACGTTGGCGATGGCTGCCGCCAGAGTCGCCTCGGCGTACTGCAGCCGGCGCTCCGAGATCGCTCCCGGATCCTCGGCTCTGATACCGCGCATCCTGATCGCGTCCTGTTCGGCCCGAATCCTGCCCGCCTCGGCTGCCTTGACCGAGGCCTGGGCTGCGGCCACGTTGGCGGCGGAGACCCCCACCGCCTGGCGCGCCGATTCGAGGTCGGCCTCGGCGGCCGCCAGAATGAGCTCATAGGTGTCCGTGTTGAGTCTGAACAGCGGATCCCCGGCGGCTACCTTCTGGTTGTTCGTGACATAGACTTCTTCGACCAGACCCGAGATCAGCGGTGCGACCGGCACCACCCGGGCGCGGAGCCGGGCCTGAGTCGTGTACGGCGTGAAGCGATCCGCCAGAAGGTACCAGCCCAGAAGCACCACCATCAGGGCCAGCACGATCACGGTCCATTTGCGAACCGGGTCCTTCGGCTTGGCTGCGGTCGCCGGCTCTTCGACCGGCTCTTCGACCGGCTCTTCGGTCTCGACCTCTTCCGCCTCTCGGGTCTCGTCGTTGGTGGATTCTTCAATCACTGGTTCCGCCCTCGCTGTCGGCCTCGTTGGTGAAGTACTCGCCCCAGTTGGTGCGCTGCTCCATCTGTTCCTGTGTTTCCGGCGACACATCGTACGTGCTGCCGTGAATCTCCCAACCGCCGCCGAGCGCCTTGTACAGATCCACCACCGCCAGCACCGCGGCCCCCCGGTTGTTGATATATCGGCTCTGTTGACCGAAGAGCGACTGTTGAGCATCGAGCACACGCTGGTAGTCGGAGAACCCCTCCTTGTAGCGGAGCATCGACAGTTCGTTCGATCGTTGGGCGGACTCGACGGTCCGCTGCAGAATGTCGTCCTGCTCCATTGCACCCACATAGCCCACCATGGCGTCCTCCACCTCGCGAGCGGCCTGGATCACCGATTCCCGGTAGACGATCAGGGCCTGCTGCAGCCTGGCATCCTGGACACGAATGTTGTTTCGGATCCGGCCATAGTTGAAAAACGGCCAGATGAAGGACCCACCCACGTTCCAGTTGAGGCTGTCGCCGCTGAAGAGGTCCCCCAAAGCGGTTCCGGGCCCCCCGGCCGAGAGCCCGAGGAATCCGAAGAGGCTGAAGCTCGGATACAGATCGGCCGTCGCGACCCCGATCAGGGCATTCTGAGCCATGGCGTTGAGCTCGGCGGTTCGTACGTCCGGACGTCGCCGCAGCAGGTCGGCCGGGATACCTACGACGAGATCATCGGGGATCACGGGCAGGGTACCGTCCTCGCCGAGAAACTGCGTGAGGTCCCCAGGCGGGCGACCCAACAGGGTGCTGAGCGCGTTCTTGGTCTGTTGCAGGGAGGCCTTGAGGCTCGGTACGGTCGCTTCGGTGCCGAGCAAGAGGGTGAGGGATTGTTGCAGGTCCAGCGCCGATGTGTCACCAAGGCGGGTGAGTACTTCGATCATCTCGTAGCTGCGTCGCTGGATCTCGATGTTCTGGTGAGCGATCCGCAGCTGTTCCTCGGTCAGTCGAATCGTGGCGTAGGTCTGCGCCACCTGGGCGGTGAGCAGAACCAGAACGTCATCGTAGCCGGCCATGGCGGCCAGGAGGGAGGCGTTCGCGGATTCGATACCGCGTTGATACCGGCCCCAGAAGTCGATCTCCCAGGAGACGCTGACTCCGGTGGAGAAATCAGAGAAATTCTCGGCCGGCCCGCCCGCTTCCGAGGGCGAGACGTAACTGGCGGAGCCGACAACGGTCTGCGCCTGGGGCCACTGACGACCGGTGGCGATCCCCAGTTGCGCACGGGACTCGAGGATCCGAACCGCCGCGATCTCCAGGTTGTTGTTGGCCCGGTGCGCCTCTTCGACCAGACGGTTCAGTTTGGGGTCGTCAAAGATCTCCCACCAGGCCACCAACTCGGTCCCGGTGGAGGTCAGTCCGTTTCGCTCCTCCTGATACCAGTCCGGCGCGACCGGGGCTTCGGGGGGTTCAAAGTCTGGTCCGACGGTGGTGCAGGCCCCCATCAGAAGGACGATCGCCACCGAAGCGACCAGCCTCGGCAAACGCCGGCGTGCCTCGGCCGACATCATGGAGGGGGCACCTTTCGGAATTCACTCGTGCCGTCACCGCGCCGCTGGATCAGCGTGGTCACCACGGCGAGTCCGACCCCGGTCGAGACCCCGAACATGAGAATCCCGCCCGCGGCTTCCATGGCACCGAGCAACCGCCAGTCTTCGCTCATGACGAGATCGCCGTAGCCCAGCGAAGTGAAGTTGACCATCGAGTGATAGAACGCGGGCGCATAGCTGGTGAACTCGCCGAGACCGACAAAGAGGAGTGCCCACAGTCCGACCTGGAGGAGATGCCCGACAAAAACGATCAGCATTCCCCCGCTCAGCGCTCCGGTGGCCACCCAGAGGTTCTCGTGGAACTTGTTGAGCCGCATCCGTCGCCGGAGAAAGTTCAGGAGGGCCATGATCGCCAGGGCCTGGAGGACGACGGTTGCCGTGAAGATTCCGGATCCGATCAACAGCGGTGTGGTCAAAGCGCTTTACTCCAAGCTCCTACTGGGCCTCTTCAGGGCTCGACTCCGGCACATCCTCCGCCCCGTAATGCAGCCACTCCATCAGAAGGCGATAGGCCAATGCCAGGATGACGGCGCCCACGAAGAGACCCATGACGCCGCTCAGAATCGCGCCGCCGATCGCACCGAGCAGAATCACGATCATCGGGATGTCGACCCCTCGCCCCAGGAACATGGGTTTGAGGACCGTATCGCTGACCCCCACCAGGATCGCCCAGACCAGGAATCCCCAGGCAATGAGCTGGTTGTCGGAACTCCCGAGCACCCACACGGCAATGGGAAGGAGAACGACGAGCGGCGGCATCTGCACGATCGCCAGCAAAAGGACCGCCAGAGACCACACGCCGACCCATGGAACGTCGGCGACGGCCATCCCGACTCCCGCCAGGAGAGCCTGCACGAAGGCCACGCCGAGTACTCCGGTGGCGACGCTGCGCACGGTCTGGGCCGCGAGTCGATTCAACTCCCAACCGCGAGTCTCACCGAAGAGGCGTGTCGACATTTTTCCCAGACCCGCCGAACAGGATTCTGCGTTGGCCAGGAAGATGGCCGCGATCAGAATGCAGAAGACGAACTTGAGCACCAGAACCCCGACATCGGCGACCGTCGTGACGAGCCCATAAAGAACACTCTTCACCTGGTCGTTGTAGGTGTTGAGAAAAGACTCCAGATTTGCCGAGGCCGCCTGCCAGAATCCGTGGACCTTGGTTCCAACCACCGGCCAGTCGCTGATCCCGGACGGCGGCGGCGGCAGCTTGAACGTCCCATCCGAAGCCTGCTCAGTCAAGGCATGGGCGCTCTCGAAGATCGATGACGACGCCATGATGACCGGCACGACCAGGATGCCGATCCCGACAAGGACAAACAGAGCCACGGCCAATTTGCGACGCCCTCCGAGTCTGTCGACCGCCTTCAGGAAGAGAGGATAGACCGCGATCGCGATGACCCCTCCGGCGACAACGACATCGATGAACGGACTGAGGATTCGAAACGAGGCGATCACGAATACGGCGCCGACCGCCAGCTGGATCGTGAGATCGATGATCTGTTTGTTTGAGAAGCGGACCTCGTTCGTGGCTGACGAGTTCAAATCACTCATAGCGCTGCTCCTTACAACTCGGGAATCTGACCGGGGGCCGGGGCTCATCATACCGTAGCTATCGCCACTGCGGAAAAACGTGATGGGCGTTGAAGGATGGTCGGATCAGATCTCGGCCCGACCTCGTCGGGGAGGGGGACGTACGCTACCGGCGCAAGCGGGGGCACGAGAGCTCGAGGTTGGGGGAGCATCCGGGCGCCGGCTGTCCGGGGTGATGCCCGATGTGTCCCGGGGCCCAAGAACCGGGCCGGAGGATGGGCTCTCAAGTGCTGCTCGAAGGCGGGCGTCTGGGATCAGAATGCGCGGTACGCTTGGTGGTGAGAAACGGAAATTCCTATCCGTGATTCGGCAGTTGTTGGTAGGTGATGGGAGACGAGAGACCGGGTGTTGATATGGAGTGTGCAAGAGTTCGTGGTCCTGGCACCCAAATCGAACGATCGAACGATGACGCAACTTCCTAACTTTCTAAAGTCTGGCACCGCTAGGCACCGCTAGGCGAGTGGGACCTTGAAGTGATGCGGACTCACATGATATAACCATGGTCAGGACCATAGTCATATTTACTTTTATCGGACGACAATGGAGTGCACATGAAGGAAATGAAGGCTTCGGAGTTCAAGGCAAAATGTCTCAAGCTGATGGACGATGTGGCAGCCACTGGAGAACCCATCGTGGTAACCAAGAACGGCCGTCCTGTCAGCCGGCTCGAACCGTATAGGCAGCGCCCAACGACTCTCTTCGGTTCGTTGGCCGGGGCGATGATCCTTACCGCTGACATCGTTGATCCCCTGGATGTCGAGTGGGAGGCGACCCGGTGATCGTCCTTGACACTCACACGTTGGTCTGGCTCACCGAAGGGAGCTCCGACCTCGGCCCCGAAGCGCGCAAGACCATCGACGAGGCCTTCTCCGCGGACGTTCCGGTCAGTGTTTCCGCGATCACGTTCTGGGAAATCGCGACGCTGGCTTCCAAGCGACGGCTCCAGATGGTTCAACCCATCGGCGCCTATCGGAAAGAGGTCCTCGGGCTCGGGATTGAAGAAATCCCGGTCACTGGCGAAACGGGAATCGAAGCGGCCAACCTGCAGGGCTTTCATCCGGATCCGGCGGATCGACTCATCGTTGCCTCGACCTCCCTTCGCCGGGGAATCCTCGTCACCGCCGACCGACGGATCCTGGAGTGGCCGGGAGCGCTGAGCAGGATTGACGCACGGGTTTGACCGAATGACCGGAATGATGGCAGTCACGCTAATCCGCCGTTGATGCCTTCGAGCCCCTCGGCTTCTCCCAGATCCACCGAAGTTGGGCGGTCAATCTCCGCCGAGTGCGTGAGATCCGACCGGTCCCTGGGATCGCCGAGCTCCAGCTCGGCATCCTCAATTCCGCCCCATTCCACCCCGTACACCAC
>Ga0316187_10004567_pt1 | contig 11989 bp, 12 predicted proteins | sample CroRivburrow1_MG_FD_204927 | JGI IMG/M metagenome (GOLD analysis project Ga0316187, IMG submission 204927) | Coastal sediment microbial communities from Maine, United States - Cross River worm burrow 1 | ecosystem: Environmental > Aquatic > Marine > Coastal > Sediment | place: USA: Maine...
TGGCCGTACGGTGGGTGCAGGCCGCGTGACGAAGATCATCAAGTAGCAGACGCAACAACGAAGCCCCCCTCCGCCCTGGAGGGGCACCTCCCCCCACCTTCGGCGGGGGGAGGGAGACTGGAGACTCGACAATGGCAAGTGACAAGCGGCCGCCGATCAACCTCGCGTGCGAGGACTGTAAACGGCGGAACTACGTGACGACGAAGAGCAAATCCAACACCAGAGAACGTCTGGAGTTGAAGAAGTACTGCCGCTGGTGCCGCACGCACACACCGCACAAAGAGACGCGGTAGCCGCCCTTTGTCCCGAAGTGAGCGAAGCCGGCCCTCGGGTCGGCTTCTCTTGTGGCGTGGTGACCACGAGGGAGTGGGAACGGCCGGGATGTCGAATTTGTCGGGGCTACGCTTGATTGCCATGACACCCGGAGACCTGGAAGGAACCATCATCGGTCCGGTCGCGCACCACGTCGACCGCGAGCGGATCGATGCCTTCGTCGGGGCAACCGGGGATCGTCTCGAACGATGGACCGACACTGCGCCGCCGGGCTACGCGGCTGCACTGCTCTTCTCTGTGGCCGGTGTTCTGCTCAACGATCAACGGATCCGGCCGTATCTGGCCACCCTCATCCACGTCGATCAGCAGTTCACCTTCCACGGCCCGATTGAAGAGAGCGCCGCGATCGCGATGACGGGCACGGTTGAACGAGTCCGTGAACGTGCCGGCGCGTTCTTCGTGACGTTTGCAGCCACCGGGACGTCGAACGGCGAGGTTGTGCTCGAGTCGCGATCGACGTTCCTCATGTCCGATCAAGCAGCGGCCGAATCGGCAACCGATCGATCCGAGCCGTCCGCCGACGAACGCGGACCGAATGTGGTGGCTGCAGATCACCATCCGCTCGAAATCGGCCGGGTCGTCGCGGCATCGAAGTCGGCAAGCCGCGCGGACCTTGTGCGATATGCAGCAGCGACTCGCGATTTCAACCCGCTCCATTGGGACCACAACACGGCCCGGGCCGCCGGTCTCGAAGGAACCGTCGTCCACGGCTTGTTGATGCTCTCGTGGCTCGCTCAACAAGCCTCTGCGTTCGCGCCGGGTCCGGCGCCCATCACGACCATCAAGGTTCGTTTCCGCAGCGCACTCGGTCCGGCCGAGGCTGCTCAGGTTGAGGCCTTCATCGGGGACATTGCACCGGACGGGCAAGACGCGCAAGTCTCGCTGAAGGTAATTGCGAACGAGGCTGATGTGGTGACCGGGTCCGCGGTGGTGCGCCTCGCAGGGGTAACCCCATGACCCAACGCGAGGTCGAACGGTTCGAAGAAGATCAGCTGGTGAGTCTCGCAAGCCAGGGGGACCAGGCTGCATTCACCGAGTTGGTCAGGAACCACCAGCACGAGGTGTACACGTTGGCCGTCCGAATGGTTGCGGATCGAGAACTCGCTCACGACGTTGCGCAGGAGTCGTTTGTGAGGGCGTGGCGCGCTATCGGTCGATTCCGCGGTGACGCCAAGTTCTCAACGTGGATGCATCGCATCACCGTGAACACCGCCTTCACCCACCGGGACCGCAGAAAACGAACCGCTGCCGATCCGCTCGACGTTGTCTACCGGGAGCCGGAGTCTGAGTCATTGAGTCCCGAGCGCGGCGGTGAGAGCGCGGCGATACGAGGACCGCTCGGTGAAGCACTCTCGGCTCTCCCCGAGTCACTGCGTTCGGTTGTTGTCCTCAAGGACGTCTACGAATGGTCACACGTCGAGATTGCCGAGCACCTCGGTATCACGGTCACCGCGGCCAAAGTTCGGCTCCACCGGGCACGGAAGTCTCTCAGGCTCACCTTGTGGAGCCACCGGAACGAGGAGGGTGCATGAACGCGCGCTGCACCGTGGTGCGGATGCGCCTCCCCGGCGTCGACTCCGTCGACGACCTGGGGGGTCGGCTTGCGGCACACGTTGAGACGTGCCTTCGGTGTCAGGCCGAAGCCGCCCGGTATCGGAACCTCCGCCGCCGCCTCGGTGGTCTTTCGCGTGACGAGACATCTGCGCCGCAAAGCTTGATCCCGTCCGTGATTACCCGCATTGAACTCGAGGAATCGGACGTGCCAGCCGACCGCCGTGTTGGGCTGCGACGAGCCGCTGTCGCCGCCTCTGCAGCTGCGGGTGCCGCTGTTGCCGCAACGGCGGGAACGATCATCGTTGTAGGCCTTCGTCGGTCCCACAACGCGGCGTGATGGCGAGATCGGCGTCGTAGTCCGCAGTCAGTATTCCGGAGAAGGTACGAAGCAACGGCGACTCGGACTACTTGTTCTAACCGTCAACGCTGGCCAACGGGTACGATGGGGGGACAACGAGGCATTGTGCTTTGCCGCTTCTGCTCCATATACTCTCGGCTCGGGCCTCAACCGGCCGGAGGGGTGTAGCTCCAATTGGCAGAGCGCCGGTCTCCAAAACCGGAAGTTGTGGGTTCGAGTCCCGCCACCCCTGCCCACTCAGGAGGAGTGCAGTTGAACCGCGAGATGCGTCGCCTTCAGGCGAAAGAGGATGAGCGCGCAAAGAAGAAGCGTCGCGAAGCCGCCCAACCGAAGAAGAAGAAGCGCGTGGGTATCCGCCAGTACCTCCGCGAGGTTCGACAGGAGCTGAAGAAGGTCGCGTGGCCGTCGCGCGAAGAGCTCACGACCTACACCGTGGTGGTTTTCGCCGTCACGACCGTCATCACCCTGTTTGTATTCGGCCTCGACTGGGCATTCTCGAAGGGTGTGTTGTACTTCCTGGAGAACATGACCTGATGAGCGAAGCCACACAGGACACCCTCGACGATCAAGAGGACGCCGCGGAGGAAGTGGTTGAACCCAAGCCGCTCAGCCCGTACGACCTGCCGGGCGGCTGGTACGTCATTCATTCGTATTCCGGATACGAGAACAAGGTCAAGGCGAATCTCGAGACCCGCGTCAAGTCGATGCACCTCGAGGACAAGATCTTCGATGTCGCCATTCCGATGGAAGACGTCGTCGAATACAAGGGCGGCAAGAAGGTCACCGTCCAGCGAAAGAGATTCCCCGGGTACGTGCTCGTGCGTATGTACCTCGACGACGACTCGTGGTACGCCGTGCGCAACACCCCGAGCGTCACCGGGTTTGTCGGATCCCAGACCAAACCGACGCCGCTGTCTCGCCGCGAGGTCGAGCGCATCCTCGGAGTTGAGAAGGAAGAGGGCAAGAAGGAGAAGCCCACGTTCAAGCCGGCCTGGGAGGTCGGGGAGACCGTGCGCGTGGTCGAAGGGCCCTTTGCCGACTTCAACGGTGTCATCGAGGACATCAACGTGGACCAGTCCAAGGTACGGGTCCTCGTCGACATCTTCGGTCGTGAAACACCGGTCGAACTCAACTTCGACCAGATCGTCAAGTACTAGATCCCGAGCGAGGTTCCCTGATGGGTCGCAAGAAACTGATGACCGTGCTGAAGCTGCAGATCCCTGCCGGACAGGCAAGCCCTGCTCCGCCGGTCGGTCCCGCACTCGGCCAGCATGGCGTAAACATCATGGATTTCGTCCAGGCGTACAACAACGCCACGGCGAGCCAGGCGGGGACGATTGTCCCGGTGGAGATCTCTATCTACGAGGATCGCAGCTTCACCTTCATCACCAAGACACCGCCGGCCGCGGTGCTGCTCCGTCAGGCGGCACGCCTCGAGAAGGGTTCACCCGAGCCCCACAAGGAGAAGGTCGGTAGCGTCACGCGTGATCAGGTTCGCGAGATCGCAGAGATCAAGATGCCGGACCTGAACGCCAATGACATTGACGGAGCTATGAAGATCGTCGCAGGCACCGCACGATCCATGGGAATAACCGTCGACGGCTAGCGCCGCCGACGGAGTCGGTACTTCATCGTCGGCACACCGAAACACTCGGAAGAGCCGATCGAGGTGCACGGACTACGGACTACGCAACGGTGGGAGGGGTTCATCGCCCCGTCCGAACCACAAGGAGAAACGATGAAGAAGAGCAAGAACCGCAAGAACGTCGACCAGGGCTACGACAACCTGACGCAGTACGACCCCGCAGAAGCCGTTGGCCTTGTCCGGACCCTCTCATTTGCAAAGTTTGATGAATCCGTTGATGCCGCATTCGAATTGGGAATCGACGCCCGGCAGGCGGATCAGATCGTCCGCGGGACCGTCAGCCTTCCGAACGGGACCGGCAAGGACGTCAAGGTCGTGGTGTTTGCCGAGTCCGATCAAGCACGCGAAGCCGAAGAAGCCGGTGCGGACCTCATCGGAGGAGCGGAACTCGCCGAGGCGATGCAGTCCGGGAAGCAGGCACTCGATTTCGACGTCGTGATCGCCGTCCCTTCGATGATGTCGGTAGTCGGCAAGCTCGGTCCGGTGCTGGGGCCACGCGGCCTGATGCCGAACCCGAAGAGCGGCACCGTCACGCAGGATGTCGGCAAGACGGTCGCGGCGTTCAAGGCCGGCCGGGTCGAATACCGAAATGACCGCTACGGCAACGTTCATCTCCCGATTGGGCGGGTCTCGTTCGAGGCAGAAGCGCTGCTCGAGAACCTGGCCGCGGCTTCGGATGAGATCTTCCGGGCCCGCCCTGCGTCGACCAAGGGCAAGTTCATGCGAAGCGCGAGCGTCTCGTCCACGATGGGCCCGGGCGTGAAGATCGACACCGGACTCCTGGAAGACCTGGTCAAGGAACGCCGGTAGGCAAGTAGCAGGCAGCAAGTAGCAAGACACGGGATTGTCTCTGGGCGTTGTTCTTCGTGCGAAACTCGGCTACTCATGTGCTCATCTGTACAAACCAGTTGCCACGATCCGGCCTGTCCGCAATACTCAGGGGCACATAGCGGGGGACGCTTGGAGTATCCGTTGCTGGAACGAACCACCACCGTTCCTGCCCTGGACCCCAACCACCCCGAACACCCGACCGGTCGGTCCCTACCACGGCCGGTCATGGGGTGGAGACGAGTAGATGGCTTCCTGGCCCGCCGTCTGCCCGAATCCTCGAGAGTGGGGTCCTTTCAGGACCCGAGTTCTCCGCATGTAGCAAGTGCCCGGCCCGCTGCCGGGCACTTGCGCGTCTGAGACACGAGACTCGAGATCTGAGACTCGAGACTTGAGACCTGTCTTGTGTCTCGTGTCTTCGCTCGGCCCGGACTCATACCTCATAGCTGATCTGTAGTGTCGGCACCATGGATGTCACCATCACCAAACTCGTTCACGCTTGTCTTCTTGTCGAGAGCGGCGGGAAGCGGATCCTCATTGATCCGGGGACGTTCTCCTGGCAGGACGAACGGTTGGACCCGTCGATGGTTGAGGGGGTCGATCGAGTCCTGGTCACACACGAGCACGCGGACCACGTGTCCGTGGAGTTTCTTCGCACCGCCCTCGAGCAATCCAATGGCGCTGCGGTCGAGACGACACCGGCGCTCCAGGCGATCCTGGCCGGACACGGCATCAATGCCGTGATCGATGGCACACCTCAATTCGCAGCACCCCACGAACGGATTCCAATCGGCCCCGGACCCCAGAACACTGGATTCCATGTCGAGGGTGTGTTGAGCCATCCCGGCGACAGCCACAGCTTTGTCGAGACGATGCCAATCCTCGCGATGCCGTTCGCAGCTCCGTGGGGGTCGCTCACGAACGGTGCCGACCGGGCCCGTCTCGTGCGGCCGAGGTATGTGGTGCCCATCCATGACTGGTTCCTCAGCGAGGGCGGCCGCACGTTCATGTATCGGTTGGCGAAGATGGCGTTGGACGAAGACGGGATTGAGCTGGTCGAGATCGGTGATTTCGAGTCTGTGACGCTGGAGGTCTAGGAAGAGAAGCAAGTAGCAGGTAGCAAGAGCGGATTCCGTACTTGCTACTTGCTACTGACTACTTGCTACCCCGACGCCTGGACCACATTGCGCTACGGCGAAGCCGGTCCTAGTGTCCATCTGACACGATCTCAACCTTGGCCCGAGACCGTCGGTAGGTGTAAGTCCGCATTGCGGCGCCGACGTAGGTCGTCCTCTCCGGAGGGCTCCCTGTCTCTCGCCGGGAGCCCGAACTTCGTTTTGGACCCCGGCCACCTCAAGGACGGGGACGTGTGGAAGTAAGCCCGTAAAGGAGGACGACGAATGCCAAGACCGGAGAAGGTCCAGGCCGTCGCCGATATCAAAGAGCGTCTCGACGGAGCACAGGCCGTGTTCCTTGCCGAGTACGCCGGGCTTTCGGTTCAAGAGCAGCAAGCACTGCGCAGGGAGCTGCGTGCGAACGGCGCCGAGTTCAAGGTCGTGAAGATGACCCTGGCTCGTCTGGCCGCCGCCGATCTGGAGATCGAAGATTTCGACGCTCTCCTTCTCGGCCCGACCGGCTTGACGTTCGCGGACGGTGACCCCGTCGGCGCCGCCAAGGTGTTGCGCGACTTCGCGAAGGATCACGAGGTGCTCGTCGTAAAGGGCGGACTTCTCGGTCGGGAATTCCTGACGCCGGAACGGATCGCGGACCTCGCGGACATCGAGCCGCGAGAGGTGCTGTTGGCCAAGATCGCTGGTGCGTTTGAAGCACCGATGGCGAAGATGGCCGGACTGCTCGCCGCACTGCCGCGCAACGCGGCAACGGCGATGCAGCAACTGCTCGAGAAGAAGGAAGCAGAGAGCCCAGAGCTGCCAGCCGCCATCGACGAGCCCGAGGTGGAGCCCGACTCCGTCGTGGAGGACGTCGAGGAAGCTGTCATCGAGGAGGCTGCCGTCGAGGAGGCCATCGTCGAAGGAGCCGCCGTCGAGGAAGCCGTCGAGGAAGCCGCTGAGGAAGCGGTTGTTGCTGAAGCCGAGGAGGCCGTGGTCGAGGAAGCCGCCGTCGAGGTGGCTGAAACCGAACCGGCCGTGGTCGAAGAGGCCGCCGAAGTGGAAGCCGAAATCGACGCGGCAACTCCCGACGAGGAGAGCGACGAGCAGGAAGCTCAATCAACCGAAAGCGATGATGACGCGTCGGCTGCTGAAGCATCCGAAGAGGATGCCGGCACCGAGTCCGAAGACACCGATGATGCGGCCGATGACGCCGTTGAGGAGGAATAGAACATGGCCAAGACGACGACCGAGGATCTGCTCGGTGTCTTCGAGGAGATGAGTGTCCTCGAACTGTCCGAGTTCCTCAAAGCATTTGAGGAAAAGTTCGATGTGACCGCCGCGGCACCCATGGCAATGGCCATGGCCCCTGCCGGTGGTGGCGAAGTCGCCGCTGAGGAGGAGAAGGACGAATTCGATGTCGTTCTCGTTGGCATCGGCGACAAGAAGATCCAAGTGATCAAGGAAGTCCGCGGCCTCACCAGCCTCGGCCTCAAGGAAGCCAAGGCCCTGGTCGACGGCTTCCCGGCCCCTGTCCTGGAAGGTGTGGACAAAGAGACCGCCGAGAAGGCGAAGGAGACCCTCGAGGGTGCCGGCGCCGCGGTGGAACTCAAGTAGTCAGTAGCAACCGCACGTAACACGTTGCACGTGGTGGAGGGGCGGCCGATGGCCGCCCCTCCACGTTGTCTCGCAGCTGTCAGCCGATGACTCTTGGTTGGCGACGGGCGACTCATGACTGGGATCTCGGCGTCTGAGGCTGGGGCTGGTAGTCCGTAGCTCAGAGCTGGGAACTCTTACCATCCTTGACTCCTGCTCATGGTTCTTGGTATGTTGCACCTGCCAATTGAACGATTCTCCACGACTCTCCACAGGTAGAGCCGGGATAGCTCTGTGCGCTATCCCGATTTTGTGCTATTCTCAGTCGTTCCGTAGCCCTGCCCACAGCTCCCGCTGACCGCATCCATACCAGGAGGATCCTCCCTTGGCCCGTGCGCGCTCTTCCCGACTCTCCTTTGCCAAGCTGCCCGAAGTCCAACCGCTCCCCGACCTCCTCGCTGTTCAGCGCGACTCGTTCGATAGTTTCATCGAACGTGGTCTGCGTCAGATCTTCGAAGAGATTTCGCCGATCGAGGACTTCACCGGCAATCTTGCCCTCGAACTGACCGACCATCGATTCGGTGATCCCACCGAGACGATCGAAGAGGCGAAGGACCGAGACAGCAACTACTCCAAACCGTTGTTCGTCACCGCTCGCTTCCTCAATCGCGAGACCGGTGAGATCAAAGAACAGCAGGTCTTCCTCGGGGATTTCCCGATGATGACCGACAACGGCACGTTCATCATCAACGGCACCGAGCGTGTAGTTGTGAGCCAGCTCGTCCGGAGCCCCGGTGTCTACTTCGACGTCACACTCGACAAGACCTCGGACAGGGACATCTACTCGGCGAAGGTGATCCCCGGCCGGGGCGCCTGGCTCGAGTTCGACGTGGACAAGAAGGGCACCGTGGGCGTTCGCGTCGACCGGAAGCGCCGTCAGTTCGTCACTACGTTCATCCGGGCACTCGGCCTTGCAGAGACCGACGAGGACATCCTCGCTCTCTTCGACGGTTCCGAGTTGATCCGTGAGACGCTTGCGAAGGATCCGACGTCCACGAAGGACGAGGCTCTGCTCGACCTCTACCGGAAGCTCCGCCCTGGCGAGCTCACGACGGTCGAGTCGGCACGCGGTCTGATCAACACCCTGTTCAACAACCCGAAGCGCTACGACCTCACGCGTGTGGGCCGCTACAAGCTCAATCAGAAGCTGTCGCGTCCCCAGATCGACGTCGACTCGTATGTGCAGAACGAAGATGGGCTTCTCTCTGATGAGGACATCCTCGACACGATCCGATATCTGATCGCGCTCCACAACCGTCAGCCGGGCTACCACACCGACGACATCGACAACTTCCAGAACCGTCGTGTCCGCACGGTCGGGGAGCTCATCCAGAACCAGATCAGGGTCGGATTGAGCCGTCTGGAACGTGTTGTCCGCGAGCGGATGACAACGCAGGATCCCGAGGCGATCACGCCGCAGACGCTGATCAATATCCGCCCGGTCGTCGCTTCGATCAAGGAGTTCTTCGGGACGAGCCAGCTGAGCCAGTTCATGGATCAGCCGAATCCCCTGGCAAGCCTCACCCACCGGCGCCGCTTGTCGGCACTCGGCCCGGGCGGTTTGTCGAGGGAGCGGGCCGGCTTCGAGGTGCGAGACGTTCACCCGTCTCACTACGGACGGATGTGCCCGATCGAGACACCGGAAGGCCCAAACATCGGTCTCATTGGATCCCTTGCGTCGTACGCGAAGGTGAACCGGTTCGGGTTCATCGAGTCGCCCTACCGGCGTGTTGTGGACGGGAAGGTCACGTCGAAGATCGACTACCTGACCGCATCCGAAGAAGAGGGCCACGTCATCGCCCAGGCGAACGCGCCGCTCACATCGGACGGTTCGTTCCTCAACGACCGCGTGCTCGTGCGCAAGACGGGCGGAGAGGTCGATTCGGTCGTGCCGGGAGACGTCGACTACATGGACGTCTCGCCGAAGCAGCTGGTTTCGGTTTCGACGGCGCTCATTCCGTTCCTGGAGCACGACGATGCCAATCGCGCGCTCATGGGGTCGAACATGCAGCGCCAGGCCGTTCCGCTTGTCACGACGGATGCACCGCTCGTGGGCACAGGCATGGAAGGCCGGTCCGCGGTCGACTCCGGCGATGTCATCATCTCGCCGGTCGACGGTGAGGTCGTGACGGTGACGGGCGACGAGATCGTCGTGAAGGAGAAGGGCGCGAACAAGAAACACACGCTCCGACTCCTCAAGTTCGAACGCTCGAACCAAGGCACGTCGATCAACCAGAAGCCGATTGTGGCTGAAGGTGATGCCGTCAAGGCCGGCGATGTGCTGGCCGACGGTCCATCCACCGAGGACGGCGAACTTGCGCTCGGCCGCAACCTGCTGGTTGCGTTCATGCCGTGGAACGGTCACAACTACGAGGACGCCATCATCCTCTCGGAGCGTCTGGTGAAGGACGATGTCCTGACGTCGATCCACATCGAGGAGCACGAGATCGAGGCTCGCGACACGAAGCTTGGCGCGGAAGAGATCACGAGGGATATCCCCAACGTGGCGGAAGAGGTCCTACAGGATCTGGATGATCGCGGGATCATCCGCATCGGTGCGGACGTCGACCCGGGCGACTACCTCGTCGGCAAGATCACCCCGAAGGGCGAGACTGAGCTGACACCGGAAGAGCGCCTGCTCCGTGCCATCTTTGGAGAGAAGGCCCGTGAGGTTCGCGACGTTTCGTTGAAGGTTCCGCACGGTGAGACCGGCAAGGCCATTGCCGTCAAGGAGTTCCGTCGCGATGAGGGGCACGACCTGCCACCCGGCATGAACGAACTCGTCCGCGTGTACGTGGCGAAGCAGCGCAAGATCTCAGAGGGTGACAAGCTCGCCGGCCGTCATGGCAACAAGGGTGTGATCGCGAAGATCCTGCCGGAGGACGATATGCCGTTCCTCCCCGATGGAACCCCGGTCGACATCATCCTGTCGCCGCTTGGCGTTCCCTCCCGGATGAATCTCGGTCAGGTCCTCGAGACGCACCTCGGGTGGGCGGCGGCACGCGGTTGGAACGCATTTGACGATCTCGAGAGCCCGGCATCCGACGGTGCCCCGGCCTGGACGAAGATCGCCACACCGGTCTTCGACGGTGCGCGTGAGGACGAGATCCTCAAGGTGCTGGAGAACACGGTCCCGAACCGCGACGGCGACATGATGGTCGACGGCGTCGGCAAGGCGACTCTCTTCGACGGACGCACCGGCGAACCGTTCGATTCTCCGATCACCGTCGGGTACATGTACATCCTGAAGCTGGTTCACCTCGTGGATGACAAGATCCACGCACGGTCGACCGGCCCGTACTCGATGATCACGCAGCAGCCACTCGGCGGCAAGGCCCAGTTCGGTGGGCAGCGCTTCGGTGAGATGGAGGTCTGGGCGCTCGAAGCCTACGGCGCGGCGTACGCCCTCCAGGAAGTCCTGACCATCAAGTCGGACGATGTGCGCGGACGGGTCAAGGTCTACGAGGCGATCGTCAAGGGCGAGAACATCCCCGAACCTGGCATTCCCGAGTCGTTCAAGGTGCTTGTCAAAGAGATGCAGAGCCTCTGCCTCAATGTGGAGATGCTCTCCGCGGGTGAGGAAGTCGAGTTCAAGGAACTCGAAGAGGACGTGTTCCGCACGGCTGCGTCGCTCGGTATCGATATCTCTCGGCCAGAGAAGGCCGAATCAGACGTTTGAGGGTGATGGGAGTAGATGGTGACACAACTGTTCGATGAACTGAAGATCAGCCTTGCGACGTCGGATCAGATCCGCGCGTGGTCCTATGGCGAAGTGAAGAAGCCTGAGACGATCAACTACCGGACCCTCAAGCCTGAGAAGGAAGGCCTCTTTGACGAGCGCATCTTCGGCCCGACGCGGGACTGGGAGTGCTACTGCGGGAAGTACAAACGAGTCCGCTTCCGCGGCATTGTCTGCGAGCGTTGCGGTGTCGAGGTCACGCGTGCGAAGGTGCGTCGTGAGCGTATGGGCCACATCGAACTCGCCGCCCCGGTAACACACATCTGGTACTTCAAGGGTGTTCCGAGCCGCCTCGGATATCTCCTTGACATGTCTCCGAAGGAGCTTGAGAAGGTCATCTACTTCGCTGCCTACCTCATCACCTACGTTGATGACGAGAAGCGCCAGACAGATCTCCTCGACCTCGAAGATGCAACGCGCCATGAGCTCGAGCTCATCCGCGAAGAGGTAGCGGAGTGGAAGGAAGCCCGTCTCGAGCGCCTCGAGCAGGAGCTCAACCAGATGGAAGAGGCCGGCGCGAAGACGCAGGAAGTCAACGCTCGGCGCCGCGAAGTCGAACGTGAGATCAAGGATCGCGAAGAGCGCTCCACGGTTGAGGAGGAACTCCTCCAGGAAGCGTTTGACACGTTCCGCACGATGAAGCCGAAGCAGCTCATCGAATCCGAGCAGCTCTGGCGCGAGATCATCGACCGCTACGGCGACTACTACAGCGGCGGCATGGGCGCCGAAAATGTCAAGGATCTCATCAGCCGGCTCGATCTCGACGA
>Ga0316187_10004569_pt1 | contig 11983 bp, 10 predicted proteins | sample CroRivburrow1_MG_FD_204927 | JGI IMG/M metagenome (GOLD analysis project Ga0316187, IMG submission 204927) | Coastal sediment microbial communities from Maine, United States - Cross River worm burrow 1 | ecosystem: Environmental > Aquatic > Marine > Coastal > Sediment | place: USA: Maine...
GGCCAAGCTCTGAATTGGCGCCGGCAGCGGCCCATTTCACGAGCCCTAATGCCCCGATAAAGGCCCTCGGCATCTGTAAACCGCTAATAGGGAAATTGTCGACTGCACGTTGCGTCTGAGCGCCCCAAAGGGCGTCCGAAGGCACCTGCAATTCACCCATACTGTCGCGCTCCGTGCGAAACGATTTCTTGCTCATTTGTTCATCTCTCCGTCAGCCCTCCACAGGGCACCATCGTTTATTAATGGTGTATGATTCGCGCTTTGCGTGCTCAAGTCTAGCCCGAATAGCTCCGATGAATATCAAAGCCCTTGCCCCAACCGATGGCCGCTACGCTGCCAAGGTAAACAGCCTCCGTGACATTCTCAGCGAATACGGCCTGATACGTTTTCGCGTGCTCGTCGAAGTTCGCTGGCTGCAGTGTATGGCAGCCGACGAAGCCATCGCCGAGCTGCCGCCATTTTCCGCTGCAGTGAACAGCGCATTACAAGCCCTGGTCGACGACTTCTCAACCGCCGACGCTCACCGGGTGAAAGAAATTGAAGCAATAACCAATCACGACGTAAAAGCTGTCGAGTATCTCATTCGCGAAAAACTTGGCGAAGTCGACAACAGCGGAGAGTTCGAGGGATTTATTCACTTCGCCTGCACATCCGAAGACATCAATAATCTCGCGTATGCACTGATGTTACTCCGCGCACGCAACGATATTCTTTTGCCTGGCATGAACGCGCTGCAAGACGAACTTCAGGCCATGGCGGACAACTATGCGGATCTTCCAATGCTGGCACGAACGCACGGACAGACCGCAAGCCCGACGACGGTTGGCAAAGAATTTGCGAATGTAGTCGCTCGCCTGAATCGCGCGCAAGCGCAGTTATCCCGGGTTGAAATTCGCGGCAAATTCAATGGCGCCGTCGGGAATTTCAATGCCCATGTCGCTGCTTATCCCGAGATCGACTGGCCTGCAACGAGTGCACGTTTTATCGAGTCACTGGGCCTCGGCGCCAACCCAATGACGACTCAAATCGAACCGCATGACTGGACAGCCGAGTATTGTCATGCGCTGATCAGGTACAACACTATTCTGCTCGATTTTTGTCGTGATATCTGGAGCTACATTTCGCTCGGATATTTTAAGCAACAGATTGCCGAAAATGAAGTTGGATCATCGACGATGCCGCACAAGGTAAACCCCATCGATTTCGAGAACGCGGAGGGTAATCTCGGCCTCGCAACGGCGATGCTTGAACATTTCGCCACGAAGCTGCCCGTTTCCCGTTGGCAACGCGATCTCACTGACTCGACGGTGCAACGAAATTTTGGTGTCGCAATTGGCTATGTCCTGATTGCATTGCAATCCGTACAAAAAGGACTCGGCAAATTGCAGGCCAACGAGCAGACGATCAGTGAGGATATTGACGAGCGCTGGGAGGTGTTGGGTGAGGCCGTCCAAACTGTCATGCGCCGTTACGGCATTCCCGAACCTTATGAAAAACTGAAGGCGTTGACGCGAGGTCAACCGGTCACGCGCGAGTTGTTGCAGGAATTCATACAAACGCTCGAGATTCCTGACGACGCGAAGACTCGACTGCTGGCGCTCACACCCGGCGGTTATATCGGGTTGGCCGAGTCGCTCGCCAAAACCCGTACCGACTGAACGAACTCTCTACCGGTCATTGTGAAATTTCCCGGAGACATGCGGGCAAAATCGTTTCTGGCGCGTCACTGGCAGAAAGAGCCGCTGTTTTTGCCGGGCGCGATCACCGGTTTGTCTCCCACCCTGGAACCCGGGGAACTGGCTTGGCTCGCCACCCAGCCCGATGTTGAATCCAGGCTGATTTACACTGAGCGCAATGATGGCGACACGGCGTACCGTGTTGAAAGTGGCCCATTCGATCACGAATTGTTGTCCAATTTGCCGGAACGCGACTGGACCCTGCTGGTACAGGACGTTGACAAGCACTTACCCGATTTTGCGCAACTGTTTTCGTTGGTCGCGTTTATTCCCGATTGGCGTATCGATGATCTGATGATCAGCTTCGCTGCCCCCGGGGGCAGTGTCGGCCCGCACATGGACAATTACGACGTATTCCTCTGCCAGGGAAGCGGGCAGCGCGAATGGCGATTGGCAAATACCGATGAAGCAGCCGCTTCGGACGCTTGTGAACAGTTAGCCCTCCTTAAGCCATTCACCGACCCGAGGCCGCAAAGGGTAGAGAATGGCGATGTTTTGTATTTGCCGCCGGGCGTCCCTCACTGGGGCATCGCAATGGGTGCCTGCATGACATATTCGATCGGCATGCGGGCGCCGGAACTGGAGGAGCTGCGGCTCTGTTTTGAACGGGAGTTTCCGGACAGTGTTAACCCGTTTTTCGCCAGATCTGACGACCGACCGATTTTTTACAGGGATCCGGACCTTCGTCCTGAGGAAGCGGTTCCCGGGCAACTATCACCACAGGCCGTAGCTCGATGCAGAGGCCTCATCCCCGATACCTCATCGATTGAGGACCGTCTGCTCGCCATTACGCTCGGGTGCGTCGCCACCGATGTGAAAGCCTGGTTGGCGCCTGAAACTCCCTCACTGGAAGAGCTGCGCGATTTCCTGGGTACGGCCGACCCGACAGAATCAATAGCCGTTCATGGTATGTCACGGGTGGCCTGGTGGGCAGGCGACGATGAACTCCATGTATATGCTAATGGTTATTATCAATCGACGGCATTGCACCAGCTGGACTTCGTCAAAGACCTTTGTGCAAGTCGCCAGATTGACGGACGTTTACTGATATCCCCCACCAGGAGCGAACTCATCGAGTGGCTGCTAAATGTGGGCGCATTCGACTTGTTCGTAAACGACTAGGCACTCGACACGCGGCACCTGGAAACCGATTCCATTCCGACGAATAAGCCTCTCAGGCGTTTACAGGCTTCAAAAAACGTGACGCAGTTGGCACCGGCAACACGACCACCACCGTTACTATTACAACACTTGAGATAACAGGGGAAAACCGAGGTTGGGCACCAGGCCTTTTCGGAATACCTGCGAATTCCGGATGACCGGAAGACGGAGGCATCAACGAAAAAGGGCTTACGGACCACCGCGGTAAATCGTAAAAACAGAGCATGGCAGAAGCTAAGGAAAAAGGTCGACGCTGGGTCATTTCAACAAAAGAGGAAATGCGCCAGGCAGTGCTTGAGGTCGCGACAGTCGCGACGCGCAAGTTCTCGATTTTCACACATGACCTCGAAACCGGAATCTATGACGATCCCGACTTTCTCGAGATCATCAAGCGACTTGTTCTGTCTCAAGCCTACTCCCGTATACGCGTCCTGATCGCTGACCCCCAGCGCGCCATCAAGACTGGCAATACGTTTGTGCACCTCGGCAGACGGCTGAATACGTATATTGAATTTCGCCACGTGCGGGAAGACTTGCGAACACATGCCGAATCATTTTGCATCGCAGACGAAACCGCCCTCGTCTATCGGTTACAAGCCAGTCGATGGGAAGGCATCGCCGATACGTATGAACCCGCTGTCGCGAAACTCTACGGAAAGATGTTCGATGAGATTTGGCTGGCAAGTGAGGTCGAAATCGAATTCCGACAACTCGGTATGTGAGACGCAAGCCGATACCGTGCTACCTACTGATCTGACAGTTGCCGCCGTCGTGGAACAAGACGGCAAATTCCTGATTGTTGAAGAGCGATCATCCGGAGTCCTCGTGATCACTCAACCGGGTGGACATATCGAGTCTGGCGAATCACCGGAGGAAGCCTGTACTCGCGAAGTTTTGGAAGAAACGGGTTGCGACGTTGCGATCAACTCCTTGCTCGGCGTCTATTTATGGATTCAACCGCAAACGCGACGACAATTCCTGCGCATCGTTTATGTTGCGGATTTTCTCCAGCAAGACCTGAAAAGAAAGCTTGATGAAAGCGTTCATGCGGTCCATTGGTATAACAAAGCCGATGTCGAGCACCATGTACGAAATTTACGTACGCCCGTCGTAATTCGCAGCATCGAAGACTATGTTGCTGGCAAACGTCAGCCGGAATCGATCCTTGCGGGGCCGATGCCGATCCAGCATCGGGTGGCGGACGTCCTGGCGAACGCCGCACTCGTCTAGCGTCAAGAAGACACCCGCCAGCATTGCGCTGTAACCCATCCGGGATCAGGGCCTGATCTTCCTCCTTTTACCTGCCTTCGCCAGGTTTGGTTGTTGTAGTTGCCAAAGATCACAGGTCATAATTACGGACGATGAAACCTATCCACGACATTCGCGGCAAACGGGTCGTCCTCGGACTATCCGGCGGCGTTGACTCCGCCGTAGCGGCGCTGTTGCTCAAACAGCGTGGCGCAGACGTGCATGCGCTACACATGACTAATTGGGAAGATGACGACGGATACTGTACCGCTGCGGAAGATCTTCAGGACGCACGTCAGGTGTGTGAGGAACTCCAGATCCCATTACACCATGTCAATTTCGCTAAAGACTATCGCGATCGTGTTTTTGAGTATTTCCTGGACGAGTATCGTTCTGGCCGTACGCCGAACCCGGACGTATTGTGTAATCGCGAAATCAAATTCGGCGTATTTCGCGAACATGCGAAACGGCTTGGCGGCGATTTGCTGGCGACCGGTCATTATGCCCGCGTGATAAACAACGAGGGGCGTATCGAACTACACAAAGCGAAGGACAGTAATAAGGATCAGAGTTACTTCCTGCACGCAGTTGCTGCCGAGGCGCTTGTCGAGACCGTATTTCCACTGGGCGACTTGCTAAAGGGTGAGGTGCGTGATCTTGCGCGATATCACGGACTAAGAAATTTCGACAAAAAAGACAGCACCGGGATCTGCTTTATCGGTGAACGGCCGTTCCGGGAATTCCTGTCCACCTACTTACCGGCCAATCCAGGGCCTATTCGGACAGCTGATGGCGAGACCATCGGCGAACACCATGGCCTTATGTACTACACACTCGGTCAGCGGCAAGGTCTCGGCGTCGGTGGCAGGCAGGATTCCGGCGATCAACCGTGGTATGTCGCTGCCAAACACCTGCAGGAGAATGCATTGATCGTCGTTCAGGGTGAGGATCCAATGCTGTTCAGCAATGCGCTCGAAGCCAGTGATGCGTCGTGGATCGGGGAAGCGCCAGAGTCAATAACGAAAAAGCAGCCGCTGTCCTGCCAGGTCAAAATCCGATACCGGCAGCCGGACCAGATGTGCACGGTAACGGCGCTGCCCAATCGGAATCTGTCTGTCAGTTTTGAGGAAAAGCAGCGCGCAGTGGCGCCGGGCCAGTACGCCGTTTTCTATGAGGGCGATCGCTGCCTTGGCGGCGCTGTCATTGACGTCGCAATTTCTCGCCCGACGACGCTGATGGCGGCGATTTAGGCACAGCGATCCGGTATAATGCCGCCCCCGCAACGGCCATGTCGATGCGTTTTCAATCAAATCAGACAAATTCCGGAGACATATTATGACGGACAGCTTCGGCGCTCGTTCATCGTTAGAAGTGGATGGCGAGAGTTACGAGATTTTTCGCCTCGATGCCATCAAGGAAGGCCATGTTGCCCGCCTGCCCTATTCCCTGAAGATCCTGCTTGAGAATCTTCTGCGACATGAGGATGGGCGCGACGTAACGCGCGAAGACATCCTGGCGCTCGCGAACTGGGACCCGAAAGCCGCGCCCGATACCGAGATTTCGTTCACTCCGAGTCGTGTAATCCTCCAGGACTTTACCGGCGTGCCTGCTGTCGTTGATCTTGCCGCCATGCGAGACGCAGTGGTTAAACTGGGCGGATCTGCCGACAGCATCAATCCGCTCTCGCCAGCCGAACTGGTCATCGATCATTCCGTCCAGGTAGATAACTACGGCACCGCTAATGCACTGGATCTGAACAACAAAATCGAATTCAACCGCAACAAGGAACGGTACTCGTTTCTCAAATGGGGCCAGGGTGCGTTCGAAAACTTCAGCGTTGTTCCGCCCAACACCGGCATCGTGCACCAGGTCAATCTTGAATACCTCGGAAGAGTGGTATTCGGAGTCGAGAAAAATGGCCAGCATCAGGCCTATCCGGACACCGTGGTCGGCACCGATTCTCATACCACGATGATCAACGGCCTCGGCGTACTTGGCTGGGGTGTCGGTGGTATCGAAGCAGAAGCTGCGATGCTGGGTCAGCCCATTACCATGCTGATACCCCAGGTCGCTGGTTTTAAATTGACCGGCGCACTGACAGAAGGCACCACAGCAACCGATCTGGTGTTAACCGTCACACAGATGCTTCGGGAACGCGGCGTGGTCGGAAAATTCGTCGAATTTTTCGGCGATGGCTTGTCCGGAATGCCGCTGGCGGATCGCGCTACGCTTGCGAACATGGCGCCTGAATTCGGCAGCACCTGCGGCATATTCCCTATTGACGGAGAAACCCTCCGGTATCTTGAGTTGTCAGGTCGTGATGACCGGCAGATCAAACTGGTTGAAGCCTATGCGAAAGCGCAAGGGCTGTGGCATTACGATGACCAGCCGGATCCGCTGTTCAGCGAATTACTTGAGCTGGACATGAGCACGGTTGAACCGAGCCTGGCCGGTCCGAAACGCCCGCAAGATCGAATCCCGTTGCGTCAGGCCGATGACATCTTCCGCGGTCACCTGCCAACGTATACCAAGGGACGCAACGGTTCAGGCTCCGGTATCGCCAACCTGGACGGTGAGGCGACCAGAATAGACGACGGTGCGGTGCTGATTGCCGCCATTACGAGCTGTACCAATACGTCCAATCCGGCGGTCATGATTGCTGCGGGCCTGTTGGCAAGAAACGCGCATGCCAAGGGCCTAAAAACAAAACCATGGGTTAAAACCAGCCTGGCGCCCGGCTCCAAAGTGGTGACCGAGTACCTCGAAAAAGCGAATTTACTGGACGACCTTGATGCCCTGGGCTTTTACACCGTTGGCTATGGTTGCACGACCTGTATTGGCAACTCCGGGCCGCTCAAGCCCGAGATCGCGAATGCCGTAACCGAGGGCGAGGTCGTCGGTTGCAGCGTCTTGTCCGGCAATCGAAATTTTGAAGGTCGTATCCATCCACTGGTGCAAATGAATTTCCTGGCGTCGCCACCGCTGGTCGTAGCCTATGCATTGGCGGGCACGCTGGATACCAATCTTTACAATGACCCGCTCGGTAATGACAAGGACGGCAACCCGGTGTTCATGAAGGACATCTGGCCGAGCCAGCAAGATGTTCAAGAGGCGGTTGGCGGCAGCATCGACACCGCGATGTTTAAATCGAGTTACGACAGCGTATTCGACGGAGACAAGAACTGGACCGATATCGACGTGCCCCAGGGCGAACGCTACACCTGGGATCCCGACAGCACCTACGTCAAGAATCCGCCCTATTTTGAGGGCATGTCACTTGACACGAAACCGGTAGAAAATATATCGGGCGCGCGCGTCCTGGCCCTCCTGGGTGATTCCGTAACAACGGACCATATCTCACCAGCGGGCGGAATCGCCAAGGACTCGCCAGCTGCCGATTACCTCACGGGACACGGCGTCAAACCAGCCGACTTCAACTCTTATGGCTCACGCCGCGGCAATCACGAGGTCATGATGCGTGGCACTTTTGCGAATATTCGCTTACGAAATCAGCTGGCACCCGGCACCGAAGGCGGCTGGACCCGACATCAGCCTTCCGACGAGGAAATGTCCATCTACGATGCGTCGCTCAAGTATCAACAAGAAGGTACACCTCTGGTCATTTTGGCCGGCAGCGAATATGGCACGGGCTCGTCACGTGACTGGGCCGCAAAAGGCACGGTATTGCTCGGGGTCAAGGCGGTCATCGCCAAAAGCTTTGAACGTATTCACCGTTCCAACCTGATCGGAATGGGCGTACTTCCGCTGCAATTCATGGATGGCGAAGGGGCCGATACGCTTGGTCTGAGCGTGCACGAAGTCATCGCGATCACAGGCCAGATCGACGCAAATGCCGACCTTGTAACGGTCACGGCTACCCCAATAAAAGGAGATCCGATCACCTTCCAGGCCAAAGTGCGCATCGATACACCTAAAGAACGCGATTATTACGAGCACGGCGGGATTCTGCACTATGTACTCAGGCAACTCGCAAGCAGCGGTCAGGCTGCCTGACGGAGCAAAACGATGTTTTTCAAACGCGACAAAACGACAACTCCTTCCGACCGGCCGCTATGGCTGAAAATATCCGTTGGTGTGACGGCTGTATTACTGGTCGTCATGATTGGAATGGGTATTTACTGGTCGCGAATGCCGGATGTGTTTTATGTGACGCACAAGGCCCATGGCGAGCAATCGGTCATCGGTTATTCAACCTCGGACACGCTGGTAAGAGTCGCTGAGCAACTGCTCGATAAGCCTGGCGGCTATCTGAGCAACGACCGAATGCCACCGGGTCTGTATCTCGACAATATGCCCAACTGGGAACTGGGCGTGCTGCAACAAGTTCGGGACCTCGCGAGAGTGATGCGCAACGACTACAGTCGCAGCCAGTCACAATCCCGGGAAGACCCGGACTTATCGAGCGCCGAGCCCGCCTTTTTTGTTGATCACAATTCCTGGGTTCTGCCCAGGCCGGAATCCGAGTATCGAACCGCCATTAAAGGATTCGCGAGTTACCGGGACCGGCTTGCAGGAATCGGTGAACCGGAAGCACAGTTCTTTGCCCGTGCCGACAACCTGCGCGAATGGCTGGCCCAGGTGGAAAAACGTCTCGGGAGTATTACCCGGAGATTGGGCGACAGCGTCGCAATCTCGGTGATTAATACCGATCTCGCAGGAGACGCTGCTGCAGAGGCAAACACAACGCTGCAGGACAACGTATCGGTCAAAACATCCTGGTTCGAAATCGACGATATATTCTTTGAGGCAAGGGGCACCACATGGGCGTTGATACACTTCTTTCGCGCCGCCGAGTTTGATTTTGCACAGGTTCTTGCCGACAAGAATGCCAAAGCCAGCGTGCGCCAAATCATTCGCGAACTTGAGGCGAGCTTGCAGCCCTTGCGTTCCCCGATGATTCTGAATGGCGGCGGTTTTGGCTTGTTCGCCAATCATTCTCTGGTGATGGCGAATTACCTGGCACGGGCCAATTCAGCAATTATCAATCTCAGAGAACTTCTCGATCAGGGATGATTCACTTTAAGTAGTGTTTGTATATTATTGTTTTAATTAATAAATACCAAGCCACGACGGGACTGATTTCCAGCATTCTGTGAGTTCCCTATCGAGCACTTTGTAGTCCGGTTCGAAGCGGCCAACCAGGTTCCAGAACCGCCTTGAATGATTCATGTGCCGCCCGTGGCAGAGCTCATGAATCATCAGGTAACGCATCAACTCCGGCCTCAGGAACAACAAGCACAGGTTAAGACTGAGAGTGCCGCTTGAACTGCGGCTGCCCCAGCAGGTGCGCTGCGCCCTGACCTGCATCCTGCTGTAGCGAAGATCTGTCAGCTCCGACAATGCACTCAGTCGAGGCGCAAATTCACTGCGTGCAATCGTGGACAGCCACCGCCGAATGGCGCTAATACAGGCTTTTTCGTTCGATACCCGACCCGATAGCGTCAAGCGATGACCGTTATGGCGATACCGCACCGTCTTCCCCGCTTTTTTCAGGTACTCAACCGTGATAACGCGTCCGATGGCGGGTAATTCTATCGACTGCGGCAAGGAGAACGGTTCGGGCGGGTGTTCGACCGCAAATGAGTCCCTGGCCTGACGGATCCAGGCCTGGTTCTCGGCCACAAATGCTTCCACTGTACCTGGGCGAGTCCTCTTCGGAACCACGACCTCGACCTTCCCCCTGGGATACACCTTTATCGACAGGCGCCTTGCCCGCGCGCTTTCGCGCACAGAAACCACCGGATCGGCGGCTTGCTCTTCGACCACGCCTGCCGATTCCAGAAAGGGATCGTCCGGAGGAAAAAGAGATAGTTGAGGAGCTCTGCCGCGCACAACATGCATGTTACGGGTTTTGCTCGGGCGTTTCTCGCCCTGTCCTGTCCTGGTGAGCCCCGAACCGGGATACAATTTTCCTGCTCGGCACCCGTGTCATCTCTTGATCATGCGGCAGAATCGCGCCAGACTTGGGGAGCCTTACATGGAGAAAAATAATCGTGAAAAAAATTACATTGGCCGCCGCCATCTTTACCCTTTTCCTGGCGAATTCAGCTTCAGCAGGACACGCATACATCAACTATGATGCCGAGGGCAACATGGTCCTCTCAGGACCCTTTGACGTCATAATTCCGAAGCCTGCCGGTGCCAGGTTGGGGCAACCTGAGCATTCAAGTCCGAGCTTCCTTGATGAGAAACTGAAGGTGTCGAGAGCCGGTTATTTCGGCGACGATCAATTCGTGATGGTTCAGATAGAGACCACGAATGCGGCCGCGGGCACATTAACCAACAAGAATTTGCCCGTTTATGAAATAGCAGGACGCGAATTCCGGGCCCGCACTGCCTGTGTTGACATCAGTCAGGCAGAACTCGACTCCGACGACGATGCACTGTTCGAGTATGTAGAGACCCAGAATGTACAAATCGTGCCATCGGTCCAGGCACTTCAATTGTTCGTTACCAGTGATGATGGAACAGGCGAAGGCATCATTTTGTTCATGCGGCATTTTGCCGATGGCTGCGACGCCATGACCGAAGAATTCGAATCCGATTTTAATGCGGCATTCGAGCGATTTGTCGAAGCCATTAGAGAAGCCAACTAGTCGGCCAATGAATAGATTCCCGGGGCCTTCACGATGGAAGGCCCCGGGATTGCATAGCGACTTACGGCCTGCTGCCGTCAAAACGTACTGCGTCATCCATTGTCATCACACCACTGACGCCACCAACTTCAGCGCTGGTGCTGATAAACAACTCGACTTCCCGCTCAAGGACAATCGTTCCCTCAACGCGCGAGCCGGGGCCGATCACGATCTTCGGTTTGCGTTTATTGCTATTGCCCCAACCCGACGGTTTCTCGATCGTCAGATCGCCGTGCAGTATTGCTTTATCCGATAACAGAACGTCTCCATTTACGGTATCAAGATTCCCGCTTACCTCCGCGCCGTTGAGCTTGATTTCGCCGTTCACGTTGCTGACGTCTCGGCTAACCGTTGTACCCGAATCCAGGCTGATCTTGCCGTTGACGACGGAAACTTCACCAGTAACCGTGACACCCGTGCCGACATTGATGGATCCGTTAACACTGGTTAATGATTCGGATCGCACACCGTCGGAGATTCGCAAGCTTCCATTAACGGTCTCAACATCTTCGACCTGGGCATTATCGTCAACACGTATCGTCCCGTTGACCGTCGATACCTCTCCGGTGACAATGGCGCCACTACCTACTTTGACGCTGCCGTTAACGGTTGACGCGCCGGTGGAAGACGTCCCGGCTTCAATCTTGATGCTTTTGTTCAAGCTCCCGGCCGATGCGGGCGCGACCAGTAATATGGCCAGTAAACCGGCACTAAAAGACACAAATCGATGCTTTGCACGCATTTTCAGACCCTCAGGGTTAAGTTCAGTGGTATCAGTCTTTTTGATGCCCATTGGGACCAAATGGTTGTAATCGGTCAGGCCGATTCGGCCAAATGCCTTTGCCATAGTGAAGCAAGCAGGTAGGCTTGCGGATCAATCGGGCCAGTACTTGCAGGGAAACATGACAATTGCGCTTGAGGCCAGGAACCTGGTCAAACATTACCCAGGTGTTGTGGCCGTCGACGGCGTCAGTTTTGATGTTGAGGAAGGCATTTGTTTTGGGCTCCTGGGGCCCAACGGCGCCGGCAAGACCACCACGGTCGAAATAATAGAAGGTGTATCTCCAGCGACGTCCGGAGAGGTTATTTACTACGGCGAACGTGCCGGGGCAAAGTTTCGCGAAGAAGCCGGAATACAGTTTCAGAACACAGCGCTTCAAGATTTCCTCACGGTCAAGGAAA
>Ga0316187_10004571_pt1 | contig 11981 bp, 12 predicted proteins | sample CroRivburrow1_MG_FD_204927 | JGI IMG/M metagenome (GOLD analysis project Ga0316187, IMG submission 204927) | Coastal sediment microbial communities from Maine, United States - Cross River worm burrow 1 | ecosystem: Environmental > Aquatic > Marine > Coastal > Sediment | place: USA: Maine...
AAGGCGTTATATCCACGCCAGCAGTCACTATAAACGATACTATCAGGGATCACTTTCTCTTGGATGATCGGTATTAATGTGGCCGCTTTAGCATCGGGGATAATCTTGGTGTAAACCTTCCCACCTCGTTTCAATAAGCCAAATACGGGGATCTTTCCTGCAGCTCCTCGGCCTCGTTTTCCTTTTCTGGCTCCGCCAAAATAAGACTCATCAACTTCAATCTCGCCACTAAGAAAATCAGATGACTCTTGCTCAAGATGCTGACTAATAATCATACGCAAACGATGAAAGTAATATGCCGATGTTTTACGGTTTACCCCGACGAGATCAGCAGCACACCTGGCAGTAGTTCCTGCCACAAAATGCTCTATCAATCGCTCCTGCTTATACCAACTTAAACGACTCTTTCTCATACCATCCCCGACAATACAAATTATGCATTATCTGGGACAGCCCCTTTATTAATAGCAGCACCCATCACCAGCTTCAGCTGGGAATGCGGACCTTTGGCATGCGGTCGAGGATGAGTTCCGTTTTCTCGTACATCCAGTCGGTACGGCGCCCGTCATAGTAACGGGGGTTGGGTAGAATCGCGGCAAGGCGTGCAGCCTGCCATGGGGATAGCATTGAAGCAGGAACACCATAGTGATGACGGGCGGCCGCTTCGGCACCATAGATGCCATTGCCCCATTCGGCATAATTAAGATAGAGCTCAAGAATACGATGTTTGGAGAGCGTGGCTTCGAGCATTACCGTGATGATCGTCTCTTCGGCCTTGCGGAGAAGGGAACGTTCACTGGAGAGAAACAGGTTCTTGGCAAGCTGTTGTGAAATCGTTGAGCCACCGGCGGCAAAACGTCCTTTCTCAATGTTTTTCTCCAGCGCAAGCTGGATGCCCTCCCAGTCGAAACCGCTATGATCAACAAAGGCAGCATCCTCAGCGGCGATTACCGCGCGTTTGAGGTAAGGGGAGATACGGTTGTAGGCAACAGGACGATGGCTAAGGGATGCCTTCGGATTCTTTGCGCGTTGGCTCTCCAGGGTTTGCTGCATGAATGCACTCATCTCTGGGCTTTGACTTCGCCAGTCAAGCAACTGAGAGAATACCCAGAGGTTCCAACCAACAAACAGGGTGAATACGGCAAGTAACACGCGTTTTATCCAGCGACGTTTGCTGGTGGAAGCAGGCAGCAGAGGGGCAGCTCTTTCCGGAGTGATCTGATCCTGCATTGTTGGTGAGATATCCATCATGCCGCACACACTTCCTATTTTTTCACTCTCTTCCTATGAGGTGTGTCACAGTTTAGGCGAGAGCTGAGTAAGAATTTCTATTCATATAGCAATGAAAAAGGCCGGCTGAAAAGCCGGCCTTTTAGTGGAGGGCTCTCCAGATTTTATAACATCAGGACTTCTTGATCCACATCTCATACATCGAGACAACCCACATGAATGCAAATGCGATGGCCATACCTGTTCCACCGAATATTACCAACCACGCAAAAGCAGGATCAAACTTGGTCAACCACCATGAGGCGATATCAAGCACCTGTGATATATAAGGCATGGCAATCGCGGAAGCTTTTAACCAGGTAGGGATGCCGGTAGTAAATGAGAAGATCAGGCCGACAAACATGAAGATGAAGGCGATACCGAATAGGTGAATATGTGATACGCGAGTCAGTGACGCGAAAGTTGCACCATTGTCGGTTTCCGAAACATGTTTCACACTCTCAAAGGTGCTGAAATCAGGTAGCCCCATCTCTGCATTGTGGCAGCCCAAGCAGTTGTTTTCTAAAACCGGCTTAATGACTGTGTCGAACTGGGCCTCATCCGCGCCTTCGCGAACCCACTTGATGATTTTAAAGCGATCCTCATCGGAAGCATTTTCCTTCATTGATCCATTGAGTTTGTTTTCAATCAGAGAACCGTTGCGGTTGCCATAGTAGCTGTAGACGATGTCATCTACCGAGAGGCCAACTTTTCCATCGGCCATACCGTGTGTGAACAAAATTTGGGTGAATGCCATCATATAACCGATGCCGATGACGATCATATAGCTGGTGAATAGTACCTTGACGGATGTGCTGATGTTTGTGAATTTCCAATTTTGCATGTTCGTTGCTCCTTTTTCTGAAGGCGAGGATTTAATTTCGACGATAGAATACATATTATTATTATATTAGCAATGAATAAAGTAATGAATTAAATAGTGGAGGGGTATATCTCAGAGGAAGGAGGCCTGTGGGAAGTGGAGTGGTTGGCTGGTTTGTAATGAGTGGGTTTGAAAAAGCGAGGCAACAGTTCAAATGTTTGTGAATAGTGGTGCTTGACCGGCTACCACCATTATTGATAATGCGCGCCTGCTTTAAATCGTCTGGAGGTAAGCATGCAGCGACAATGGTTCGTGACATTGCAGAATCTTCCGGCGGCAGGCAGGGCCTGGGACGTCGATGTGCCGAAAAAGTTGTTGCAGGACAGCGACTTCGGTGTGATTGATGTGGTGACCGGTTTGTGCGAAGACGTGCACTGGGATCTGTTGCTTGAGCGCCAGGGTGATCTGTTTCACCTGACTGGTCAGTGGCGGGCAGAGATGCCGCGCCAATGTTCCCGTTGTAATGCGACGTTCAATTGGCAGGTAGTCGGCCAGACTGAGCGTCAGTTTCAGCTTGGTCCGGAGCCGGTTAATGAAGAGGGTGATGGTGGCTGTGAGTATGTCGCAGCACCCGGCGAAGTTAACCTGGTGGATGTGCTGCGTGAGGATATCTGGCTGGCATGGAAGGCCGATGTGATATGCAGTGAAACCTGCAAAGGCTTGTGTCAGGGTTGTGGAAACAATCTCAACACAGGTGTCTGCAAGTGTGAGCAGGATGATAGTGATCACCCGTTTGCCGCGCTTCGCAATTTAAAGCTTGATGGTTAATTTTTCACCACTGGTGAAAGGAGAGTAAGATATGGCAGTTCCAAAGAGAAAAACAAGTACGTCCAAGCGTAATATGCGTCGTGCACACGACTTTATCGTTCCCGCTGGCATGAGTGTGTGTCCTGAGTGCGGCGAAATGACTCGTCCACACCATGCATGTCCTCACTGCGGCACTTACAAAGGCCGTGAAGTAAAGAATTCTAGCGAAGACTAAAAGACTCTTTTGTCAGCTATCAGCAGACTAAGTAACTCCTTTGCCTGAACCTGATCATACGACCAGCAAAGGCGGCCGGGATATTCGTATTCTGGTTGACGGTCATGGTGGTGACTCTGCACCTGCCATGGTGCTCGATGCGTTGGAGATGGTTTTATCTCCAAAATTCGCGGCGCAGTTTTCAGGCTCACTAACGTTTGGCGTTGTTGGACAGGAGGAGGTGCTCACTCCTCTGCTGCGCGAGCGCGGCATAGAGAACCGGATTTCACTGATTGCAGCAACTGATGTGATTGAGATGTGCGATTCACCATCGCATGCTCTGCGTCGCAAAAAAGACTCCTCGATTCACGTTGGTGCACGTTTGGTGCGCGACGGTTCCTGGGATGCGCTGGTGTCCGCCGGTAATACCGGCGCACTGATGGCTATCTCCAAGGTTATTCTTAAAACACTTCCTGGTATTGATCGTCCGGCCATCGCTTCGATGATTCCTGCCGTGAATGATGGCTGTACACTGATGCTTGATGCCGGTGCCAATTCTGAATGCACCTCCGACCACCTTATCCAGTTTGCAATCATGGGCTCCTGTTATATGCAGGCGACCGAAGGTTTGAGTGCACCGCGTGTCGGACTGCTCAATATCGGCAGTGAAGATATCAAGGGTACCGATGTCATCAAGTTGACCTCAACCAAGCTCGCTGAAGCAGATCTCAACTATATCGGTAATGTCGAAGGCACTGACCTGTTCGGTAACGATGTTGATGTGGTGGTATGTGACGGCTTTGTGGGCAATGTGGCACTGAAGACCATGGAAGGCACAGCCCGCTTCCTGGCCAGTAGCATGAGAAAGGAGCTGACCAGTTCTCTGGTGTCCAAAGCTGGTGCACTGCTGGCGCGAAGTGCTCTGAACCGTTTCAAGGATCGCGTGAATCCGGGTAAATACAACGGCGCACCGCTGTTGGGGCTCAACGGAATTGTGGTGAAGAGCCATGGTGGTGCAGATGCTGAGGCATTTGTCAGCGCGGTAGCTGTGGCCTGTAAAGAGGTTGATGCAAATCTTACCGATCGCATTACCCAGTCGGTACAAGAGATGGTTGATGCATGAGTAACCCTTCTGTTCATATTACCGGCATTGGCGGTTATCTGCCTGAACGTATCATGACCAATGCCGATCTTGAAAAAATGGTGGATACTACGGACGATTGGATCGCTGAGCGCACTGGTATTCGCCAGCGTCATATTATTGCAGCAGATCAAATGACCTCAGACCTTGCGGTTGAGGCAGCTAAAGTCGCACTGGTTGATGCAGGCATCACCATTGATGACATTGATGCGCTGATTGTTGCGACCACTACACCTGATCTGATTTTCCCATCCACGGCGACCGTGGTGCAGTCCAAACTGGGTGGCAAAGATTTTCCAGCCTGGGATATTCAGGCGGTCTGCTCAGGTTTTGTTTACGGATTGGCCCAAGCCGAAGGCATGATGCGCGGTGGCATGTTCAAGCGTGTGTTGCTCATCGGTGCTGAATCAATGTCCCGCATTGTCGACTGGACTGATCGCGGCACATGTATCCTCTTTGGTGATGGTGCCGGTGCGGTAGTGCTTGAAGCTGGTCAGGCAGATGAAGCTAACGGTTTGATCGGTTCGGTACTGCATGCTGATGGTTCCTATCGCGACCTGTTGAAGGCGCATCATCCACATGCTCCGATGACCCCTGAGATGCATCATGAACCTGTCGATTTCAGAATTGATTCAGCCGGTGCTGCTGCAGTTGAGATGAAAGGTAACGAAGTGTTTCGTGTGGCAGTGACCAAGCTTGGCAGCGTGGTGAATGAGATTCTGGCGAAATACGAACTGAAAGATTCCGATATTGACTGGCTTGTTCCGCATCAGGCCAATATTCGCATTATTCAGGCGACGGCGAAGAAGCTGAAGATGGATCTGGATCGTGTGGCGCTAACGGTTGAGAAACACGGCAACACATCTTCTGCCAGTGTGCCTATGGCGTTGAATGATCTGTATGTTTCCGGTCGCCTTGAAAAAGGGCAGCTGATCCTGCTTGAAGCATTTGCAGGCGGCTTTGCCTGGGGCGCGAACCTTCTTCGCTGGTCAAAATAATTTTCTCTTAGGATTTTAATATGACTGATTTTGCACTTCTTTTTCCCGGACAGGGCTCTCAATCTAAAGGTATGCTCGATGCGTTTGATGGAATCGATATTGTAAAGAGTACCCTTGAAGAGGCATCCGATGCGCTTGGTTATGATATGGCTGCGCTGATTTGTGATGATGCCGAGGATAAGCTTGGGCAGACCGAATTTACCCAGCCAGCTCTGCTGACTGCCTCTACTGCCATGCTGCGCCTGTGGCGTGAGAAGGGTGGGGCAGAGCCAAAGCAGGTGGCAGGCCACTCCCTTGGTGAGTACTCCGCACTGGTGGCGGCTGGTGTCATTGATTTTTCTGATGCGGTGCAGCTGGTTGCATTCCGCGGCAGGGCAATGACTCAGGCAGTGCCTGCCGGTGTTGGCAGTATGGCCGCTATTCTTGGGCTTGCTGATGAGGTGATCGAGGAGCTCTGTCTTAACGCTTCCGATGAGAATGACAAGGTATGGGCAGCGAACTACAACTGTCCGGGCCAGCTGGTGGTAGCAGGTAATGCTTCAGCTGTTGATCGCCTGATGGTCTCTGCTAAGGAGGCGGGTGCCAGACGTGCGCTGCCGCTGGCAGTAAGTGCGCCATCACACACGCCTCTGATGCAGCCTGCTGCCGATGCCATGGCAGCGCGCTTGCAGGAAGTTTCATTTAACACTCCTGCCTGTCCGGTATGGGGTAATGCCAGTGCAACAACTGAAGTTGATGTAGAGAAGATCAGGGCGGCACTGGTCGCACAGTTGATCTCACCTGTGCGCTGGACAGAGACAGTACAGAACCTGGCGGCAAACGGCATTACACACGCCGTTGAAATGGGACCGGGCAAAGTGCTGGCAGGGCTCGTCAAACGCATCGAACGTGATATGATTGTTGGAGCAAGCGTGGGGCCGGATCAGATAGAAACCAGCATCAACCTGATTGCAGGGGAGTGAGGGAATCATGAGTGATAAAAAAATTGCACTGGTAACCGGTGCCAGCCGTGGTATCGGCAATGTAGTTGCCAAACAGCTTGCAGCAGCTGGATTCAATCTGGCGATCTGCGGTACAACACAAGACACTATTGAGAAAGCAGCAGAAGAGATTCGTGCTGCAAGTGGCGTGGAAGTTCTGGCTAGGGCCGTCGATGTTTCCGACCGCGATCAGATGCAGGGTTTTGTTCAGGAGACCGCCAAACATTTTGGTCGTCTTGATGTACTGGTCAACAATGCCGGCATCACCCGTGACAATCTATCTATGCGCATGAAGCCGGAGGAGTGGAATGCGGTGATCGACACCAACCTATCCTCTGTTTTCAATGCCATGCAGGCAGCGCTCAAGCCGATGATGCGCGCGCGCGGTGGCCGTATTATCAATATCTCGTCCGTTGTGGCAGGTATGGGTAATCCGGGTCAGCTTAACTACTGTGCTAGCAAGGGCGGTGTAGAGGCGATGACCCGTTCGCTGGCTCGCGAAGTGGGCTCGCGTGGCATTACGATTAATGCTGTTGCACCAGGATTTATTGCAACCGATATGACGGCTGACCTGGGTGATGATGCACATGCCAAGCTTACCGGGCAGATCCCACTGGGTCGCCTCGGGCAGCCGGAAGATATTGCTGCTGCAGTTGCTTTTTTAGCCAGCGATGCCGCCGGTTATATCACTGGCCAAGTGCTGCATGTAAATGGTGGCATGTACATGTAAATTTATCTATCTTATGCAATAGCAGAGGGTAGAAGGGGTTCAGACTTGTGCGGCTATGAACCTTGTGATAGAAGCCGCATCTATTTTTTCGGGAGGACTTTATGTCTGCAGAAATCGAAGCTAAAATCATTAAAATTGTTTCCGATCAGCTGAATGTTGATGAGGAAGAAATCAATCCTGATTCATCGTTCGTTGATGATCTGGGCGCCGACTCACTGGATACAGTAGAGCTGGTTATGGCATTCGAAGAAGAGTTCGGTGTTGAAATTCCAGACGAAGATGCTGAAGGCATCCAGAGCGTTCAGAACGCAATCGATTATATCGCTGCCAAAGCAGAGTAAGATCCTATGACCAGACGCGTAGTCGTCACTGGTGTTGGGCTGGTTACCCCGCTTGGCACTGGTACCAATGTAACATGGGAAAACCTCACCGCAGGTAAATCAGGTATCCGTCGCATCTCTCATTTCGATGCAGAGGCGACGGGTATGGCCTGTACCATTGCTGGAGAGGTTCCTGACTTCAATGTTGAAGACTTCATCAACCGTAAAGATGCTCGTAAAATGGATAAGTTTATCCAGTTCGGCGTAGCTGCTTCGATGATGGCGCTTGAACAGTCAGGGCTGACCATCGACGAATCCAATGCTGAGCGTGTTGGTGTTGCTGTCGGTGCAGGTATGGGTGGTCTTGTCAGTATCGAGAAGACCATGCGGGCCTATGAAGCCGGTGGTGCTCGTAAAATCTCACCATTCTTTATTCCTCAGACTATCATCAACATGACATCCGGTTGGGTGTCGATGTTGACGGGTGCTAAGGGGCCGAATACAGCAGCTGTAACAGCTTGTGCAACCGGTACACATGCAGTTGGTGACGCTTTTGAGATCATTGCACGGGGTGATGCCGATGCGATGGTGGCAGGCGGTACCGAGGCTGTTATTTGTGAGCTGGCTATCGGTGGCTTCTCTGCTGCCCGTGCGCTCTCTACACGCAACGATGAACCTGAACGTGCATCCCGTCCGTGGGATGTGGATCGCGACGGTTTTGTAATGGGTGAGGGTGCCGGTGTACTGATGCTGGAATCACTTGAAACTGCCAAGGCGCGAGGAGCCAATATTCTTGCTGAAGTGATCGGTTATGGCATGAGCGGTGACGCTTACCATATGACCTCTCCATCCCCGGGTGGTGAAGGTGGTGGTCGCTGTATGAAGGCTGCTTTGAACCGTGCAGGCATTAATCCGGAAGATGTGGATTATATCAATGCTCATGGTACATCCACACCTGCAGGTGATGTGGCTGAAACACAGGGTATTAAGTCGGTATTCGGTGAGCATGCCAAAAAGCTGATGGTTTCATCATCTAAATCGATGACCGGTCATCTGCTTGGTGCCGCCGGTGGTATTGAGGCTGCATTCTCGGTACTGGCTGTACACAACGGTGTGGTTCCGCCAACCATCAATATCGACAATCAGGATCCTGATTGTGATCTCGATTATGTGCCGAATGAGGCGCGTGATGCAGATATCAAGGTGGCTGTTTCCAACTCGTTCGGTTTCGGTGGCACCAATGCAACTGTAATCGTACGTAAGTTCGACTAAGCCTTTCAAGAGAATATCGACGTGATTTTCCGCGTCATATTGAATCAGGGCCGTAAGCTTTCCGCTTACGGCCTTTTTTCTGCATTTCCGGATCAATACTCAGCTGTGCTTGAAGATCCTTCCGGTGAGGGCAAACAGTTTCTTGTTTCACAACACGGACAATCGGTGTCGTTGGACCGTGACGCTACCCCAGAACATGTGGATATGTTTTTTGACAGCTGGAAGCTGGCAGTTTCTGGAGTCCACGAAAATTCACCTGCTATCCGCTGCCTTGTTTATGCTGCCTATGAAGCAGGCAGCCTGATTGAGGATCTACCCTCCCCTAAAACGGATGTGCCGGGCCCGGTGCTGTGGACGCTCTACCCCACGTTTTCACTCTGTTTTGATGATGAATTGATCTATCTGGCTGGCAGGGATGAATCAGCAGTCCAGGCTGTTCTGATGATGCTGGATGAAGTGGAGAGTTCACTTCCTTCGGTTGCATCCCTGCAGATTTTGAAAAAACCCGCTGTGACTTCTTCAGCCTCATATAAACAGGCAGTTGAACAGGTGAAAGCGTATATCGGGGCAGGCGATATCTTTCAGGCCAATATTGCCCGCTTCTGGTCCATGCCGTTTGAGCAGGTAGATCTGATCAGTCTCTACGATCAGCTGCGTCGGGTGAATCCTGCACCATTCTCCTCTTTTGCCCGTATCGGCAGCGGTAGTGATGCGCTAACCCTGGTTTCGGCCTCACCTGAGCGGTTGTTCCGTTCGTTTGCTAATGGTGAGGTGGATACAAGGCCCATTGCAGGCACCAGAAGGCGTGCTGAGGGCGATATGGACGAGTCGCTAAGGGCAGAGCTCCTGTTGTCAGAGAAAGAGCGTGCAGAGCATATAATGCTCGTTGACCTGGAACGTAACGATTTGGGGCGTGTCTGCGCCCCCGGCAGTGTTGAGGTCAATGAACGTATGGTGATTGAGCAGTACGCCACTGTGCAGCATATCGTATCTAATGTGCGCGGTTTCCTGGAAGAGGGAAAGGATATCGTTGACCTGTTCAAAGCGATGTTTCCCGGCGGCACGATCACCGGTTGCCCCAAGGTGCGCTGCATGGAGATCATCCATGAACTGGAGAGTAATGCCCGTGGCCCCTATACAGGTGGGGTGGGTTATGTGGCATGGGATGGTTCATCCGACATGAATATCCTGATCCGCACCTTCTGGTTTTATCAGGGCAAACTCAACTGGGCGGCTGGTGCTGGCATCGTCGCTGATTCTGAGCCTGAACATGAACTGATCGAAACCGAACACAAAGCCGAAGGGTTGCTCAGGGCTCTGTCGACTCAATAAGCCCTGTTTTACCTGGGGCATCCATTCGCAAAAGGGTGATTTGTGCTATTAATTAGATATGGCCCCTCCCTCTGAATTTTTTCTCTTAATAGGTGCAATTCTCCTCTCGAGCCTTGCGCTCGATTATTTCGGACGAAGAACACGACTTCCCCGTGTTACCGTGTTACTTCTGTTTGGTGTTCTAATCGGCCCCTCCGGATTGGACTTTTTTTCAGATTATTACAAAGCGTGGTTTCCGCTTGTTACCGATATAGCGTTGTTGATGGTTGGTTTTCTTCTGGGCAGCCAGCTGAGTAACCGCAATCTCCAGAAATATGGCCGCCATGTCCTTTCAATCTCTCTGGTAGCGGCGCTGATGACAGGTCTGGTGGTTTTTTCAGGCCTGCTTCTTTTTGGAGTAGGTCTGGAGATAGCTCTGCTGCTGGCCGGTATAGCAACTTCAACTGCTCCTGCTGCAACAACAGATGTCGTGCATGAAATGAGAGTCAGGGGGCCGTTTTCTAAGACTCTGCTCGGTGTTGTTGCACTTGATGATGCGTGGGGGCTGATTATTTTTAGTCTGATGCTTGCTGCCGCAAGTATCTATGCGGGAGATGGCACCACTAATTCACAACTTCTGGTTGGTGCATGGGATATTGCGGGTGCAGTCCTGGTTGGTGTCGGGCTGGGAATCCCCGCTGCGTTTCTTACCGGGCGTATTCACTCAGGTGAACCTACATTGGTTGAAGCCCTTGGCGTGATATTTCTCTGCGGAGGCATCTCGTTAGCAGTTGGTGTTTCGCTGTTGTTAGCCGTGATGGTGATGGGGGCAACCATTGCCAACCTTGCCAAGCATCACAGGCGGCCATTTCATGAGATTGAACACGTCGAGTGGCCCTTCATGATTCTCTTCTTTGTGCTCGCTGGCGCATCCCTTCATGTTGATGCGCTTTATGAGATGGGCCTGGTTGGAGTCGCATACGTTCTGTTCCGTAGTTTAGGAAAGTTGTCAGGTGCATGGTTCGGTGCAGTGATCAGCCATGCGCCTGCCAGCCTGCGCAACTTGACCGGCATTGCACTGATGCCGCAAGCCGGTATTGCTCTGGGCATGGCGCTTATAGCCAATTACAGGTTCCCTGACTCTGGAAGCATTATCCTGAATGTTGTGGTCGGGGCTGTCGTGGTATTTGAACTTATTGGTCCGATATTGACGCGTTTCGCCCTGCTTCGCTCGGGTGATGAAACAGAACTGAAATAAAGCATTCCTTCGGTAATTATTGAAACTATCCGCTTTGAATCAAAGCAGACATAGAAAGTTACGGATTAGTTGTCAAAACCGGCTGAGGCGTGGTTTTCGAAGCGGGTGAAGCGATGAACGAAGGTTAGCTTCACTTCACCAATCGGGCCGTTACGCTGTTTGGCGATGATAATCTCTGCCAACCCTTCATTTTCAGGTTTCTTGTTATAAACCTCATCACGGTAGATGAACATGATCACATCGGCATCCTGCTCGATCGCACCGGATTCACGCAGGTCGGACATCACAGGGCGTTTGTCAGCACGTTGCTCAAGGGAGCGGTTGAGCTGGGATAGGGCGATGACTGCCACATCCAGCTCTTTGGCCAGTCCTTTCAGTGAACGGGAGATTTCGGAAACTTCCTGTGCTCTGTTCTCTGAGTTGGTGCGACCGCTCATCAACTGGATATAGTCGATCAGCACCATATCGAGCCCCTTGTTTTCGCGTTTGAGGCGGCGGCACTTGGAACGTAGCTCCATCACCGAAATGGCCGGGGTATCATCAATGAAGATCTTCGATTCTGCCAGTGAGCCACTGGCCGCAGCCAGTTTGCGCCAGTCATCAGAGGAGAAACGCCCTGTTCTTAAGTGCTGCATGTCTACGCGAGCTTCACAGGCAAGCATACGCATGGCGATCTGCTGGCAGGACATTTCAAGCGAGAATACAGCTACCACACCGGAGTTTTTATCACTGGCGCGCATCGCCGCATTCTGGGCGAGATTCATTGAGAAGGCTGTTTTACCCATACTTGGGCGACCAGCGACAATAATCAGATCACCGCGCTGCATGCCTGAGGTTCTCTCGTCCAGGTCATCAAAG
>Ga0316187_10004572_pt1 | contig 11981 bp, 10 predicted proteins | sample CroRivburrow1_MG_FD_204927 | JGI IMG/M metagenome (GOLD analysis project Ga0316187, IMG submission 204927) | Coastal sediment microbial communities from Maine, United States - Cross River worm burrow 1 | ecosystem: Environmental > Aquatic > Marine > Coastal > Sediment | place: USA: Maine...
TGAAAAGCGCGGCCTGATATTCGCGCCAACTGCCAGCCCTTCCGCAGACTTTTTCGGCGGCACCCGCCCGGGTGATAACCGTTACGCGAATTCCGTGGTCGCCCTGCGCGCCGAGAACGGCAAGGTCGCCTGGCACTTCCAGATCACCCACCATGATGTCTGGAATTCCGATGTGCCGGCGCAACCGATCCTGACCACCGTCCGCCAGAACAGACGTGATGTGCCGGTGGTCGTGCAGTTAACCAAGCAGGGTTTCGTCTTTGTACTCAATCGGGACACCGGCGAGCCGGTCTACCCGGTTGAAGAACGCCCCGTGCCCACGGACGGCGTGCCCGGAGAATTTCTCTCACCGACCCAGCCCTTTCCCACCTACCTGCCACCCCTGGTGCAGCAGAACATCACCCCGGACGATGCCTGGGGCGTGAGCTTTTATGATCAGGCCAAGTGCCGCGAAGCTATCGCGAGCCGCCGGTACGGGCCAATTTACACACCCCCCAGTTTCCAGGGCACCGTCATGTTCCCGCAGATGGGCGGTGGCGCCAACTGGAGCGGCGGCGCCATTGACCCCGAACGCGGCTGGCTGATTACCAACGTAGCGAAATTCCCCTACTTCCTGCAAATGCACCGCGCGGAAGAAATGGATCAGAAAGAAATCAATGCGCCCGGCTCCGGCCGGCCCCTTGGCCCACCGGGAAAGATCAAGGGTACCGACTACGCCTATTCCCAGGGTCCCTTGTTGTCACCCCTGGGCGCGCCCTGCACGGCGCCCCCGTGGCACACCCTCCTGGCCCTGGACCTGAACACGGGCAAGATTGAATGGGAAGTACCTTTGGGCAGCATCGAACAGTTCGCACCGGTTCCCTTACCCCTGAACCTGGGCACGCCCGGCGCTGGCGGCGCTATCGTCACGGCCGGCGGACTGGTTTTCGTGGGCGGCGCACCGGATGAAAAATTCCGGGCCTTTGATATTCGCAACGGCAAAACTCTGTGGACTGCAAAATTACCCACTGCAGCCATGGCGACGCCGATGACTTATGCAATCGACGGTCTGCAATATGTGGTCGTGGCCGCGGGTGGTCACCAGTTCCTTTACCCGGACAAGCCGGGCGACTGGATCATGGCCTTTCGCTTGCCGGCCGATGAAGCAGCAGCAGCTGGTAATTAGCCGAACAGGACAGACCGGCTAAACAGTCTGGAAAATTTCTGCTTCCGGCGGCGTCCCGCAGGCGGAGAAAAGGAGCTTTGCCGACGACTTCAGGTAAGGGCCGGCATTGTGACTAGCCATGGCGGCCTCGTCACGAAAATGGGCGATCACTTTGTAGCTTTCGCCCTTGTCTGCCGATCGATATAACTGAAAGGCGACGGTCCCGGATTCTTTTGCAATAACCTGTTTCTGCAACTGGGAAAAAGCTCCTTCAAAGGCGGACTCACGGCCTTTAGTCACACGGTAAGTCGTCAGCACGGTGATCATAAAGTCGCCTTATCCGAAACGCACATACATCAACTCACGGCGTGGATGACGCCGGCCAGCTGGCGTGATGATCATCAATCACATAATTATGCGAGTGACGAATGGCCCCATGGGTATGCGCATGGCTGTGAGGCTCGTCCGGGTTTACCCCGGCGTGGTCGTCACCGGTGTGGTCATGGTGCTCATCGTGGCTGTGCGTATGGCTGTGCTCAACTGGCTGATGCTCATGCACCAGCACCACCGCATCGTCCCGAGGCCAAAGGCGGGCAGCCAACACGGTGAACACAGCGATACCGCCCGCCAGCCAGATGGCCGTCGTCTCGACCCCCAGGCGCGTACCCAGCTGCCCGGCAATGGGGTAGAAAAGCAGCCAGCAGGCGTGGGAGATGGCAAACTGGGCCGAGAAAAACGCTGAACGATCAGAGGCGGAAGACGAACGATTCACCACCCGGCCCGCCGGTGTCTGCACCAGGGACCAGCCCAGTCCGACCAGGAACCAGACCGCCAGCATCTGGGGGAACTGGGGACCGCTGCTGATCAGAAATACGCCCAGGGCCATCACCGCACCGCCCAATAGCATCACCGGCCGATCGGCCACCTTGTCCAGCACTTTGGGCAGCGTCAGGGCAGCCAGCATCGAGCCGCCGCCGGCTGCAGCCAGGGCGGCCGCCACATCAGTCGAGGTCAGACCGAGGTTTTCCTTAACGTAGATCACCGTGTTCACAATGATCATGGCACTGGCCGCGGATACCCCAAGGTACAGCGCGAACAGCGCCCGCAACCGGGGCGTCTTGAAATAAGACACGGTGCCAAAGCTGATCTCGCTCCAGAGATTCCCCAGCCGCGACACCTGCCGGCCGGCCGGAAAGACCGTGATAACGATCAGTACAGCTGAAACAAGGAAGGCAACGGAGTTGGCAATAAACAGCCCGGTATAAGTCATGAAAAGCAAAGCCAGCGCCGCGAAGGTAGGGCTTAGCAGGTTTTCCAGGTCATAGGCCAGGCGCGACATGGACAGGGCGCGAGTGTACGCACGCTCTTCAGGGAGAATGTCGGGAATCGTTGCGGCGAAGACTGGCTTGAAGCCCGCGGAAAACAGGTTGAGCACGAATATCAGCAGATAAATATGCCAGACCTGGGTCACGAAAGGCATGGCCAGCACGATACCCGCGCGGACAATATCCATGCCAATCAGGAAGGGCTTGCGCGAGAAACGATGTGCCAGTCCGCCGACGATCGGCGCGAAGACCACGTAGGCAATCATCTTGAATGCCAGCGCTGTGCCCAATACCGCAGCAGCGTTGCCGCCAACCAGGTCGTAAGCGAGGAGCGTCAGGGCAACAGTCGACAATCCGGTGCCCACCAGGGCAATTACCTGGGCACTGAACAGCTTGCGGAATTCGCGATTGCTTAAGGGATTTACGCTCGGGCTGGCAGCAACGGCATTGGTCATCTTCGTCTGAGGAACCGTAGCGGTGAGGCAGAAAGTATAGCCCTATGGAAGACACTTGGGACAAGCCAAAATTCCACTATTTCAGGGCAAATCAGGCACCGTCGCGACAATGAAGTCCCGCACCGCCGCCACGTTGGTATAGGCGGCGAAGCCGCCCCCGGTGGCGCAGAGGTTACCGTCCGTCACACTGGCAACCCCCAGCAGCACGGATTTCCCGTCCAGGCCCGCTATAACCAGCGGTCCGCCGCTGTCGCCGCCGCAGGGGCCGCCGCGATCGCGATACACCAACTGGCTGCCCGAGCTCCCCAGTTCACGCAACTTCATTGACGCCAGCACCAGGCGATCGGAATAACCGGAATCCGGGCGCTTGCCCCAACCCATCACTGCCGCCCGGGTGCCTTCCTTGACCAGCAGCATATACTCCGCACGCGTAATCAAGGGCAAGGGCGTCAGGTCCAGGGGCTCGGCCAGGCGCAAAAGACCCACGTCGAACTGATGGGTCTCGCGACTGTAACCGGGGTGACGAAAGGCCTCGGCAACCTCGACTGCTCGCGCCCGGCGGCGCGAGGTATTCCCAACCAGCACCCGTTTTTTGTCTGAGGTGCAATGAGCAGCCGTCAGGACATAGCGGGGCGCGATAAGCACACCCGAACACACGCCACCTGTTACGGGGTTTTCCACGGCGACAGCCCACGGAAAATCGTCCAGGAAGCGCGGCTGATTGACGGCCTTGCCGTGGACGATAGCCAGGGCCGGTGCGCACGCCATCACAGCCGCCAGCAGCAACCAGCGGGTCGCAAAGGAACGAATCAACGTCACTCGTCCCGGGCTTCCGGCTCGAGCACCCGCCCCATGTAGGCAGCCAGATCCCCGGCTATCTCATCCGCCGCCTCCGGCGCTATGCCGGCCAGGTTTTTTGCCAGCGCCTTCTTGAACTCCAGCTGCGCCTGCCGCGCAATCTGAATACGCTGCGCCTGGGGTGAGCCGGCACCGTGCATGGACTCCGTGAGATAGCCCACGGCGTTGCGCCCAAGGGTCATATTTTCAATCAGTCGCATGATGCGCATACGATCTTCGGTAGCAATCTCCGGCCTGCCCTGCAGATACTTCTTGATCATCGGCCCGACTTCCGGATGTTCCAGTTCCTTCTGGGAGGGCAAGGTCACCATCAGCCCACCCGCCAGATCCTGGGCCAGTCGACCAATCTCGTAGGGCATCTTGGTCACGTGATGCTTGCAGACATTGGCGATCATGTCGTCGTTCAGATAAACGCCGGATCTCATCTCCGATGATTGATAACTGGAGGCAATGCCTGTGGAGTAAATAGTTTCGTTCAGGTGGGTCATCTCCGTGAGCTTGTCGCGAATATGCGATGCCTTTTCCACGCCGTTGTAATCAGCCACCGTCGCCGCCGCCCCGATCAGCACGTCGCCCACGCCTGATTTACAGACATAGCTACGCCGGTGATAGCAGGTGAAGCGCTCCACCAGCATCGCGGCAAAGTCATATTCACCGTCCATGAAGATCAATTCATTGGGGATAAAGACATCCTCAAAGACGATCATGGCTTCCTGGCCGGCGAACTTGGCGTTGCCGGCGTCCAGATCGCCATCCATGCTGCGGGTGTCGCAGGACTGCCTGCCGTATATATAAGTGATGCCTTTAGCATCCACCGGAATAGCGCCCACGATGGCGTAATCTCGATCGGCCTCACCCAGGCGCAGGGTGGGCATCACGATCAGCCAGTGCGAGTTGATGCAGCCGGTCTGGTGGGCTTTGGCCCCGCTGATGTAAACACCCTCCTCGGTCCGTCGACTCACGCGGACGAACATATCCGGATCGGCCTGGGCATGGGGCGCCTTGCTGCGGTCGCCTTTGACATCGGTCATGGCCCCGCCGATCACGTAGCCGTGACTCTGCATATCGCGAACGAAACCAAGAAAGCGCTGGTGATAGGCGGTCGCGTGGGTTTCGTCGATCTCGTAAGTGACCGAGTGCAGTGAATTCAGCGCATCCATGCCCACGCAGCGCTGGAAGCAGGTACCCGTCAGCTGGCCCATGCGTCGCTGCATCTTGTTCTGATTCACCAGGTCGCTGGGGCTGGTGGCAATATGCAGAAAGCGGTTAATCCGGGTGCCCGTGTAAGGCGACAGCGCTGTGCCCAGTTCCGGATTGCGGGCTGCGAGATCGTAGGTTTCCGCCACAGCATTCACGGAGGGCCGGATCACCGGGTGATCCACGGGCTCGTCCACCAGTTCACCGAACAGGTAAACCTTCAGATCCCGCCCACGCAGGCTAGCCATATACTCTGCGCCTGTGCGTATCGACTGCGCCGACACGCCTGCCGCATCCGTCGCCGTGGTGGCCATTGGCAGCTCCATTGCTGACTGATTAAGCCGACGATTTTACACCGCCCGACGGACAGGGCGGCGCCCCGGGCAGCGCCCGACCCGCTGAGGTGCAACCCTTGCTCTATGGGGAGTGGGGCAATAACCAGCAGCACGGCCGGGCCCGTGGCGAGCGGCGCGCGAATCCAGACCCTGGACGTGATCCGCGGGGCGGCGGTCCTGGGCATACTTTTGATGAACATCTGGGCCTTCGCCGGACCCCAGGCCTTTTTCGATTACCCCTTGGCCGTGGCCGATCGAGCCGGTGCAGCTGTCGCGACCTGGACGGTCATTCACACCCTGTTCGAAGGCAGTCAGCGCGCCTTGTTCTCCCTGTTGTTCGGCGCGGGTATGCTGTTGCTGGTCACGCGCCTGGCGGCCAAACCCGGTATCCGGGTAGCCCGCATCTACTATCGTCGGCTGTTCCTGCTGATCACCATCGGCCTGATCGATGCCTTTATCTTCCTTTGGCCTGCCGACATCCTGATCACCTACGGCTTGTGCGGTCTGCTGCTCTACCCTCTGCGACACCAAAGTACCGCCTTGCTGATCGGCCTGGCCCTTGGCGTTTTTGTTATTAACGCCGGTTTACGCGTGGCTGATCTGCAGGAAGCCAGCGCGCTGCGCGACGCCTACCCCGCTGCCCTTGCCGCCCCGGCAGACGACGCGCAAGCCCAGGCGACCGTGACAGCATGGGAAAAGATTGAGACCCGGGCGAGACCGGATGCCGACAGCGAGGCTGTTCAGGAAAGCATTCGTATCATCGGCTCGGGGAAGTTCGGGGAGTTTTTTGCCGAACGGGCAAAATCCAGCCTGATTTTACAAACCGTCGTTGCCCTGAACGCGTGGCTGCTGGATGCCCTGGCGGTGATGTTGCTGGGCATGGCCGCGTTGCGCAGCGGCCTGCTGACCGGCGAAGTCTCGCGCCGGGCACTGTGGCTGACCTGCTTGCTGGGCTATGGCATTGGCTTGCCCCTGGCCGTGGCTGACACCCTCGCCCACCTGAACAGCGGCTTCGATCCGATCGTGAGCAAGCAATGGCTGGTGGTGTATGACCTGCGCCGGGGCGGGGTCGCGGCAGGCCACCTGGGCGCGATGTTACTGCTGTGCCAGTCCGGGGCCTTCGCGGGGCTGCAGGCGCGCCTGGCCTGCGTCGGTCGCATGGCGCTGTCGAACTATCTTGCCCAGTCCCTGCTAGGCGGCCTGATTTTCTACACCGTGGGTTTCGGCCTGTTTGGCCAGATTACCGGCTGGTATCTGTACCTTATTGTGGGCGCTATCTGGCTGCTCCTGATCATCCTGAGCAACTGGTGGCTGACGCGCTTTAACTTCGGCCCGGCCGAATGGTTGTGGCGTTCCCTGACGTATCGACAGCGACAGACGCTGCGCCGGTCAGCGGCTTGAGTCAATTTTTTGAGTGACTCTGCGACAGCGCCACGCTTCGCCATACCGATTCTATTTGCGGTCGTCTTTATTGACCTGGTGGGCTTCGGCATCCTGATGCCGCTTATTCCCTTCTATGTGGAACGCCTTGGCGCCGGTCCGGAACTTATTACGCTGATCCTGGCGATTCACCCCCTGTGCCAGTCTCTGGCCACACCCATCTGGGGCTCCTTAAGTGACCGCTTCGGTCGCCGGCCGATCCTGCTGATCAGCATGGCCGGGCATGTGGGCGCTTACCTGATCCTGGGATTCGCCGACTCCCTGGCCCTGTTGATGCTGTCACGCCTGCTCAGTGGCACGACCTCGGCTAATATTTCCACGGCTTTCGCCTGCGTTGCGGATGTCACCCCGCCGGAAAAGCGGGCAGCGGCCATGGGCAAAATCTCCGCAGCCTTCAGCCTGGGTTTCGCTGCTGGCCCGGCCCTGGGGGGCTTTCTGGCCGGCAATGACATTGCGACCGCCAATTTCCAGCGGCCGGCAATGGCAGCGGCAGCCTTCGCCTTTATTGCCTTCCTTGCCGTGCTGTTCTTTTTGCCGGAAACCCGGCCACCGGTGGCCAAAGCCCGGCCGGGCGATCCCACGGGCCCCACCCTGTCCGCCAACTTCGGCCAGGTCGCGCGCCGGCCCATCATTACTTTGATGCTGATTCTCTGCCTGATCGTGATGACCTTTATTGCGGCTCGCGAAACCATCTTTCCGTTGTGGGCTCATTACCGGGTCGGCCTGAACCCCCGCGAACTGGGCTTGCTGATTACTTACACGGCCGCCGTCATTGCCTCCATCCAGCTGTTTGGCATTGGCCGACTGGCCAACCGCTTCGGCGAACTGGCGATGGTCAAGACTTCGCTGGTCTGCTTCGGCATCGGCTGGCTGCTGATGGTGGTGGCACCCAGTTTCAGCTGGATCATCGTCGGCATGACCATCGGCGCCGTCGGCTCGGCCCTGTTCCAGACCTGCCTGCAAACCATGATCTCGCAAAGGGCCGGGCCCTCGGAACGCGGCCTGGTCCTGGGGGTTTATCAATCGGCCGGCTCCATGTCGCGCTTTGTCGGGCAAGCGGGTTCCGGCACCCTCTACGGTCAACTGGGTGTCAACGCCCCCTTCTGGCTCGGCGCCATCGCCATGCTGCCCGCTCTTTATATCTGCAATAGGATCGGGCGTGGCCTCAAGGCGGCGCGAGCGGCGGCGGCAGTAGCAAACGAGGCGGCCTAGCCGCTAAAGTTGCCCCAATGTCTGCTTTTATCCTGCGTCGCCTGCTGATCGCGATCCCAACACTGCTGTTGATCGCAACGGCCTCTTTTTTCCTGATGCATTCTGCGCCCGGCGGGCCCTTCGATGCCGAAGCCGACCTGGAACCCGAAGTGCTGGAAAATATTCGGGCGGCCTATAACCTGGATAAGCCAGTCATTGAGCAGTTCCGCATTTACGTCAGCAATGCCCTGCGCGGCGACCTGGGCCCATCCCTGGTCTACAAAGATTTCAGTGTCACAGAACTTGTCGCCATCGGTTTGCCCGTCAGCGTGAAACTCGGCGCCTCGGCCATGCTGATAGCCCTGCTGGTGGGTGGCTTCGCAGGCATCATCGCGGCCTTGCGCCAGAATCAGTTCGTCGACCACGCCGTCATGGCCATGGCCATGACAGGCATAGCCATTCCCAGTTTTGTGGTCGCGCCAATTCTTGCCCTGTTCTTTGGCCTTTACCTGAAACTGCTACCCGTGGCTGGGTGGAACGATGGCGCCTGGCAGAACATGGTTCTGCCCGTCGTCGCCCTGTCCCTGCCCCAGGTGGCCATCATTGCGCGCTTGGTGCGCGGGGGCATGCTGGAAGTCATGCGCTCTAACTTTGTGCGCACGGCGCGGGCCAAAGGCCTGCCTGAAAGCCAGGTGGTCATGCATCACGTGTTGCAGTCGGCCCTGATTCCGCTGGTCGGCTATCTGGGTCCTGCACTGGCGGGCATCATGACCGGCTCACTGGTGATTGAACTCATATTTAATCTGCCCGGTGTGGGCCGCTACTTTATCCAGGGCGCCCTGAATCGTGATTACCCGCTGGTGATGGGCGTCGTAATCATCTATGCAGCAATGATCATTGTGCTGAATCTGCTTTCTGATCTGGCTTATGCAGCGCTTGATCCGCGCGTGCGGCGGGCTTACCGATGAACGCGCGGCCAGGCGAGCTATTAGGCTCCGAGGCCTTGGCCCAGGCAGCCGCCGGCGTGGCGCCCAGATCTTTGTGGGCCCAGGCCGCGGGCCGCTTCCGCCGCAACCGTGCCGCCATGGGCAGTATTTATGTGCTGGCTGTGATCGGCCTCACCGCCGTGCTGATACCCATGTTCTGGCCCCACGGCATCGAGGATGCATCCTGGGAAAGCATCCTGGCGCCGCCGAGTTTTTCTGACTGGCACTGGTTCGGTACCGATGCCAATGGCCGGGATCTGTTTGTCCGGGTGTTCTATGGTGGCCGGGTCTCCCTGACCATCGGTCTGATGACCACCGCCGTGGCCCTGGTTATCGGCGTGACTTACGGCGCCGTTGCCGGCTTTTTGGGCGGCCGCACGGACGGCTTCATGATGCGCTTCGTCGATGTACTGTATTCGCTGCCCCTGCTGTTCTTCATCATCATCCTGGTGACCGTGTTCGGCAGAAATATCTACCTGGTTTTTGTCGCTATTGGCGCGGTGGAATGGCTGACCATGTCGCGCATCGTGCGCGGCCAGACTCTGACGGTAAAAAGTAAGGAATACGTAGAGTCGGCCGTGGCCATCGGCATGTCACCCAGCGCCATACTCGCGCGCTATATCATTCCCAACGTGCTGGGGCCGGTGGTGGTCTATGTCACCCTGCTGATCCCCACCAACATCGTCATTGAAAGCTATCTCAGCTTTATTGGCCTGGGCGTCCAGGAGCCCCTGACCAGCTGGGGCCTGCTGATTTCCCAGGGCTCGGGGCAACTGGATTCGGCACCCTGGCTGATCTTCTTTCCCGCCACCCTCCTCGCCCTGACCATGTTCTGTTTCAACTTCATTGGCGACGGGCTGCGTGATGCCCTGGATCCGCGGGATCGCTAAAGCATGACGGCGCTGCTTGATTGTGAACAGCTTCAGGTGCGCTTTCGCACTGAAGACGGTGAAGTGTGCGCGGTCAATGATCTGAACCTGCAGATTGAGCAAGGCGAGTGCCTGGGCATTGTCGGTGAATCCGGTTCAGGCAAGAGTCAGAGCGTATTGGCCATGCTGGGCCTGCTGGCGGGCAATGGGATGGCAACCGGCAGTGTGCGCTACCGGGGCCGGGAGATTCTTAATCTGCCGCGCACGGAGCTGGACCAGTTGCGTGGCGATCGCCTGGCCATGGTATTTCAGGATGCCCTGTCCGGCCTGACACCCACCATGCGCATCGGCGAACAATTAACAGAGAGCCTGGCCAGGCATCGGGGCTTAAGCCGGGCGCAGGCCAAAGCCAAGGTGCTGGAGATTCTCGAAATCGTAAAAATTCCGGCCCCTGAAACGCGTTACAACGCTTATCCCTTTGAATTATCCGGTGGCATGCGTCAGCGAGTCATGATTGCCATGGCCATGCTGTGCCAGCCGGAACTGCTGATTTGCGATGAACCGACCACGGCCCTGGACGTAACCGTACAGGCACAGATTCTGCGTTTGCTGGATGGGCTCAAACGGCACACCGGCACGGCCATCATCCTGATCACCCATGATCTGGGCGTCGTTGCCGGCCTGTGCGACAAGGTCCTGATCATGTATGCCGGTCGCGCGGTGGAAACCGGCTCGACCCGTGACATCTTCAATAATCCCCGGCACCCCTATACCGCCGGACTGCTGCGCTCCGTGCCCTCCCTGCGCGGGGATATCTCGGCTGACTTACACACCATTCCGGGCCAGCCGCCAAACCTGGAAGTGCTGCCTGCCGGCTGCGCCTTTGCCCCGCGCTGTGAGCAGGCGATTGCTGCCTGCCAGTTATCGGCCCCGGCCATGCTCCCACTGGGCGGCGGGCACGCCGCTGCCTGCCACCGGATTGATGCGACATGAGCGAGCCCGTCCTGCAGGTTGACGATCTAAGCGTGCACTACGAAGTACGCGGTGGCGGCTTCCTCGGCCGCGGGCGTCAGCAACTCAAGGCCGTGCAAAACATCAGCTTTGAACTGCGGGCCGGAGAAACCCTGGGCGTGGTGGGTGAGACCGGTTGCGGCAAGTCATCCCTGGGCCGGGCGGTGTTGCAACTGGTAAGACCTGCGGGCGGCCGCGTCGTGTGGCAGGGCCGCGACCTGTGCAGCCTGAGCAACAAGGAACTCAAACCGGTGCGCAAGGATCTGCAGGTGGTTTTTCAGGACCCCCTGTCCAGCCTGAACCCGCGTATGACCATTGGCGAGATCATTGGCGAGCCCCTGCGCATCCATGAACCGGAACTCAGCACCGGGCAGCGCGAAGAAAAAGTCGCCGCCATGATGGAGCGTGTAGGCCTGCTGCCGGAACTGAGCCGGCGTTATCCCAATGAATTCAGTGGCGGCCAGTGCCAGCGCGTCAGTATCGCCCGTGCCATGATTCTGCAGCCGCGGGTCATCGTGTGTGATGAGCCGGTCAGCGCGCTGGATGTGTCTATCCAGGCGCAGATCTGTAATTTGTTGCGCGCGCTGCAGCGGGATACAGGCATCGCGATGATTTTCATCACGCATGATTTGTCGGTGGTGCGCTACATGGCGCAGCGAATCATGGTGATGTATCTCGGCCGACTCATGGAATTGTCCAGCAGCGAGTCATTTTTCGCGTCGCCGTTACACCCCTACAGTCGCGCGCTGCTCAATGCTGTCCCGGAACCCGATCCGGACCGCCCCATCAGTTCTTACGGTGAACCCCTGGGCGGTGAAGTCCCCTCCCCCATGGCGCCGCCCTCAGGCTGCGTATTCCGCACCCGTTGCCAGCATGCCACCCCAATCTGCGTGAGCACGGTGCCGATTCTTGAGCAGCACGCCGATGCCCACGAAGTCGCCTGTCACCATTGGCAGCGACTGGCTGACACAGGAGAGAATCAATGAGCCAGACACGCTGCTACATGATCGTGATTGGCCAGGTGCATGATCGCGACGCCTTTTTGAGTGGCTACGGGAAACAGGTGCCGGCCCTGGTGGAAAAATTCGGCGGGCGCTACGTCCTCAAAGGTGCCGGCGGACTGTTCCTGGAAAACGGCTGGTGCGATCGCCCCAGCGCGCTGGTGTCAGA
>Ga0316187_10004573_pt1 | contig 11980 bp, 12 predicted proteins | sample CroRivburrow1_MG_FD_204927 | JGI IMG/M metagenome (GOLD analysis project Ga0316187, IMG submission 204927) | Coastal sediment microbial communities from Maine, United States - Cross River worm burrow 1 | ecosystem: Environmental > Aquatic > Marine > Coastal > Sediment | place: USA: Maine...
TAGGATTGGTTTTTCTGATGCCCCGGTTTATTGAATACCCGGACCCTAGCCGCCGAGGAACAATTCGCCGACCTTGGGGTTTGCCAGCAGGTCGTCGCCCTTGCCGGCTATTGCCAGGTCCCCGGAGACGAGGACGTAGCCGATGTCCGCGAACTCGAGGCCCTTCTTGGCATTCTGTTCGACCATGATGATGGTCTTTCCCTCGTTGTGCTGCAGATCGTCCAGGATCTCGAACACCATGTCGATGAACCGGGGCTCGAGCCCGATGGAAGGCTCGTCCACCAGCAGCAGTTCCGGGTCCATCACCAGCGCCCGTGAAATCTCCAGCAGGCGCCGCTCGCCACCCGACAGCACTTTTGCCTGGTGCTTTCTACGCTCCGCCAGCCTGGGGTATTTTTCGAACACGGCCTCCGCCGCCTGCTTCGCCTGCGCCGGCTGGTCCTTCAGAAACCCACCCATCCACAGGTTCTCCTCGACGGTCATGCCCGGGAAAATGGATTTGTCCTGGAGGATGTAGGCGATGCCGGCCCGCGAGAGCTTCTCGCTCGGCGTCAGCGAGGTGACGTCCAGCTTGTCCGCGCCATCCCCGATCCGTATCCGGCCGGAGAAGATGTTGTTGAATCCGAATATCGCGTGCAGGATGGTGGACTTTCCGGCACCGTTGGGGCCGATCAGGCACAGCGACTGCTTGCGGGCAACGCGCAGATTGAGGTCGTGCAGGATCTCCATCTGTCCGTAACCGGCCCGCAGGTTCTCGATCGAGACGAAAGCGTCACCGCCCGCCAGGTCGTCGAGCTGCTCGATGCTGATGTCCTCGGCGATCTCGGCTGCCTGCCTTGCGACCTCGTCGACCGAGATGACCGCGTCCACGTCACCGCCGTGGTAGCCGCGTATACCCTTGTCCTTATCGTTGCTCAATGCGCACCCAGGTAAGCGTCGACTACCTTCTGGTTGTTCTGGATCTGCTCTGGCGTTCCCTCGGCCAGCAGCCGGCCGTGGGCGAGGCAGTAGATCTTGTCCGCCATGTTCATGATCACCCGCATGTTGTGCTCGATGATGAACAGGGTGATGCCGAATTCCGTGTTGGCCCGCTTCAGCCGATCGATCAGGCCGTTGATGAGCGTCGGATTGATACCTGCCGTGGGCTCGTCCAGCAGCAGCGCCGTGGGCTCGTTCATCAGCGCCATCGCGAACTCGAGCAACTTCTGCTGCCCGAAGGAGAGCGACCCGGCACGCAGGAACCGCTTTTCGTAGAGTCCGACGAAGTCGAGCAGCACATCGGCCCGCTCGTAGTCCTTGCTGCGGTTGCGCTCGAACGCGTCGAAGAAACTCATCTTGCGGTGGGGCATCGAAATCAGCATGTTCTCGACACAGTTCATGGCACCGTAGATCCGGGTCTGCTGAAAGGTCCGCAGCAAACCGAGTCTGGCGATCTGCTGCACCGGAAGTTTCGAGATTTCCTTGCCCTCGAACCGGATCGACCCGTGATCGATCGGATGATAGCCCACGATGGAGTTGAACAGCGTGGTCTTGCCGGATCCGTTGGGGCCGATGAGGCCGGTGATACCGCCACTCTCGACCGACATCGAGACGCCCGCGTTGGCGACGACGCCACCGTACGACTTCGAAACGTCCTGGATGTCGATAATGGAGGTCACCGATCCGCTCCAGCCGTCTTTTCCTCGACCCGGATACCAAACCATTCCGGCTTGCGGTGCATGAGCCAGCCCATGAGGCCGTCCTGGAAATACACCACGGTGATCACGATCAGCGCGCCCAGGGCCACCCACTGCCAGCCGAGCAGGTAATTCCACGTCACCTCCTTGAACACGTGGAACAGGACCGCCCCGACAATCGGACCCCACAGCGTACCCTTTCCCCCCAGCAGCACGCACACCACCATGAAGATGCCCAGATTGATGGTCTGGTAAGCGGATTCGAGCGGCTCGAAGTGGATCAGCTGGAATGCGGATATGGCGCCCACCATGCCGACGAAGAACGCCGCCATCGCCCAGGTGGTCAGCTTGTAGCGCAGCGTGTGCAGGCCCATGGCTTCGGCCTTGGCCTCGTCGTCCCGTATGGCATTGATCGCGGCGCCGAACCGGGTGGAATACAGCCACTTCAGAAACACGAACAGGACCACGCCGATGCCGGCAAACAGGTAGTAAAACACCAGCTTGCCGACATCGAAATCCCCGGGGTACACCGGCAGGGCGATCCCCTGGCCGCCGCCGACCCAGTCCCAGTTGGACACCAGTTCTCCGGCGGCGATGGCGACGCCCAGCGTGCCGATGGCGAAATAGGGTCCGCGCAGGCCGAAGGTGAGGTAGCCGATGACCACCGCAGTCATCGAGCAGAATATCCCCGCACCGATGGTGCCGAGAAGCATCCCCGTAAAATACTGTGCATCGGTAAAATCAAACCTGCCGCCGCCCGCGGCGTCCGTGTATTCCCCGACGTCGTAGACGAGGCCGATCGCAATAACCGCCGCCACATACATCCCGGTGCCGTAGAAAAAGATATTGCCGAGGGAGTTGTAGCCCATCTGACCGCCGGTCATGTCCCAGGTCAGCGCCACGATGATCATCAGCCACAATGTCGCGAGCTGCGTCCGGAAGTCGGGGAAAAGGAACGGCGCCACCAGCGTTGCTGCCAGCAGAACGGTGTAGAGGGTTATTTGCCTGGCGTTCAACCGCGCATCCGCCTACTGGAGGCTCTGTCGCATGCGGCGCTGCTGGATCAGCCGCACCAGCAGTACGAGCAGCAGCAACAGCACAGCAACCGCCTGCTGGTAGCCGATGCCGAATATGTGCGCACCGTACTGCTCGAGCGCCCCGATGCCGAGCCCGGCCGAAATGACCCCGGGCAGGTTGCCCAGACCCGCCGCGGTGACGATCACGAAGGCACGGATGGAATAGGCGATGCCGTAGAAGGGCTGGATCACCCAGACCATCACGATGATGGCGCCGGCAGCGCCGCAGATCGCCGCATTCAGGGAAAAAGTGAACGCGTAGACTTTCTCCGTGTCGATGCCTAGCACCCGCGCCGCCCGGGCATCCTGCGCCGTGGCCCGTATGGCCTGCCCCATGCGGCTGGTCTTCATGAAGATGACGACGCAGGTGGCCAGTACAGCGGCCATCAATACTCCGAGCAGCTTGGCGATGGGGATGTCCACGAATCCGTCGAAGAAATACAGCGTGTCGTATTCGAGTTGTATGCTCTGCGTGTCGGAGCCGAACAGCAGGTTGAGAATCTGCGCAATCATGATGGCGAGGCCGAAGGTCGCGAGCAGGGACGTAAACAGGTCGCGCTCGATGACGCGCGTGATCACCAGTTTGTAGATCACCCAGCCGATGCCCCAGAGCACGATGAACGCGATCGGCACACCGAACAACGGCGGCATTCCCTTGCCCGCCAGCCACCAGGACACGTAGCCGCCGGCGATCACGAAATCGCCCTGGGCAAGGTTCTTGACGTTCATCACGCCCCACACCAGCGCCAGTCCGTAAGCGGCCAGCGCGAACAGGGCTCCGACCATCACGCCATCGACGATGATCTTGAGATTGACAACCGGAAACTCGAACAGAAGGGAAATGTTCCCCAGGACCTGTTCCATGGGCTCAGGCCGGTATCCTTGTTCCGCACCGGGTGCCGGCGGGCGGCACCCGGTTCACGGACGTCATGATGCTAGTTGCGCGGCCAGTTGAGCTTGTGCGACGCAAACTCGGAAGGCGCGACGACGTTGTACTGGCCGTCCTGGATCTGCCGCAGCACCATCGGTTTGGCGATGTTGTTGCCCGCCTCCGAAAACTTGATGCCACCGTAAAACGTCATGAGATCGGTCGCCGCGATGGCATCGCGGACGGCTTCCTTGTCCAGCGAGCCGGCGCGCTCGAAAGCATCCTTGAACACGTACACGGCGGCCGAGGCCTGTGCGATCTGGTAGGGCACGGTTTTATCGGCGTACTCAGGGAAAGCCATCTTGAACTCTTTCTCGTAGTTCGCCGCGCTGCCGAACAGCGGATCCTCGTAGGACAGCGTCTCGGCCCACTGCGTGGAACACAGGATGTCGTTGGCGGAGTCCCCGAAATTGCCCACCACGTCGGCGGCTTCACAGTGCGTAACGGCAATCATTGGCACGCTGATCTTCTGCTCGCCGATCTGGCGCACCGCGGTGGCCGCGCCCTTGGAGTGACCACTCACGATCAACAGGTCAGGCTTCAGCAGCTTGACCTTGGTCAGAATTGCGCTCATGTCGGAGAGGTCGCGCGGCAGCTTTTCGTCGATGACGGTCTGCATGCCGAACTTGCCCGCGTCCTCCAGCACACCCGCACGGATGTCCAGCGAGAACGGATCGTTCTCGACCGCGATTGCAACTTTTACACTGGAGGGGTCCTTGCCGGATTTCTCCGCCATTTCGGCGGCCAGCGTAACAGCCGACGCCAGGTACTGTTCCGACGTGGAGAGGACCGCAAACAGGTACCTGTATCCCTTGTTGAAAAGAGATCGGGACGCGCCCTCGGCTTCCACCATCGGGATCTGGTATTTCTCGGTTACCGGTGCGATGGCCTTGGTCATGCCCGAAGAGTAGGGGCCCAGCATGTACTGCACGTTATCCTGGTTGACGAGGCGCTCGGTCAGCGTCGCGGCCCGGTCGCCCTTGGACTCGTCATCGTAGTAGATCACCTTGAAGTTGTAGCACTTGTCCCCGACCTTGGCGCCACCCGCGTCCTTGATCTTCTGGATGGCGAACTCGTAGCCGTTCTTCGCGTGCACACCGTTGGTCGCATACTTGCCGGTGAGCGAGATCGCGGAACCGAGCGTGATTTCCTCACACTCCATCGCGCTGGCGGCCTGTGAAATCGTGAGGAATGCGCCCGTCAGGCACACGGCGAGTGCAGGTAAGCTTTTCATACGTCTCTCTCCTTCAATGGCTTCGGGTTGCGGCCGGTGTCGCTGCACCAGCTCGCTTGTAAGCCGGTAAATTATAAACCCCGTGCTCGCGTACTATCCAGCGCAATAAACACCCGTTTTTTTTAGATGCGCTGAATTCTGGATAAAACTGGTGTACCCCGTCATGATTATTGGCTTTGAATGTGCCAATATTTGGGTTGAGGTACACTAGGCCAATTCGCCGTATCCTCAAGGAGTACACTGCGTTGCGTGATAATTCCAGGCAGCTCGAAGTCCGGGTGTGGCGTGGCGACCCTTCCGGCGGCCGGCATATCGACTACCGCGTACCCGAACTCGACAATCAGACGGTCCTCGACGTCGTGACCTGGATCCAGCGCAACAGCGACCCCTCCCTGAGTTACCGGTTCGCCTGCCGGGTGGGCATGTGCGGCTCCTGTGCCATGACGGTCAACGGCGTGCCGCGCTGGACCTGCCGCACGCACGTCCGTAAAGTGGCGCAGGACAGCGCCCTCACCGTCGAACCGCTGCGCAACCTGCCGGTGATCAAGGATCTGGCCTGCGACATGTCCGGCTTTTTCGACAAGTGGGACCGGGCGATGGGGAGGTTCCACGCCACCGCGAACCGGTACGACGCGATCGCCGCCATCTCTCCCGATTCCGACCGGAGAAGAGAAGCGGATGCCGGTATCGAGTGCATCAACTGCGCGGTCTGCTACGCCGCGTGCGACGTCGTCGCTCTGAGAACGGATTATCTCGGGCCGGCGGCGTTGAATCGTGCATGGACCCTGGTCAACGACGCACGCGACGGGGCGCAATCCGCACGCCTGCGCACGGTGGCTTCGGATGCCGGCTGCCACAGCTGCCATTCCCACCAGAGCTGTTCCACCTGGTGCCCAAATGAACTCAATCCCACCGCGTCCATCGCGGGTCTCAAGCGGACATCGTCGATCGCGGCGCTGACCGGCAAACTGTCCAGGAACGCCGGCTAGCCGCAATGCTCTACCTGGCACAGAGAATCAGCGCGATGATCCTGGCTCCACTGGTGCTCGTGCACCTGGTCCTGATCGTGTACGCCATCCAGGGCGGGCTGGATGCTGCGGAGATCCTGACACGGACCCGGGGTAGCGTGATCTGGGGAACGTTCTACGGATTGTTCGTGGTGGCGGTCTCGGTACACGCCGCCATCGGCCTGAGGACCATCGGACAGGAGTGGTTGCGGCTGAAAGGCGGAGTGCTCGACGCCCTCGCCCTTTCCGCCGGGCTCGGTCTGCTGGTGCTTGGTACAAGAGCGGTCTACGCAGTGGTCGCAGCATGATCCGGCCCCATCAGCGACATGCGCTCCGGCTTGCGGCCCTCGTGCACCGCCTGTCCGGCATCGGTCTCGCGTTATTTCTTCCGCTCCATTTCTACGTTCTCGGTATGGCGATCAATGGCGACCAGGCGCTGAACGGATTACTGCGCTGGACTGAACACCCGCTTCTGAAGACCGTCGAGTTCGGGCTGGTACTGTTCCTGGCGCTGCATCTGTTCGGTGGCCTGCGATTGCTCGTCCTCGAGTTCATGCCCTGGCGACCTGCCCAGAAAACCTACGCCGCGCTGGCCGCGGCGCTGTCCGTTTTCTTTGCGCTGCTGTTTCTCTTCCGCGCGGTTTGACCCAGGACTGATGAACTGCGAGCGGCACGACACTGACATTCTCATCCTGGGCTCCGGCGGTGCGGGACTGTTCGCGGCACTGCACGCCCGCCAAGCGGCCCCGGAACTCAAGGTCACGGTCGTGGTGAAGGGGCTGATGGGCAAGTGCGGCTGCACGCGCATGGTCCAGGGCGGCTACAACGTCGCACTCGGGCACGGGGACTCCGTGGAGCGCCATTTCATGGACACGATCCAGGGCGGCAAGTGGCTGCCGCACCAGGAACTGGCGTGGAAGCTGTGCGAGACCGCGGTCACGCGGGTCCGTGAACTGGAGAACGAACTGGGCTGTTTCTTCGACAGGAACAGCGACGGGTCGCTGCACCAGAAAGCGTTCGCGGGCCAGACCTTCGACCGCACCGTCCACAAGGGCGACCTCACGGGAATCGAGATCATCAACCGCCTGATGGAACAGGTCCGGGCGCTGCCCGTCGAAACCATGGAAGAGCACCGGGCACTGGCGCTGATTCCGGACAAGGCGGGTGAACGGGTGTGCGGCGTCCTTCTGGTGGACATGCGCACCGGTGATTTTCGCTTCGTGCGCGCCCGCGCCGTGCTGATGGCGACCGGCGGCGGTCCGACGATGTACAAATTCCACACGCCGTCCGGCGACAAATCCATGGACGGGCTTGCCATGGCCCTGCGCTACGGCCTGCCCCTGCGCGATATGGAAATGGTCCAGTTCCATCCGACGGGCCTGCTTGCCGGTGCACACACCCGGATGACGGGCACCGTGCTGGAAGAAGGACTGCGCGGCGCCGGCGGCCACCTGCTCAATGCCGATGGCCACCGCTTCATGTTCGACTACGACGCGGACGGCGAGCGGGCCACGCGCGACATCGTCAGCCGCGCGCTGTACTCGGAGATGCGCAGCGGCCGCACGACGCCCGGCGGTGGTGTGTACATATCAATGGGCCACCTGGGCCCGGACCTCGTGCGGCAAAAATTCAAGGGCATGGTGCGGCGTTGTGAGGACTGCGGTTTCGATCTCGCCGCCGGCCGGGTCGAGGTGGTGCCCACGGCGCACTACCTGATGGGTGGGATCGTGTGCGACACGGACACGGCAACCGGGATACCCGGACTGTTCGTGGCCGGTGAGGATGCCGGTGGCGTCCACGGCGCCAACCGGCTCGGCGGCAACGGGGTAGCGAATTCCACCGTGTACGGTGGCGTCGCCGGCGCGGCCATGGCGGCGTTCGCCGGGGAAAGCGGTCTCGCTTTGCCGGAACCGGACCAGGAGAGGATAGAATCCGAAATGGACCAGGCGTGCCGGGCCTTTCGTCTGCCCGGAGGCGACGTCAACGCCCTGCGCGAAAAACTCATGAACGTCATGTGGGACAATGTCGGCGTAATGCGCACTGGCGCAAACCTGGAGGCAGCCGTGGAACAGATCGGGGAACTCGGCGGCGAGTTGATGACCACCGGCGTGGGTGGTGACCGCGTATTCAACCTGACCTGGCACGACTGGTTGAACCTGCGCAGCCTGGTGGAGATTGCCGGCGTGATCACCACTGCCGCCCTGTCCAGGCAAAACTCCCGCGGCGCGCACTATCGCGAGGATTTCAGGGACGAAGGAGCGCTGGATTCGTCGTACTTCACCGTGGTCCGTCGCGGCCCTGATGGTTTGAAGGTGGACCGGGAGCCGGTGCGGTTCAGCCTGGTCAAACCCGGGCATACCCTGATAACGGAGCAACCGACTACGCCAAACGAAATATGAATACGATCCAGACTGACAACATCGAGCGAGCCGCCTACAACATCATGACCCGGGCGGCGATTGATATACCCGAGGACTATCGCGAGTCCATCGTCGGCATGGCGGATCGCGAAGACAACCCGCTTTCGTGCTTCGTGCTCCAGACCATGATCGAAAACTACGCCGCGGCAACCGACGACCGGCGGCCGATGTGCGCGGACACCGGCCTGCCCCGCTATTTCGTCAAGGTCGGCAACGAGGCGCGAATAGAGGGCGGCTTCGTGACCCTGGAACGCGCGTTGCGATCCGCGACCGCCAGGGCGACCCACGACATCCCGCTAAGACCCAACCGCGTCCACCCGCTGTGGCGGACCGACCTCAACAACAATGTCGGCATCAACGCGCCCGAGATCGACTGGAGCTTCGAGCCGGAAGTGGACTGGGTCGACATCACCACGGTGCACAAGGGGGGACTGTTCGGCAGCGACTACAGGATGCTGTTCCCGGGCGACGGCATCGACGGCATCAAACGCTTCCTGCTCGATGTCCTCATCGCATTCGGCAAACGCGGCCTCGCCTGCCAGCCCGCCATCGTCGGCGTCGGGCTGGGCGGTTCGAAGGATACCTGCATGGTGCTGGGGAAGCAGGCCGCCTGCCTGCGGGTGGTCGGAGATCGCAACCCGGACCCAAAGATCGCCGAACTGGAACTGGAACTCAAGGAACTGGGCAACAGCATCGGCATGGGGCCGATGGGATTCGTCGGGCGCTCCATGGTGGCCGATCTGCACATCGAGGTCGGTTACACCCACACCGGCGGAATGCCGATGAGCGTCCACACCTTCTGCCTCGCGTCGCGGCGCGCCACCGTCCGCCTCCTGGCCGACGGAACGGAGGAATATCGCACCGATCCCCGATGGTTTACCGCATACAGCCGTCGTGACACGGTAGAATGGACGAATGAATCAACCTCTTAAACAGGTGCAACTTGATCTCCCGGCGTCGCCGGAAGACATCGCGCGCCTCGAGATCGGTTCCATCGTGTATCTCGACGGGCTGGTCTACACCGGCCGTGAAGGCGTGTACAAGCGCGTGATCGAGGATGGATTCGACATCCCGGTCGATTTCTCCGGACGGGGCAATGCGAATTTTCACTGTTCACCGGCGGCCGCCATCGAACCGGACGGCAGTTGCAACGTCGGCGGCGTCACCGCCACCGCAAGTTTCAGGTTCTCAAAGTGGATGAAGCGGTGGTTTGAATTATCCGACGCAAAAATAATCATCGGCAAGGGCGGGATGTCCAGCAAGGACTACAGGGAACTGTTCGTACCGGCCGGCGCGGTCTACCTGACCACCGTGGGCTATGGTACCGGCGCACTGCTTGGGCGTGGCATCACCTCGGTGCGCGACGTGTTCTGGGTGAAGGAACTGGGCAACGCGCAGGCAATGTGGATATTCGAGGTGCGAAACTTCGGCCCTTTCCTGGTCGACAGCGACCTCGAGGGAAACAGCCTGTTCGCACAACAGGGCCAGCAGATCAACGCCAACCTGGAGAAACTGTACGCCGGTCTCAAGCCCCCGGCCCTGAGCCGCTTCGGTGAAACAGACGACCGCAGCGACGAACTGATTTGATTACACCACCATCTGCACGGGCGGAACGACGCGGCGTCAGACCAGCAGTCACTGCCAGGAGCGAAGCAACGCGGCATTCCAGATGTACTGTTTGGTCAACGACAATCCGGGTTGTTTCGCCGCGATTGCATGACAACATCTCCATTGGAGAAAAAGTCAGATCAATGAGAAATCGTAACCCCACATGCTGAAAACCTACTTGAGAATCGAAAGCCAATGAGAGGCGCTGATCTGGTCGTTGAAGAACTCCGGGAAGCGGGAGTCGAAAAAATTTTTACACTCTCCGGGAACCAGATAATGCCCCTCTTCGATGCCTGCATCGACAGCGGTATCGAACTGGTCCACGTCCGGCACGAGGCCGCCGCCGTTTACATGGCAGACGCGTGGTCGCAGCTCACCGGGAAGGTCGGGGTGGCCCTGGTGACCGCGGCACCCGGATTCGTCAACTGCCTGACCGCGTTGTACGGCACCAGCGGCACCGAAAGCGCAGTGGTGCTGTTGAGCGGCGATTCACCGGTATCCCAGGACGGGCGGGGCGCCTTTCAGGAGTTGCACCAGACCGGCGTCTCCGAGGGCATCGTCAAACACGCACACCGGTGTGTGGATCCCGACAAGCTGGACTACGACATCGCACGCGCAATCCGGGTCGCAACGGACGGACGACCGGGCCCGGTCCACCTGGCGCTCCCCTTCGACGTGCTGAATGCCGGGATCAGCGAGCCGCACATGCGTGAACCGAATCCGTTTTCCAATCCACCGCTCGAACCCGATGACGGGGAAGTACAGCAAACGATCAGCCTCCTGTGCGCGGCGGCCAAACCCCTGATCCTGACCGGCCCCGCGCTGAATCCTACCCGTGCTCCCGGTGCCGTACTTTCCCTGGCCGACAAGTTCGACGTGCCGGTAGTCACCGTGGAAAGCCCCCGAGGACTCAGGGGACCCGAACTGGGAGACTTGAGGAACGTCCTGCCGCAAGCCGATCTCGTGCTGTTGCTCGGCAAGCGGGCGGATTTCACGATCGCTTTCGGGCAACCGCCGGCCTTCGACTCCGGGTGCCGATTCATCGCGGCCGACGCAGAATCCGATGCGATCGAACTCGCGGAACGCAATCTCGGTGCGCGCCTGGTCCAGTCTGTCCACGCGGATCCCGCGGCCATGGCCGGCGCCATGGACGCGCTCGAAATCCAGCCGGGGACGCCGCGCGCCGAATGGCGCGACACCGTCGCAGATTCGATCGCCTCGCGATTCATCGATACCGGGAAAGTGATGTCGGACGACGGTCGTATCCTCCCTGCGCAACTGTGCCGCAGCGTGCAGCGGCTGCTTGACGCCGCGGACGATCCGATCCTGCTGGCCGACGGCGGCGAATTCGGACAGTGGGCCCAGGCCTGCGTGACGGCGCCGACCCGTCTGATCAACGGCACGGCCGGCGCCATTGGCGGGGTGTTGTGCTACGCCCTCGCGGCGGGGTTGTGCCGACCCGGTGCCACGGTGGTTGCGATGATGGGAGACGGCACCGCCGGCTTTCACCTGAGCGAGTTCGACACCGCGGTCCGCTACGGCATACGGTTCCTGGCCGTCATCGGCAACGACGCGCGCTGGAACGCGGAGTACCAGATCCAGAAACGCGACTACGGCGGGGATCGGCTGATCGGGTGCGAATTGCTGCCGACCCGCTACGACCTGGCCGTGGCGGGCCTGGGTGGCCACGGTGAGTACGTCACAAAACCTGAAGAGCTCGACGACGCACTCGACCGTGCTGCGTCAAGTGGTCTGCCGGCATGCATCAACGTCCGGATCGAAGGTGTCGCCGCACCCGCGGGTGCCGGCCACTAGCCCGCAAATCCCACCGGTCAGCGTGGTGGAGTGTTGAATATATAGATCGGGCTTGACCAGACCAGGTGGCCGTCTTCCTGGGTCAGGCAGACATATAGCGCGTTATCGCCCTCGCTGCGCAGCGGGATGGTGCGCTCAACGTGCACCTTCCTGTTCGGATTCTCGTCCGGCAGGCGAAACACGCGGATACGCCGCCCGATGCCGCCCGCCTCGAAT
>Ga0316187_10004574_pt1 | contig 11979 bp, 13 predicted proteins | sample CroRivburrow1_MG_FD_204927 | JGI IMG/M metagenome (GOLD analysis project Ga0316187, IMG submission 204927) | Coastal sediment microbial communities from Maine, United States - Cross River worm burrow 1 | ecosystem: Environmental > Aquatic > Marine > Coastal > Sediment | place: USA: Maine...
CTACTCCCGAAATACCTCGAGCAGTTCCCGCACCATGAAGGCGGTGGCGCCCCACAGAGTGGCTTCGGGGAAGTCGAAGAACCAGAGGTTGCGCCCGAACCACTCCGAGACGTTCCACCGGGTCTCGTCGAGGAGTTCGTCGATTGTCGGTTCGAGGATCAGCTCAACCTCCTCGGGCTGCGGCACGAGCACGTCCGGACGAACCACCCTGGCAACGACGGGGACGATGAGATTGTCAGGGTCTCGGGTGGAGATCGGCGACAGCCCACCGACCACATCAACGGACTGTTCGGGGAGCCCGACTTCTTCGCAGGCCTCGCGGATTGCGGCATCCACGGCCGTCTCCCCCGGTTCCATACGCCCGCCGGGAAACACAACATCGCCGGGGTGCGTGCGCATGTTGTCGGGCCGTTTGGTCATGATGACGCGCACCGACTCGCTGATATCGATGTACAGCGGGACGAGCACCGCGGCGACGGCGCGGTCAGGTTGGGACACCGGAGATATCAATTCGAGGGCGTCCCAATGCGGGGTGTTGACCTCGGCGGCTCGTGGATGTTGCATCTAGGCAGGTTACGCTTGATAGATTACCGGCGATGCCGAGCGCAATAAGCCCCCGCCCCCGCTATACGCCCAACTACATGCTGCGGCCATTCCGCCGCCGTGACTTGGCTGCCGTCGACGATGCCGTGCGGGTGTCACTGCCCGATCTGGCGCTCTATCTGCCGTGGGCGGTCGACTACAACCGGAACACGACGGCGTCATTTCTACGAGATTCGGCCGCCTCCTGGGCGGAGGCGCGCGCATTCGACTTCACGATCAGGAACGCGGAATCGCCGGATCTGCATCTCGGCAACATCTCTGTCTGGTGGGTGTCACGCCCGAATCTTGTCGGAGAGGTTGGCTACTGGGTCAGAAGCGATTCGACCAGCCGCGGAATCTGCACCGAAGCGGCGGCGAACATCGTCCAGATCGGTTTCGAGGAACTCGGGATGCACCGCATCACCTTGCGCACGGCGGTTGGCAACCTCGCCTCCGAGCGAGTTGCCACCAAACTCGGCTTCACCAACGAGGGGGTACTGCGCGATGAGGTGAAAGTCGGCTCCGAATGGCTCGATCACACCGTCTGGGGTCTGCTCGAACATGAGTGGTCGGCGAACAAGGCGCGCTATACATCCGAAGAATGGGTGTAGGAACCTGTCGCTATCCGTAAGAAATCGGCGTGTCAACTGTCCTACCTGTGGAGTACCGGTAAGGGGTAACAATGCCAGGAATGTCAGATCGCCGCTTGATGGCCCTGCACGAGACGGAGTACGACGAGATGCACTACGTGCGGGTGCGCAACGCACTCGAGGCCGTGGGTTTCGACGCTTCGGAGGATATCGTGCTGGCGTTGGGCCATGCCATATTCGGCCACCCGGCAGCCGCTCCCAAGCTGCGTCAGCTGGCCGATGTTTGGTCGGTTCTGGGATCGGCGCGGCCGATGGAACACGCCGATCGGGTCATGTTCGAGGTCCAGTAGGACGGGAACCAGTCGCGGCACCCCTAACGTTCCACCCTAAGGAACAAAAGGTTCGATAGGGTGCCATCGATGTCACCGCGCACATTGGAAGCAATCGAACGGGTGTTGATGGCCGCACTGGCGGTAATCCTGGCACTCGGCGTATGGAATGCGTTCTTGCGCGTGATCGAAACCTCCGAAACCGGTGAGGTCGAGACCACCCGGGAGCCCTCCGCCGCCGGGACCACGGTCCCGGCGACCACACGGGCACCGATCGTCTCTCGATCGACTACAACTACGAGCAGCGTGCCGACCTCGGTCGCCGAGCGAGCCTTCCCCTTCACCAATGGGCCGTGTCGACAGACCCAACCACCCACCTCCGGATCGGTCACCCTGCTTCGTGTGTACTACAACTGCGGGAACATCATCGAGCCGTCGGGCACAACGTTCGTCTACAGGACGGTCCCGAAGACCCTGCAGCGGCTCACCGAGACTCTGAAGGAGCTTGTGCAGGGCCCCGCGGATGACGAAATCGCCCTCGGATTTGGTTCCTTCTTCTCAGCCGACACGGCGGACGCGTTCCGCAGCGTCACGATCAAGGACGGTAGAGCCTTCATCGACTTCAACTCGATCACCGTGCCGGACGTGGTGAAGACCGAGCAGGGCCGCCAATTCTTTGTTATCAACATTGCCGCCAACGCGCTGCAATTCGAGTCGGTGACCTCGGTGGAGATCAGCCTCGAAGGAAGCTGCGAAGCCTTCAGCGAGCTAGTCGGCTCCACCGGCTGCACAGTGATCACCCAAGCGGACCTGTAGACGAACGCGAGCCGGTCGGACAAAGCGGCGCTCGAGCGAACCCCCCTGGTGCCTTCACCCGGCAGGGGGACGAGGGGGGTTTGGGTGAGGCCCATTGGTCACGAGGCTTCCATTCTTGCCGAAAGCCAAACGTCCCGAGCCGGGCGCCACCAGGCGCCGAAGGGGGCGCTACCTCAGGGTGACTCCCGGCGACAGACACCAACTCCACCCGGGCAACAGAGCCCTTGCACCGAGACCCACCTCATGCGACGCGCCCTCTTACCCGCTTCGCCGACTACGTCGTCGGCGGGCCCCTTTCCCCCTCCGGTGGAACACACCCGAGCCGGTCGGACAAAGCGGCGCTCAAGCGAACCCCCCTAGTGTCTTCACCCGGAGGGGGAAGTGGCGCCGCCAGGCGCCGAAGGGGGCGGCAGGTCGAGGTGACTCCCGTCCCGAGGCTCGACTTCCCGCACGACAACAGAACCCTCGCACCGGCTGAGGCGGGTCCCTTCCACCCTCCGGCAGGACACATTCTCACGCGTGAAGGGGCGCCCCGAGGGGCGCCCCTTCGTACGTTGTACGTTGTACGCGAGTACGTTGTACGTTCTCCCCTACATCATCCCTTCCATGCCGCCGCCGCCGTGGCCGTGGCCACCGGCGGGCTCATCTGACGGTTGCTCAGCGACGAGCGCCTCGGTCGTGATGAGCAGGGCTGCGATGGAAGCAGCGTTCTGCAGCGTGGAGCGAGTCACCTTGGCGGGATCGATGATCCCGGCCTTGATGAGGTCGCCGTAGGTGCCGTCAGCGGCGTTGAAACCGCTCGAGCCATCCATCTCGCGGACCCGCTCGACAATGACGCCGCCTTCGTGGCCGGCGTTGACCGCGATCTGGCGCAGCGGAGCCTCGAGGGCCCGCTTCACCAGCTGGCGACCAGCCTTGACGTCATCCGTTCCGCCACGTCCCTTGTCGACTGCGCTCTGAGCACGAAGCAGCGCAACGCCGCCGCCGGGGACGATGCCCTCGTCGACTGCAGCACGAGTGGCCTGAATGGCGTCCTCGATGCGGTGCTTCTTCTCCTTGAGCTCGACCTCGGTGGCCGCGCCGACCTTGAGGACCGCAACGCCGCCCGAGAGCTTGGCGAGACGCTCGGAGAGCTTCTCACGATCCCAGTCGGAATCACTGTTCTCGATCTCCTTGCGGATCTGCTCCACACGGGCGAGGACCTCGGCCGATGAGCCGGAGCCCTCGACGATTGTGGTGTTGTCCTTGCTGATGACAACCTTGCGGGCGTGGCCCAGCATGTCGAGAGCAACACTGTCCAGCTTCAGGCCGATCTCCTCGGAGATCACCTGGCCGCCGGTGAGGATCGCGATGTCCTGGAGCATGGCCTTGCGCCGCTCGCCGAACCCGGGAGCCTTGACGGCTGCGGAGGCGAACGTGCCACGGATCTTGTTCACGACGAGAGTTGCCAGGGCTTCGCCCTCGACGTCCTCGCAGAGCACAAGAATCGGCTTGCCGGTCTGCATGACCTTCTCGAGAACAGGAAGCAAGTCCTGAACCGAGCCGATCTTCTGGTTGGCGATGAGGATGTACGGATCCTCGAGCACCGATTCCTGGCGATCCGGGTCGGTGATGAAGTACGGCGAGATGTAGCCCTTGTCGAACTGCATACCCTCCGTGAACTCCAGCTCGACACCGAATGTCTGGCTGTCTTCAACGGTGATGACACCCTCGTTGCCGACCTTCTGCAGCGCTTCCGCGATCTTCTGACCGACTGTGGAGTCGGCAGCCGAGTTGGCGGCCACATAGGCGATCTGATCCGCGTTGCTGGAGTCGACGGGAGTCGACAGTTCGGCAATCGACTCAACGACCTTGGCCACTGCATCTTCGATGCCGACCTTGAGCTCCATGGGGTTGGAACCGGCGGCCACCAGGCGGAGACCCTCCTGGACCATCGCCTGAGCGAGAACCGTCGAGGTCGTCGTGCCGTCACCGGCTACGTCGTTCGTCTTGTTGGCAACTTCGTACGCGAGCTTGGCGCCCATGTTCTCGTACGGGTCTTCGAGCTCGATCTCCTTAGCGATGGTGTAACCATCGTTGGTGATCGTGGGGGCTCCCCACTTCTTTTCGAGCACGACGTTGCGGCCCTTGGGGCCGAGCGTCACCTTGATAGTGTCGGCGAGTTTATCTACGCCCGCGAGGAGGCCGCGACGGGCGTCCTCGCCAAATCTGAGATCTTTTGCAGGCATTGGCTGGTTTCCTCCTAGCCGAGCACGGCGAGAACATCACGGGCCGACAGGATCAAAAAGTCCTCGCCCTCTATCTTGACCTCGGTGCCGCCATACTTCGAGTAGAAGACGACGTCGCCGACGCTGACATCGAGCGGAATACGCTCTCCGTCCTTGTATTCACCCGGGCCCGCTGCCAGTACTTCACCCAACTGGGGCTTTTCCTTCGCGGTGTCCGGGATAACGAGTCCACTGGCGGTGCGGGCCTCGTCTTCTTCCTTGGGCTTGACCACAATACGGTCACCCAGAGGCTTGAGATTCATCCGACTCTCCTCCTTTTAGAATTAGCAGTCGGTTCCTTTGACTGCCAGACAATAGCACTCTCCGGGCCCGACTGCTAAACCGCCGAATCGGCCGCGACCGGCGATCACAAAACGCTATGGTCGCCCCATGCGATCGTACATCCACCGCTCAGCACTGACCCTCCTGGCCCTCGCCCTGATAGCCACGTCTTGTGGAGGCGACGACCCGGGCGCGGTGACCTCCACCGATGGCCCTGCAACGTCGTCGACCACAACCTCCGGTGACGCAGTCTCGGGAACGGACGCCCCCACCACGACCGACACCGGCGGCGAGACCACGACGTCGGCGGGGCCGACCACGACAATGGGGCCTCTGCTCGGACTCGAGCTCGAGCTACTGGCCGACGGTCTGCGACAGCCGACGACGCTGGCTTCCCCTCCCGGCGACGATCGTATCTTCATCGCGGAGCGCGGCGGCATCATCCAGATCTACGACCCGGCAGCCGGTGCAATCCTGGATGAACCGTTCATGTACATTCCCGATCGAGTGACGGCCAACGGAATCGAACAAGGTCTGCTCGGGCTGGCGTTTCACCCGGACTATGCCGAAAACGGCCGGTTCTTCATTTATCACAACGATCGCGACGCCAAGCGCCAGCTTGCCGAATATGCGGTGCTGCCCGACGATCCCAACAAGGCGGACCTCGACAGCGGAGTCGTGCTCTTCGACCGGGAGCAACCGCCCAACTCGAGCGACATCCGCCATTACGGCGGCATGCTGATGTTCGGCCCCGACGGATATCTGTACATCGCTTCGGGAGACGGCGCGGGCGGGCGCGTCACCGGCCAGAGCACGGACGACTATTTCGGAGCGATACTGCGCCTCGACGTCGACAGCGACGATCCGTTCGGGATCCCACCCGACAATCCCTACGTTGACGGTGGCGGGGAACCGCCGGTGTGGGCAATCGGGTTGCGCAACCCGTGGCGGTTCACCATCGACGGCAACCTGATGTACATCGCCGACGTGGGCCAGGCCGGCATCGAAGAGGTCAACGTCGTCGGCCTCGATGAACCGGGGGCCAACTTCGGGTGGGCAATCATGGAGGGCAGCAACTGCTACTCGCCGAGCGACTGCGACCGCACCGGGTTCGTCTTGCCGGTCCATGAGATCCCCCATCCCGACAGCTGCTCGATTACCGGCGGCCACGTCTACCGCGGGGACCGGATTCCCGAGCTCGACGGCCACTACTTCTTTGCCGACTGGTGTCTCGGCTGGGTCCGCAGCCTGCTCTACGCGGAGGGTGCTGTATCGGATGTGCAGGACTGGTCAGAAGATCTATCTGAGGCGGGCAATGTCAACTCATTCGGAATCGGCAGCGACGGTGAGCTCTACCTCGTCAACCACGACGGAGAGTTCTACGCCCTCCGGGCGGTCCGCTAGGAATGCTCACCCGTTCGGGTTTTCGAACCGGAGAAGCTCTGCGATCTCGGCATGGCCGATCAGGCCGACAACACGGCCCTCCGACGTAGCCACGATGTGACGGGCCGCACCAGCTTCGCGCTGCAGAGCTTCGATGAGTGTCGTGTTGACATCGACAACATCGGCCGGCCCGATTCGTGTCATTGCTGAAGCGACAGTCGTAGTGCTCCGGGCAACGGCTTCGACCCGGTCCACCTCCAGCTGGCCCAGGATCCCGACGATCCGGTCCTCAACCGAGACCACCAAGGTGCGGAGGCGCGGGCCGATCTGGAACATGTCGATGGCGTCGGCGATGCTCATGGAGCCCGGCACCGACTCGGTTATCGGACGCATCAACTGGCCAACATTACGTCCCCGCGTCGCAGCTTCGAGGTGATGGGTGCGGGTGGATGCCGCGGCCATCCTCATGAGGAACCAGCCGACCAGGACGACCCAAATGCCGAGAGTCGCACCGGTGCGCAGCGTGACGAAACCGCCGAGGCCAATGAGCGCGATCCCGACGAACCTGCCGACCTTCAGCGCCGTGCCGGTCGCCCTGTCACGGTCCCCGGAGCGGCGCCACAGGACTGATCGCAGGACCCTTCCGCCGTCGAGGGGCAATCCCGGCATGAGGTTGAAGACAGCCAGGACCAGGTTGGCGGCACCGACGAAACGCAGCGCACCTCCAAGAGCGGCGCTACCGGAGAGAACGCCACTCAGGGCGAGGAGAACTCCGCCGAGCACTGCCGACGTGATGGGCCCAACGATGGCTACCGCCAACTCTGTCTGCGGAGTCATCTCGCCGTCCTCGATGTCCGAGGCTCCGCCAAATATCATCAGGCGAATCTGCTTGACGACGACCCCGCGCCGCTGGGCGACGGCTGTGTGACTGACCTCGTGAGCGAACACAGTGAGGAGAAACAGGATTCCACCAATTGTCGCCCCGATCAGGGCTTCGTTCGACGAAGCGGCCGAGCTGGGAAGCCGCAATTCCAGATAGATCACCCAGGACAGCAACACGCCGAGAGCAACCAGCGACATGTCTCCGATTACATCGACGCCGAGGACACGGGCTATCCGGAAGGGACGCACGGTCAGTCGAGCCGTAGGCCGGGGTCCACGTCGTCAAACCACGTAGCCTTGTCCCCGGCGTCGAGGCGGAACCGGGCTGCGGCCGCGATCATTGCTCCATTGTCGGTGCACAGGGCGGGCGCCGGCAGACACAGCTCGACGCCGGCGTCGGCGGCTCGTTCTTCCATGGCGACGCGCAGCCTGCGATTGGCCAGTACGCCCCCGCCGGCCGCGACGACTGAAACACCCGCCTCAGCGACCGCGTTGAAGGTCTTGGCGACGAGCACGTCCACGATCGCCTCCTGCACCGAAGCGGCGACATCCTTGATGGAGGGAAGAGCACCGGCAGCTTTCGCCTTTTGCAGGTGGTTGACCACCGAGGTTTTTAGCCCGGAGAACGAGAAGTCGAAGGGACGATCCGCCAGCGCGCGGGGGAAGTTCATGGCGGCGGGGTCACCACCGTCTGAACTTGCGTCAATGGCGGGACCACCGGGATAGCCGAGGCCCATGAAGCGAGCCAGCTTGTCGAAGGCCTCTCCGGCAGCGTCATCGATCGTGCCTCCCAAGATCGAGTAATCGCCCCAGTCGCGCATGTGAACGATCTGGCTGTGCCCGCCGGATGCCAGGAGCACGACGGCGGGCGGCCGGTAGTCCGGGTTCTCCAGAAGCGGCGCAAACAGGTGGCCCTCCATGTGATCGATTCCGATGAACGGTTTCTGCAAGCCCCAGGCGAGGGCCTTACCGAAGGAAAAGCCCACCATGAGGGACCCGACGAGGCCGGGGCCCCGCGTGGCGGCAACCGCGTCCAGCTGATCTGAATGGACGCCGGCCTTGCGCAACGCCAGATGGACCATCGGCCGGATCGCCTCGATGTGGGCGCGGGCGGCTACCTCGGGCACTACTCCACCGAACCGGGAGTGCATGTCCGTCTGGGTCGCCAGGACCGAGGAAAGCACTTCATCACCGTGGAGAACGGCAACGCCGGTCTCGTCGCAGCTTGTTTCGATGCCCAGGATCATCCGCTCAGACATGGCCGGCCGCCGCTAGATCGCTGCGCACACCCATCAGACGTGATTGATAGTCGATGCCGTTGATGTCGTTGGCCCACATGACCAGCGCATCCTCATCGCGGTAGTAATCCTTGCGCAGCCCGACCGGAGCGAACCCGAACTTCTGGTAGAGCCGCTGCGCCCCCTCGTTCGACATCCGTACCTCCAGCGTGATGTGATCTACGTCCGACCCGATTGCAGCCGCCACTAGTTCCATCATGAGGCGGGTGCCAAGGCTGTGGCGGCGCGCCTGGGGCTCAACGGCGAGCGTTGTGATGTGGGCGTCGGACTCGACTACGAGCAGACCTGCGTAGCCCACAATCCCCACCCCGTCCTCTTCGGCCACGACGTACCGGCGATTGACCATCGCCAATTCGTCGTAGAAGACCCGTACCGACCATGGGCTGTCGTAGATCTGTTGCTCGAGCGTGGCGACGGCCGGGATGTCGTCGCGGGTCATCGTGCGGATGGAGGCGAATTCACTCATTCGGCCGCCCCCGGCCACAGACCCTCTTCACGGATGTCGCTCCAGTTGATCAATGCGTCGGGCTCTCGCATATAGAGCGGACGCACCTCTTCGGCGCTGGCAAAGACACCGCGGCCGGCACGCATCTGGGCGATTTCGAGCATGACGTCGGCCGCCGGGAAGCGGGGTCGGCCCACCTTGACCCGATGGAGTCCCTGGAAGACGCCGTCGGGAAGGGCACCGTGGTCGCCGACTACGAGGGCGTCCTCACCATTGGCGTTGATGAGCGCCGCCAACTCTTCGGGTGTAACGACTTCAGCCGGACCATCCTGGACGACCCCTCCGGGAACCGGCCGGTAGTTCGCCGTCGCCACTTGGCCCCGGCGCACGTCAACCACGGGCCAAATAATGCGTCGTCCAGTGGCCGCCCGCAGGGCCAGCACGTCGAGCGAAGACACGGTTACGATCGGCACCCCGACGGCCGCCGCGAGAGCCTGGGCAACAGAGAGCCCGGCCCGCAAGCCGGTAAAGGGCCCGGGGCCGATGTCGACGGCCACCAGCTCCAAATCAGCTCGCGCCCATCCGGCGCGATCGAAGCAGAAGTCGATGGCCGGAACGAGGAAGCCGACGTGGCCTTTGCTGGCGACGCTGGCCGACATGGCCACCAGTTCGGCTCCTTCGCCGAGCGCCACAGACGAAGCCGGCGTGGCGGTTTCGATGGCAAGCGTCTTCAAATCGTCAACTCCGCTAGACGGGCGATGTCCCATTCTCCCTCACCTCGGAAGGTCACGGATCGAACGTCGCCTTCTTCCACTTTGATGTCTACGGCAAGCACATCGGGCGGCAGCGCACTGCGGACCGCGCTACCCCACTCAATGGCGAGCACTCCATCGGCGGAGGTCTCGACCAACTCCAAGTCGGTGAACTCGGCGGTCGAGGCCAGGCGATACACATCGACGTGGGTCAACGGAAGGATGCCATCGTATTTGCGGACAACGAGGAACGTCGGGCTGGTCACTTGCACCTCGACGCCAAGCGCCTGGGCGATGCCGGAAATGAGCAATGTCTTGCCGGCACCCAGCGAGCCGTTGAGCAGGAGAATGTCGCCCGGCCGGAGCGCGGCGGCGAGCCGGCGGCCCAGCGATTCCATCTCGGCGGGAGTGGCAACTGAAATCGGAGCCGTCATCGGAAGAGCCCCAACTGATCCACGGCCGGCTCCGCGAAGGAGTTCGGTTCTGCCGGCGGTTCCGCAGGTGCGTCCGGCGAAGCGGTCGGCTCCTCGGGCCGGAGTCGACCCGCCACGATGTCGGCAACCAGCCCGAAGTCGGCCCGCATCGCCTCGAGAACGCTGGCGCTCCCCCGCAGTGCGGCCGCCGGGTGGAATGTTGGAATCAGGAATCGTCCCCACCATTCGTAGGCCCGGCCGCGCAGCTTGGTGATCCCGGTTTCGGTGCGCAACAACAGCTTGGAGGAGAAGTTGCCCAGGGTGACAACGACCTTGGGATCGATCAGGCGCAACTGCTCACGCAGGTAGTCCTTGCACGTGTCGATCTCGTCCTGGCGGGGATCTCGATTGCCCGGCGGCCGGCACTTGACGACGTTACCGATATAGACGTTGTCTTCCCGGCGGAGATCGATCTCACCAAGCAACTGGTCGAGCAGTTGACCCGAACGACCCACGAACGGCAGGCCCTGCTCGTCTTCGTGCTGGCCGGGGCCCTCGCCGACGATCATCAGGTCGGCATCGGGGTCGCCGTACCCGAACACCACATTGGTGCGCCCGCCGCTGAGACCACATTGGGTGCAGGACGAGGCCTGCTCGGCAAGCGCCCGGAGCTGGGAAGCTCGCTCTTCTGGGGAGGTTTGGGTTGTCAACGTGGTTGATCCTGGGTTCCGCGGGTGCCGACGGCAGCTCCGGCACAAACTGCGGCCCCATCGTATCTCGCGAATGGTGCGGTGAGGGACATGGTGGTGGCCTGGTTCTCAGTCAATATCGCCACCGCCCCGCAGGTAGCGTCGCGGCAGCCGCGGACCGAGACGGCAAACAACCTCATAGTTGATCGTCCCCAGCAAATCCGCCCAGTCTTCGGCCGTTATCGCCTCGGTCCCCTGGGAACCGAGAATCACCACCTCGTCGCCGGCTTCGACCGGGTCGTCGCCCACATCGACCACGATCTGGTCCATCGTCACCGTGCCGGCCAGTTCCCGCGGTTTGCCGCCGATCAGCACCCGTCCCTCTTCGCTGAGCCGTCGGCTGATCCCGTCGGCGTAACCCACCGGCACCGTTGCGACATTCGAGTCGGTCAATAGCGCCCGGCTGCGCCCATAGGAGGGGCGCTCGCCGGCCGGGAGCCGCTGCGCCATGGACACCCGCGAAACCACTCGCATCGCCGGTCGCAAGTCGAGGTGCCGGGCGACGTCGGGGGCAGGGCGAAGGCCATAGATACCGAGGCCGACCCGAACCATGTCGTGACGAGCCTCGGGATAGAGCAGTGCTCCCGCCGTGTTGGCTGTGTGGAGCTCCGGCAGGCTAATGCCCGTGGCGCGCAGCCGCTCCACCACATCGTTGAAGATCTCCAGCTGGCGCATCGTGTAATCCGCATCGTCTTCGGCGACGGCAAAGTGGGTCCAGAGCCCGGCGAGCTCCAGCTTGGGATCGGCGAGAACGGCGCCAACGAGGCCGGGGACGTTTTGGGGCAGCGCTCCAACCCGGTGCATTCCGGTGTCGACCTTGACATGGATCGGCACCGGCGTCGCCGCGACGGCGGCCAACGCGGCCGCGAACTCAGCCCGGTAGACGGTCGGCGTAAGGCGCCGGGTCACCATCGTCTCGGCGTCCTCGAGTGGAGGTTGTGACAGCACGAGAATCGGAGCCTCGATGCCGGCATCACGGAGACGGACGCCTTCCTCGACGAGGGCTACGGCCAGTCGGGTGGCCCCTCCAGCCAGGGCCGCTTCCGCTACCGGCACGTCGCCGTGACCGTAACCGTCGGCCTTGACGACTGCGCACACCTCAGCGGAGCCGACCTCGTCAGAGATCAACCGCACGTTGTGGGCGATGGCGGCGAGATCAACCTCGACCCATGACGGTCTCAAAAGGCGAAC
>Ga0316187_10004575_pt1 | contig 11978 bp, 10 predicted proteins | sample CroRivburrow1_MG_FD_204927 | JGI IMG/M metagenome (GOLD analysis project Ga0316187, IMG submission 204927) | Coastal sediment microbial communities from Maine, United States - Cross River worm burrow 1 | ecosystem: Environmental > Aquatic > Marine > Coastal > Sediment | place: USA: Maine...
CCCTTTCGACCTCCAGTTTATCTTTTAACTCCTTTATTTCGGAGAGAGCCTCCCTAAGATCAAGCTCGGCCTGCTTGCGCTCGGTAATGTCCTGAATCGAGCCGGACATCCGGATCGCTTTGCCTTCACTGTTCCAGATGGCCTGGCCACCCGCCAGAAACCATCGGTAATCGCCCGATTTCGTCTGCAGGCGGTATTCGACCCTGTAGGGAACACGCTCTTGAAGGTGGTGTTCAATTGAGGCCCAGATGACCTCGACGTCCTCGGGGTGCAGCCGGCTGCGAAAAGAATCTATTATGCCTGGAAATTCATCAGAGGGGTAGCCGAGGATTTCTCTGAAACGATCCGAGAAAAAGACGCTGTCCGAGAGCAGGTCCCAGTCCCAGAGGCCGTCGGTGGAGCCTGCCAGGGCCAAAAGATAGCGCTCTTCACTGGTGTGCAAATCCTCTTTCGCCCTGCTTTGTCGCGACCGCTGGAAGAGCAACCATACGATAAGCAAGGTTACGATGGCGCAAAATGCAGCGAGGATGATGATATGCCATGGGTAAAGCACCAAAATGACTCCTCAGAAACGATTGGTTGTACTGACCAATTTAATTACCACAAAAGTTATAAAATTTCAAAATTTTGGTAAATCAGGTACGAATTCAATGTTTTTAAAAGTTTGTTGTCGAGATTCGGGTCACTCGGGTAAAGTTACGAATTTCAAATAAGTATCCAAGGGTTTTTAGAGGATGGTATGGTATGATTCGTTTCAGGTTTCTTGGTCTCAAAATTCATGCTTCTATTGTGGCTTTTACGATTCAGATTACACAATGACAAATATATTCTTTTTTTAGTATTTATTTTTGTTAGGTTACGTGCCCTAAATATAATTCGACCAATACGTTGATTCTATTATGTATTTGTAGCGGTAATCCATAACCAGTCCGCTCATTTTCGCAATAATTGGGAAACTTCTGAACCTCTGATACTGATATCGTATCTGCGAAATTGCGAAAATGCTGATACGTAATTATAATTACAAAAAAATGTAGATACCGTAATCAGATATCACAAGATTGGAAGGGCGGTCAATTCTGCATAGATGAAGCTATAAGCATCGGGCTTAAATCAGCGTTGCGGCTTTTAAGTTCCATCAATTTTGTGGTTATTCGCCTGACGATAGTGCCGAACCCAGCATACCCATGACCATTGAAGCCGCCTTAAGATTTGAATCGAGATTGGGATGATAAATCAGATCCGGTTCACGATAGCCATAAACGACCACATCTGCGGGACGAAGCAACGGGGGCAATCCAAACAATCCGGTTAACTCACGCGGTCCCCTGCCGGTGAGAATTGCCAATTCTAAATCGGCTGGTTCCCCTGTCGATGAGGATGCTGGATCTCGATAATCAGTGTGCCCGTCCAAGATCACCAGACCAACACGCTTGCCTGCCAGTCTGAATGCCCCAAAGATGCCTAACAGGATAGAGCAGTCGCCCCCGAGTATGATCACGAAATCAGTTTCCTCTTGAATCGAGAGCAACCTTTTGGCCGTATGTCGGGAGATTTCCTTCCATGCCTTAAGGTTGAGGATCCCGGTATTCAGGTCTCGATGCCCTTCAAAGTCAGGTATCAAAAGATCGCCATAATCCAACATTTTATCACAACTGAGTAACTGTGACCTCATCAGACCCGCCTCTCGAAATGCTGCAGCAGGGTTCTCAATCTCTGGACGAGTGCCGTCGCCGTTAAATGGTATACCCAGAATACCGATCTTCATCCTCTACCTCATATGGGACGAGAGTATCTAAAGGTCAATTATTCAGATCTTCATACTATCCCACTCGTAGTGCTATCCAGTTAAAATGCATATCGTGTCGCAATAAAAATAAATTAAATTGCATTTGTTTAGCGAATCTAAAATCTGTTAGTCCATTTACCCGAGAAAGTAAAAAATCTTATTGGCCTCGTCCTCATTAGACGTTTAAGTTTGGATTTTTGAGGTTTGAACAAATTTTAGAAATAGGCTCTCAAAGATATATTTCAGGATTTATTACATTCAGTGGCTTTTCGCCATCGAGTACCTTCAAGATCTCTTCCGCGGCCATCACTGCCATTCTACACATGGCTTCATCGGTGTTGGCTGCGGTATGGGGCGTCAGGATTACCTTCTCGTGATTCAACAATTCATTGTCCTGACTTGGCGGCTCCACCTCAAGCACATCGAGCGCAGCGCCCTGAATCCAGCCGGCATCTATTGCGGCCAGAAGCGCTGGTTCGTTAACGATACCGCCTCGTGCAGTGTTCACCAGATAGGCGGAATCCTTCATGGTTTTAAGTTCTTTTTCACCGATCAAGTCATTAGTTTGGGTCGTTAAAGGACAGTGAACAGACACGAAATCAGAAGCTTTCAACAATTCATCAAGCGTTTCCACCCGTTTTGCACCCACTGCCTGGGCCCACGCATCGGTTACAAATGGGTCGAAAGCTAGAACGTTCATATGAAACGCCAGTCTACATATTCGTGCTACTTCGGCGCCAATGCGGCCGATACCGATAATTCCGATGGTTTTTCCCCATATGTCGTTGCTGGTGACTTGTTTAAATCCGGTGTAAGTACCGTCTTTCAAAACAGCGTTGGTCGGGAAAAGCTTCTTTGCTAAGGCCAGTATGGAACTCACAGCAAATTCTGCCACTGATGTAGAGTTGGCATACGGGGTGACCACCACCGGAATTTTTCGTTTCGTTGCTGCGGGAACATCCACATTATCGACTCCGACGCCGTGTTTGGCGAGAATTTTAAGGTTTGGAGCCATGTTGATAATTTTTTCATCAAAAATGGCTAAGCCAACCATGACGGCGTCGACATCCTTGATTGCGTCTTCTAAAGATTGATTCGCACGATCATAACGGACAATTTCAATATCCGAAATTTTCTCAAACACCTTTAATCCGTCATCGTGAATTGGAGGTACATCGATTAGTATTTTTTTTTTAGCCATAATTCCTCCTTAGGGATTGATACCTCCATATGTTTGTGTACTTACTAAAATCCTGCTTGTTTCCCGGTCATGCTTTCTATTTCAACTTTAATTAGATTCAGAGCCATCATCGTCGCCACAACCTCTCTTTTTTGATTCAACATCTCGCAGAATGAGAACAACACACCTCGGTCAGGTTTGCTGCGCGAAGGTCTCACTTTGTGCACGGTTATGCGCAAGGTGAGTTGATCGCCGGGTCGCACCGGCTTAAGCCAGCGCAACTCATCCACCCCCGGACTTCCCAGGCTGGCCGGTCCGGCCAGATAGTGTTCATGTTAATTTCTCCTCAGTTAGGCAACTATCGTTTTGAAAAATTATCGTTTTTTCTTCATCACAACCAAGCAAACCACATCGGACTCACCTTTCCCGCCAACCAAAATAGCAGCATCCCCACTACCACCGTGCCACCCAATGATCGCGTCCACCAGGCAAAACCGAACGTCGGCAGGGCCACCCACAACTCCGGCCGCAGAAGGTCGAGATGACCGGTGTCCCCGTCGAGAGTGAGGGCTGGCAAAAGCAAAGCGCTGAGAATGGCTGGCGGTATCAGATCCAACCACTGGATGAACCATTCCGGGAGGGATCTCCGGGAGAGATAGTGCAGGGGCAGCCAGCGGGGCACGTAGGTCACCAGGCCCATCCCCAGAAGGAGCAGTAGATAATCAGCCATTGTCGGGATTACGCCTCATCACTTTCCGTTGAATCATTACCCCCACTGTGGCGGCCGCAATGGAGGCGATAACGATATGGGTATTGCCGGGAATAATCAGGGCCAGGATCACAGCAGTTAAGCCGGCCATGACGGCAGTTAATAGGTGAATCAGCTTCCTGATTTGGTAGATGAGCAGGCAGATGAACATGGCGATGAGGGCATAATCGATGCCCAATGCCCCTTCGGGGATGAAGCGCCCACCAATGCCGCCGGCCAGCATGGCGACGGCGATGAATTGGGCGCTGCCGGCAAAGACCATGATGGACATCAGGCCGATCTGGAGGGGCGTGAGTCCAGCCTTTTGGGCCAAAACCCCGAATGCCATGCCGATAGGCAGGTAACCCAGGCAGATGGGCCATCCGGCGTTCAACCCCTCTTTGAGGGTTGTTGACCTGACAGCAAATGAAGTGGGTATCATGCTTTAAAAACTCGAACGAATATTAACCGGATGATTAATGTAAACAACTCCATGTTTCGTGCAAAGCCTGCCCACGACACGATCCGAAAACCTGAAGCCGGTGTCTGTGACTGGATGCCGGATAAAACCCGGCATGACTGTGGTCGGCTAAGTGCTTCAATTTTCCTTAATATGATCAGCTTATGTTTAAGATTCAGCAGGTGGCCGCAGAAAAAGGATTATGAACCCGCGGCCAAATGGCCCGCCGCAGCTTGCGGTATTCAGTCCTTGCAGCATTGTGCGGGTACATATCACCTGAGTTAACATAAAAGATTTCTTTTGCTATTGGACGAAAAGCAGCGTAAAAATGATTGGTTGATTTTACCACCAGGATTTTCTTTTGTCCTGGCTCCACGCCCAGATTGCTGAAGGCATCAACACCAAAGGCCTGGCTGCGTACCGTGTTCAGAATAACCTCAATCCCATCACAATCCACCATGACCGAGTCACCTAATGGAACCACGCTGTTCCCAAAGGTTTGGGTGGCATTCTTTTTAACCTTTTTAACCAATACTTCACGGTCGATGGGATCACCGGCTTCTGGGCATACCTTTGCTCCAAAGCGCAGCTTAAGGCGGGAGCCCTCGCCGGCGGCCATGCACAATCTGACCGCGATGGGGTCCCAGATGGTGGCCAGGGCGGCACCCTTTACCCCCATTTCCATGAGAGTGCTCAATATAATTGTGGAGTCACCCGCCACGCCTCCGCCGGGGTTGTCCCACACGTCCGCTAGGACAATAGGTTTGCCGGATATGCTCAAAGCCTTTTCAATTGCCTGGTGCGGTGTAAGGTACTCCGGCTGGCTGCGGCCCCGCAAGGCAAAGGCTTCCTTACCCAGCTTGGCAGCCAAGGCGTCACCTTTGACTTGATCATTATCCGTCACAACCAGTATCTTGCTGCCTAACTCCGGCACATCACCGGCCAAAAATCCGTGCACAAAGGAGATCGACAGAACCTTGTCCTTGCCCTCAAGAGATTTCAGCCGGTCTACAAAGCTGCGGGTGGGTTCGCGGGTGGTGGGGAAGACATCGATCATCCGGCAATCGAACACGGACTGCACCGGCTTTATTTGACCGTTAATGGCCTTGAGGCTTAGGTCAACCAGCCTTTCGGCCTGCTCATAAAAATCCGAGTGGGGAAATTCCTTGAAGTGGATAAGTAGGTCGGAATACTCCAGCATGAGCTTGGTCAGGTTGCTGTGCGGGTCCAGCTCAGCGGATATAAAGGCCTCGGCGCCCGCAAGCTTTCTGACACGCTGCAATAAATCCCCTTCGCAGTCATCATATCCCTGGGCTACCATGGCCCCGTGCAGCCCCAGGACCACCCCCTGCACCGGTATGGCTTCCTCAAGCTGAGCCAGAATTTCATCACGCAAATGCTCATAGGCCTGGCGGTTCACCACACCGCCCGGCTCGGCCCAGGCCGCGGTGCCTTCCACCAGCTCGAACCCTTCCTGGCAGGCCCTTTTACGCAGAGCCACCATGGGGCCGGAACACAATGTGGGAGTTTCCGGGTGTTTCCCTGGGGGTGCATAAAAAGAGTCATAAAAATCCTGGATGGAAACCGGTAAAGGAGAGAAAGTGTTGCTCTCTGCGGCCAGAGAAGCTGTGAATATGCGCATTGGTTACCTCCGTGTTGTTCAGTTAACCCCTTAGTTGGGGTTTAGAGATCATATGACAGACCGCAAAGTGGCCCGGTTCAAATTCCCGGTTTTGGGGAGCCTTTTCCCGGCAGATATCTTCCGCCAGGGGGCAGCGCGGGTTGAAGGCGCAGCCCGGTGGCGGGAACAGGGGGCTGGGCAGATCGCCCCGCAGGGAGCGCTTTTGTCTCCGGCGAAGTGGATCAGGAACGGGGATGGCGTCGAACAGCGCCCTGGTGTATGGGTGCAGGGGATTGCCAAACAGCACCTTTTTGGGGCCGCTCTCCACCACCCGGCCCAGATACATCACCGCCACCTGGTGGCTGATGTGCTTTACCACGCTGAGATCGTGGGCAATGAACAAGAATGAGAGGTTCATCTCGTCCTGAAGATCCTGCAGCAGGTTGATCACCTGAGCCTGTATCGAGACATCCAAGGCCGACACAGGCTCATCGGCCACGATCAGTTTAGGTTCCACGGCCAGAGCCCGGGCGATGCCGATCCTCTGGCGCTGTCCGCCGCTGAACTCGTGGGGATATTTCTTCATGGCGGCTTCGTTGAGGTCAACCTTCAGCAATAGCTCCCGAACGCGGTCTTTGCGCTCGGCGGCATTGGGAAAAAAGCCATTAATCACCATGGGTTCACCGATAAGTTCCGTTACGTTGCGCCGGGGATTCAAGGATGCGTATGGGTCCTGAAAAATCATCTGGATGCCTTTGCGCTCTCTTTTGAGCTGGCGGTAGTTCAGGGCCCTGAAATCACGGCCGTCAAAGTGTATCTCTCCCGCTGTGGGCTCTATCAGGCGCATTATGGTGCGGCCCAGAGTGGATTTCCCGCAGCCGGACTCACCGACCAGGCCCAGGGTTTCCCCCCGCCTGATGCTCAAACTGACATCGTCCACTGCCTTAACGGTATTGACCGTACGGCGCATCAGGCCCGCCTTGATCGGGAAGTACTTTTTCAGGTTGCGGACTTTTAATAGCTCTGGGTCCATCCGTGATTCCTTGCGATCTGATCTGCCGGGATCAGGCAGTTTTCTTTAGAGCCTGCAGACCGTCCAAATGCCAGCAGGCTGAAAGGTGTCCCGGTTCCACTTCAATCAGGTCCGGCTCATGTTGCCGGCATTTGTCATCAACCAGAGGGCAGCGGGTGCTATATTTGCAGCCCGCCGGGTATTCAAATGGGTTGGGCACGATGCCCGCTATGGGCGAAAGTCGCTCCTGCTCACGGTCCACCCAAGGCATGGAGCCCAAGAGCCCCCAGGTGTATGGATGCGAGGGATTGGTGAACAAGGGCACGACCTGGCTGGTTTCCACGATGCGTCCGGCATACATCACCGCCACCCGCTCAGCTATCTCGGCCACCACCCCCAAATCGTGGGTAATCATGATCATGGACATACCGATGCTCTGGTTAAGTTCTAGCATCAGCTCCAGAATCTGGGCCTGGATGGTCACATCAAGGGCGGTGGTGGGCTCGTCGGCTATGAGCAGCCGGGGATTGCAGGAAAGCGCCATGGCTATCATGACCCTCTGCCGCATGCCGCCACTCAATTGGTGGGGATACGCATTAAAGCGTTTCCCGGCCTCGGCGATGCCCACTTTGTCAAGCATCTCAATGGTATGGTCGCGAACGGCCTTTTTACTTATGCGACTGTGCTGGCGTATCGCCTCGCAAATCTGATAGCCCACGGTATACACCGGATTCAAAGAGGTCATGGGCTCTTGAAAGATCATGGATATCTCGTTGCCGGTGTATTTGCGCAGCTCTTTGCGAGGCAGGGGAACTAAGTCACGTCCTTGGAAGTGGATGCTCCCTCCGCTTATTATGCCCTGAGGTTGGGGCAACAGACCCATCACCGACAGGGCGGTCACGCTTTTTCCGCAGCCGGACTCACCCACCAGGGCCAGGACTTCTCCCTGGCGCACCTCAAAGCTGACGTTCCTAAGGGCGTGCACCAGGCCGTTTTCGGTCTGGAAGCACACATTAAGATTTTTTATTTCCAGCAGGTTTTCAACCTTTTTACTCATAAGTCACATAGCCCATAGGGTTCACGAAGAAATAAATTCACAAATTTAGGCGTTGAGGCGCCCGTCTGGCAAGGCGCGAAAACGCAGGAATATCTGGATATTCCGAGCTTTCGCAACGCAGCCAGGCGGGATGCATCAGCGTTTTATATTGGTTGTGATGCATCGGCGCATAAAATGTGAAGTTATTTTTGAGTGAGCCCTTAGCCCACATCGTCCTGGAACCTGGGGTCAAGGCGGTCGCGCAATACATCTCCCACCAAATTCAGAGAGAGCACGGTCAACACAATCATAATGCCCGGGAAAAACAAGAGCCATGGCGCCCGGGTGATGTACATCCTGGCTTCGGTTAGCATATTTCCCCAGCTTGGTATTTCAGGCGGCAGGCCCACACCCAGAAAATCCAAAGCGGCTGTCTGCAATAATGCGAAAGCAAAGATAAAGGTAGCCTGCACGATTATGGGCGAAATCAAGTTGGGGATGATATGCCGGGCGATGACCCTGAAGTGCCCGGCCCCTGCCGAGATGATTGCCTCCACAAAAGGCTCCTCGCGCAGCTTAAGGGTAAGGCTGTATATGATCCGGGCGGTGGTGGTCAGATAGGTGATGCCCACCGCGATGATTACGTTAATTACGCTGGGGTTTAGGATGGAGACCAGCACCAGGGCCAACAGGAGCGATGGAAAGGCCATCATTACATCCACCATGCGCATCAGCACCAGGCCCAGGCCCTGGTAATATGCGGACAAGGTGCCGAACAGCACCCCGAAGAATATGGCAAATATCACCACCCCCAAGCCGGTAATCACGGTCATGCGGGCCCCGTAAATAACCCGGGACCAGGTGTCGCGACCGAAGTTGTCTGTGCCAAACCAATGAGATGCGCTGGGGGACTGCAGCCGTTCTATGGGATTGATCTCTAAAGGGTCGGAGCCGGAAACCCAAGGCGCCAACAGGGCTGAAAGCACCAGGGCAACCATGAATACAAAGCCTGCAAATGCGACTTTTCTTTTATACAACTGTTGCAGTAACTTAAGCATTGCCTAATCATCGTATTTTACCCGGGGGTCCAGGTAGGTATAGAGGATATCCACTATCAAATTGATGACCAGGTACAACAACACGATAACCAGGATTACGCCCTGAATCACCGGATAGTCGCGCCTGAGCACCGACTGCACCACCAGCCTGCCTATACCAGGCAAAGAGAACACGGTTTCCGTTACCACCGTGCCGGAAACCAGGGCTACAAAGGTGAAACCCAAGGTGGCTACGATGGACAATAGAGAATTTCGGAAGACATGCCGTAAATTTACGGCCCACTCGGAAAGCCCTTTGGCCCTGGCGGTGCGTACATAGTCGTCCTTCATCACATCCAGCATGCTGGCCCTAACCAGGCGGATTATCAGGGCGGAGTTGGGCGCGGCCAAGGTAACGGCGGGCAGAATCAAATACCGCAGGTGTGTGAAGTCGCCGCTCTCCACTATGGAAGGGAAGCCTGAACTGGGAAACCACCCCAGCACCACCGCAAACACAAACATAAGGTTCAGGCCCAGCCAGAAAGTGGGCACCGCAGCCGCGAACATGGCGCCGCCGGAAACGGCCTGGTCCCAAAAGCTGTTGTATTTAATGGCTGAAAGCATGCCGATGGGAATGCCGAGAAACAAAATAAGGGCCATGGAGATGCTGGCCAGCCACAAACTGGTCTCGGCTCCGGAGGCGATAACCTTGGTAACCGGCTCCTGGAAAAATACCGACTGGCCCAGGTCCCCCCGCAGCACATTGCCCAGCCAGCGGATGAATTGAACATACAGGGGCTGGTTTAATCCCAAATGCTCTTTGAGCGCTTCCACTTGTTCAGGTGTGGCCTGCTCGCCAAGCATCACCGAGGCGGGATCGCCGGGTATCAAATGAATGAAGGAGAAGATGATCACCGCGCTGATAAACAGCGTGGGAATCATGCTCAAGGCTCTTTTCCAGATATAGGTGAACACGGTACTGTTTCACATCCGTTGCTTGGTAACCCCTTGTCCCATCATAGCAAGATCACGGGAAACAACGATCAGAGAATGGTGCGGCCCCAATAAGGAGCCGCACCGGTCTGGTTACTTAATCTCGCAATTCCAGAATTGAGGCCAGATCAAGGAGGTTTTGCCCACGCCTGTCAGCTTGGGAGTGGCAATGTTGTAGGTGAAGATGTCACCGTTTTTCACTATGGGCACCTGGTCATACATCAGGCTTTGCAGTTTGCTCCAGATTTCTTTGCGCTTGGCCTGGTCGGTGGTGGAGGTAAAGGCCGCTTTAAGGTCCAACTTTTCCTTGGTGGCCCACCAGCCCGGGTAGGTTTCGCTCATGAAAGAAAACAAGATGGGGTCGGGAACGAAACCATGGTGGGTGAAGAACATGTCCCACATCTTGGGATTTCCTCGTTTGGAGATCAGAGTGGCCCAGTCATAGATTTGCAGATCCACTTTGAAACCGGCCTGGGACATCTGCTTGGCTACCACCACAGCGGTGTCGTAATGGTGGGGATAGGCGGTGGAGACCATGAACTTGATGATTTCGCCCTTGTAGCCGGCTTCCTCGGCCAGCTTTTTGGCCAACTCGGCATCGCCCTGGCTATAGTTCTTGACGCCGGCCTCGGTGTACCAGAAGGTGCCCTTGGGCATGATGGAGCCGTTGGCGGCCCACAGGCTCTTGGGGCCGATGGCGGCCATAAGAGCGGGCTTTAGGTCCATGGCGGCCTGCACCGCCTGGCGAAGCTTGTAGTTGCCCTTCATGATGCCTTCTTTGCTGTTGAAGAACATCTCGCCGAAGATGGGACCGGTGTTGACCACGGTGTTGACGATGGGGTCTTTATCCAAGTCTTCAAAAAGATCACCGGGGATCTGCTCGGCATAGTGATAGTCACCTGCTTTTAGGCCATTGATCCTGGTGGACACGTCAGGTACCGGGATGAAGTGCAGCTTGTCAATTTTGGCAACGCGTTTGCCTGCATATCCATTGGCCGCATCACTGCGAGCGGCGTATTCCTCAAACTTGATCAGCTCCACAAAACGGCCGGGGTTCCAACGGCCCATCTTGTAAGGGCCAGTGCCGATGTAGTCTTTGATATCGATAGGTTTTTTATCGGCTTTTTCCATGATGGCCTTGGGATGGATCACCGGACCGCCGTTAATGAAGGCCAACATGCTCTGCCAGGGGCCGAATACCTCTTTGAAGTACAGGTCGACTTGATACTTGCCGGCGGCTTCCACTTTCTCGATGGTGGCGAAGAGCACCGGACCGCGGGAGCCGAAATTACCCCAGCGCTGCAAGGAGGCCACCACATCGGCACTGGTCATCTCGCTGCCATTGTGGAACTTGACGCCCTGGCGCAGTTTCAGGGAGATGAGCTTTCCGTCGTTTTTCACGTCGGCGCCTTCGGCCAGCATGGGCACCGGCTTGTAGGTGGAATCAAAGGTGTAAAGACCTTCGAACATGTGCTGGGCAATCATGGTTGCCAGGTCGGAAGTTATGACCTGTTGGTCCAGGGCCGGGGGTTCATCGCTGACTGCCACCTTCAGAACGCCACCCGCCAATGCCATGGGCGACAGGCACATGACCAGGGCGAGCGCACCCACCATCGCTTTTGTCCACTTACCTAGTTTCATTTGGTTTTCCTCCTGCCTTTTGGGTATGTCTTTTTGGCCCCGAGCCGGGCCGGAAAAAGTTTAAAGTCGTTGGTCATGCGGCCAGCTCGGGGTGCTCGGTGAAATCCGGAGCGGATTGGTTTTTTATTTGCTGCCCGGTCCAGCTAAATGACATCATTGGTACAACAATGGGTTTTGTATTGTCAACATTTATTAATCCCCAAAAGCTGAAATCGGGGGAAAAATACAGACAAGAATTCTATATCTTGCGATTATTTGTTAATAGAGCGTTGACATATAAAGCGGAAGGTCTAATCATACACTTAGATGAAAAAACTATTTATTTCCATATTGTTTCTGGTCACATTTGCTTTAATGATGCACTTATCGGGTCTATTTCGTTTTAGTCAGATGTTTGACCATGCAAATGCCACCCGTGTCAGTCAGGAAAGGCTTCCCATATTCTGTGGGCCCATGCTGGA
>Ga0316187_10004578_pt1 | contig 11974 bp, 9 predicted proteins | sample CroRivburrow1_MG_FD_204927 | JGI IMG/M metagenome (GOLD analysis project Ga0316187, IMG submission 204927) | Coastal sediment microbial communities from Maine, United States - Cross River worm burrow 1 | ecosystem: Environmental > Aquatic > Marine > Coastal > Sediment | place: USA: Maine...
CTGTCGAGGGCGATGAGGCTGACGTGTAGCCCGATCAAGATATCCAGCTAGCGCCTCCCCGCCGGTTCGAAGGGCTGCTGCTCGGCTGCGTCCACATCGAAACTGATGGCGACCTGGACGAGGGTCGATGCCGACTGCGGCGCCGCCTGGGAGGTGGGGGGCGGCGGCGATGACCGCCGCCCCTTTTCCTCAGCCGACGTCGAGGATGTGCATGTCCGGTCGGAGGTTGGCCCATCGCTCCACCGCCCGCTTGGAGGCGGGGTTACGGTGAAAGGCTGCATACAGCCCTGCCTTCCTTCTGGTCCGATGGTGATCGTTGTGCTCAGTCATGCGGCAAGTGCCTGATGTTCGGTCGGTGACTGGCGTGGAGCCTTGGCGGTTTCGCGATGTGACGAGACTGCGACGGTCACAGCTGTGATGGCGGTGAGTCCAGCTGAGAGAGCGAAGGCGACTGCTACGCCTCGGGAGAATCCGGTGGCGACTGCGTCTTGTAGCGCGGTGCCGGCGATCCCGCCGATGTCTCGCGCGACGGCGAGCCCGGCTCCTGCCGACGATTTGACCGTCTCGGCCATGCCCTCGGGTGCTCCGGTGAGTGTGTCGGCGATGTTGGCCCGGTAGATGAACGAGGCGACGCTGCCCAAGATGGCGATTCCCAACACCGCTCCGACTTCACGGGAGGTGTCGTTGAGCGCCGAGCCGATCCCGGCTTTGGAGGTCGGGAGCGCCTCCATTACGTTGGCGGTGGATGGTGCCATGGCGGCGCCTGCTCCAAGACCGAGAAGCGTCATGCCCACGGCCAGTAGCCAATACGGCGTGGACGGGTCGAGGGTGGCCAGCACACCGAATCCGGCTGCCATTGCGCCGAGCCCGCCGGTGACCACGGGTCCGGTACCGAACCGATTGACGAGACGGTCGCTTCTGGGTGCTGCCACCATCAGCCCGATCGCGATCGGGAGGTTGGCGAACCCGGCCTGCAGGGTGCTCCAACCGTGGACGAACTGCAGGTATTGGGTGAGTAGGAAGAACAGGGCGAACATCGCCGCGAACACTGCCGCTACCACTCCGAGGCCAATCCTGACCCGTCGGTCTGACACCATGTTGAGCGGCACCATTGGATGAGGCGAGCGTCGCTGCCAGGCAACGAAACCGATCCCAGCAACGAGTGCCGCTGCCAGAGTCCAGAGGACTAGCGGATCGGCGATTCCCCGTTCGGGAGCTTCGATGATTCCGAACACCAATGTGCCCATGGCGATCAGCGAGAGGCCGGCGCCGGGCAGGTCGAGCGGACGTTGCTCTTCATCACGGGAATTCGGGACGATACCCACCGTTGCCGCCGCGGCGAAGGCCACTACTGGCAGCAGCACCAGGAACAGCGACGGCCATGAAAACGCGGAGAGCAGCGTTCCGCTGGTGATTTGTCCCAGGGTTCCGCCGAGTCCGGCGACACCGGCCCAGATCGAGATCGCCTTGGAGCGCTCCTCGGGTGGGAAGACACTGACGATGATCGAAAGCGTTGCCGGCATGATCAGCGCCGCCCCGATCCCCATCACTGCCCGCGTGGCGATTAGTTGGTTGGCCGTCGAGGCCGCCGACGAGGCCAGGGCCCCAATTGCAAAAACGGCGTAGCCGCCCAGGAGGGCGCCCTTGCGGCCAAACCGGTCACCGAGAGCTCCAGCAGTCAACAACAAAGCAGCGAACACCAGGGCGTAGACGCCGACGATCCACTGCAGTTGGCTGGCGGAGGCGTCCAGGTCACGGACCAAAGTGGGTAACGCCACGTTGAGACCCGAGACCGACATCACCACGAGTACCAGGCTCACGCTCATCACGCCAAGCACTGCCCACCGCCGCTTGAACACCTCGGGTCTGGAATGAAGCGCGATTGCCGGGGTGGTCATTGTGAACCCCCGACAAGGGCACGGCGCACCAAGTAACCGACAGCTGCCACCGCCGCCAACAGCGTCCGCTGGCTCCGTCGGCGACGAGGGTTCCGTAGTGCCGATTGACGGCTCCTTCTGCTGTGTTGGGTAGCCGACCTAACGGTCACATCGGCGAGGTAAGGGAGAGTCATCGCAGTCCTCCTTATAGTTAAATAAATGACTGACTGTCAGTCATTTATATATGACTGACAGTCAGTTGTCAAGAGGCTTCCTAGATCCTCAGAGCGGCGAGATCGCTCAGCTGGTGCCGACGGTCCTGCGGAACAGCGTCTGGAGAACAGCGACCGTCCGGGCGCGGGGTTTGGCGGGAAGGTGAGCAGTCTTGGCTACGGTCCCATTGAAAGCGCTCACCAGGAACGTTGCGGTGATGGTCGCATCAGATACATCGAATTCGCCGGCTTTGGTGCCGCGCCGTAGCAATTCGCTGATGAGGTCCGTGAACTCTGCGAGCGGTTCGCCCCCAGTCGTGGGAGTGTCATGGAACAGAACGTGATAGTTGTCGATCTCGGCGACGGAGAAGGACACCAGATCGTCCACCAACTGATCGAGACGCTCTACCCACGTACCGGACCCGGCGTCGATGATCAGGTCCACCACCTCGAGCATCCGCTGCCAGTACCGGTCTTGGACACCATGCAGCAGAGCCGTTTTGGAATCGAAATACAGGTAAACGGTGCCCTTGCCGACTCCGGCCCGATCGGCGACCTCGGACACCGTCATGGCGTCGAAACCCTTCTCCAGGATCACATCCGAAGCGGCGTCGAGCAACTGGCGGCGACGCACATCGGGAGGCTGGCGAGTCCAACGGGGTTGATCAATAGTCATGACTGACCGTCAGTCTACAGCGACACCGCACCGCACTCAATCATCACACAACACAATCACCCGAACCACCAACAGTGCCAGCCCGGCATCGCTATGACCACCCCAGATCACCTTGATCTCGTGCCAAAACGTACAGTTCTTCGAATGTCCGGATACAGCACATATTGGGCGTGCGTGTACAAAGCCACGGTGGCGTCAACCTTGGTTACTGCGACCGGTACAGTCACCGGCCATGAGATTTGAGGTCCTCGGGCCGCTGCGAATTCAGGACGACGGTGCTTTGGTACCGCTGACGAGCGGACGGCAGCGGGCGCTTTTTGCAAGTCTGCTGATCGCTGGTGGCGAGACTGTGGCCGCGGATCGCCTGATTGAAGATGTCTGGGGCGAGGACCTGCCCTCCGACCCGGCGAACACGCTCCAGCACGGTGTGGCGCAGCTCCGCAAACTGCTCGAACCGGGCCGCAAGAGGGGTGACTCGCCGACAGTGTTGATTTCCGAAGGGACCGGATACCGTCTCGACCTGGAGGGGCATAGCCTCGACACCGCCGATTTCGAGGAACACTTCGAAAGGGGCCGCAGCCTCCTGGACGACGGGGCGGCGGAGGCAGCGTCCGAACAGTTCACCCGGGCCCTGGCGCTATGGCGGGGCCCGGCGTATGGCGACTTCGCCTACTCCGACTTCGCCCGGGCCGAATCGGAACGCCTCGAGGAGCTCCGTGTCCAGTGCCGCGAACTGCTGGTCGACGCCCTGGGGGCGGCCAAGGGCCCCGACTCGGTGATCGCCGACCTCGAAGGCCTCATTGTCGAGTTCCCCTACCGGGAGGGCTTGTGGGCTCGATTGATGAGGGCCCTGTACCAGGCGGGCCGCCAGGCAGACGCCCTCAGGGTGTACGGCCGCGCCAGTCGGGCGCTCGGTGACGAGCTGGGAATCGAGCCGTCGGTGGAGCTGCGCGACCTGGAAGAACAGATCCTCCTCCAGGATCCGTCACTGGCCCCGGCAGTGCGCAAAGTGGTGCGCCACAACCTTCCGATTCCGGCGACCAGCCTGATCGGCCGCGACGACGATCTTGAGCGCCTGCTCGGATTTCTGGAGACGGCGCGGCTCGCCACATTGCTCGGTCCCGGCGGATCCGGGAAGACGCGGCTGGCAATCGAAGCGGCCCACCGAGTGGTCGATGAGTTCGGTGATGGGGCCTGGCTGGTTCGCCTCGACGATCTTCTCGACCCGGAGCTGCTTGCGGCCACCGTCGGGGCGGTCGTCGCTATGCCCGAGGATCGCGACCGGACCGTAGCTGCAACGCTGTCGGCCTTCCTGTCCGAGAAGCGGGCACTGCTGATTCTCGACAATTGTGAGCATCTGATCGGCGCGGTGGCCGGCCTCGTCGAGTCCCTGCTCGCGGACTGCCCGGCATTGGTCGTGATGGCGACCAGCCAGGAGGCCCTCAACGTCACCGGTGAGCAGCGAGTCCCCGTGCCTCCGCTCCAGCTCCCGGGGGACACGGGATCGCCTTTCGACGACCTCGAAGTGGTTCCCGCGGTGCAACTGTTCTTGGAACGGGCGGCCGCCATCAACCCGGACGTAGATCGCTCTGCGGCCTCCATTGCAGCCGTTGCCAATATCGTTCGGGCGCTCGACGGGATTCCGCTTGCTATCGAGCTGGCGGCTGCCCGCACCGACCTGCTGTCCCCGGCCGAGCTCGCCGGGCGCCTTGCCGATCGTTTTGAGATTCTCGACGCGGGTCCCCGCGACGCGCCACAGCGACAGCGCACCCTTCGCGATGCTGTGGATTGGAGCTACGGCCTGCTTGATGCTCCTGAACAGGCGTTCTTCAAACGGCTCGCCATCTTTGCCGGGTGTGTCGATGTTGCCGCCGCGGCTGCCGTCACGGAAACCAGCGAGACCGAGGCGCTGGCGATGATCGGCCGTCTGGCGCAACGCTCCCTCGTGAATCGCCAGCCGACCGTGGCGGGGGAGTCTCGCTACCGGTTGCTGGAAACCCTGCGCATCTTCGGCACTGAGCTTCTCGTCGGCGATGGAGAGCTCGACAGAGCTCGCGATCTGCACCTGGAGCACTTTGCCGATAGGACCCAACGTATGGATGACGATCTAGCCGGCCCCAACCAGTCGGCCGCTTTCGCCACTTTGCTCTCGGATCAGGACAACATGCGCGCCGCGATGGCGTGGAGTCTCGAATCGGGCAATCTGGCGCCCGGCGTGCGACTGGCCGCTCGGGCGGGACGCTTCTGGGATTGGCGTGGCAGCCTCGCCGAAGCGGTGACCTGGGCCAACCGTTTCCTCGACACCGAGCCCGACGAAACCTTGCCTGATCTGGCGCTCCTCATCGGCTGGGCCGGGTACTTCGTATGGGAGCTGGGAGAGGAGGAGAGGGCCGTGAACCTCGCCGACCGGGCGGCCGCCATCGCCATCGCACAGGGTGATCTCCTGGGCAAGGCGATCGCCTCGACCTTCGGCGCGCTGCACGCTCGAGTCCGAGGCGACGATGCAGAAGCGGTGAGCATCGCGGCCGGCATCCGGAATACTGCCCGCGCCATGGACAACGTTTGGTTGGCGGCCTGGGCGGACAACCACGACGGCCTGGCGCTGTTGGGCCTGGGGGACATCGACGGCGCGGAGGCCGCGGCGCAATCATCTCTGAACCAGTTTCGCGACCTGGGGGATTTCCGGGCAACGGGGTGGGCGCTCACCGTGCTGGCACAGATCGCCCACGCCCGCTCCGATCTCCCGAAGGTCGTCGAGCTGGCGGATCAGGCTGCCCGCCTGTCACGCGATGCCGGGGATGGCCGCAACGCGGCCTGGGCGCTCGAACTTGCTGCCGACGCCGCTGCCGCGCTGGGCGACGACGCAGAGTCGGCTCGCCTCGCGTCCGATGCGGCCGCCCTGCTGCGGGAGCGCGGGGTACCGGTGTCACCGTGGCGCCGGGCGCCGGCCTGACGGTTCTCATGGGAGAGCACCGCTACCGTCGCATCATGGCAAACGATCCCGCGACGCACGGCTCGCTCCATCCCGTGGCCGCCAGAGGGTTCGCCGCGTCTCCCCAGCGATATGAGTCAGGAAGGCCCGGTTATCCCGCGGACGCCGTCTCGTGGATGTGTGAGCGACTCGGGATCCAGGAAGGCGCCGTTGTCGTCGACGTCGCGGCCGGCACTGGAAAACTGACGAGGCTCCTCGCCGCCGGTGGCGCCCGCATCATCGCCGTCGAACCGGTCGCCGAGATGGCGGCACTGCTGCAGTTTCTGACGCCCGGAGTTGAGCTCGTGTCGGCCACCGCAGAAGCCCTCCCATTCGCGGCGGGCAGCGTCGATGCGATCACCGCCGGCCAGGCATTCCATTGGTTCGACGCCGACCGCGCCTGGGCTGAGTTTCACCGCGTGCTACGACCCGGCGGAGGCGTCGGCCTCGTCTGGAATGTCCGCGATCGATCCGTTGCCTGGATCGATCAAGTGTGGACGATCATGGATGAGGTCGAGAGGAAGGCGCCGTGGTGCAACCACGACCACCCGGCGTTGGTGGCCGGCGCCGGGTTCGCCCCCCTGGAAAAGACGACCTTTTGGCACGGTGTCACTGTCACCCACCGGGAGATGTTGGACCGGATCGTGTCCGTGAGCCACGTTGCAGTTCTCCCGGAGAAGGAACGTACGGTGTTGCTGGCCAGGGTCGCTGCGGCTCTGCCGAATGCCGAGATGCTCGTCGCCCGCTATCGCGTTGACGCTTACGTGACGCACAAGCTGTAGCCGACAGAAGGGTAACGACGAGCGCCGCGGGGCCTAGCCACGTGGCACTTGGCTCCAGGGGAGATCCTTGTCGACACGCGGCTCGCCGGGGAGGCCGAGGACACGTTCGCCGATGATGTTCTTCATGATCTCCGACGTGCCACCCTCGATGGAGTTGGCGCGGACTCGCAGGAAACGACGCCGGATGTCGCCGCTGATCTCCTCGGCCGATTCGGGCTGGAGGAACTCGTAGCTGTCGTAGCCCATGCCGGCGGGGCCCATGAGCTCGGTAGCAAGTTGATAGATCTGCTTGTTGAGTTCGGCGTAAACCAGCTTGCCGGTCGAGCCCTCGGGACCGGGCGTGCCGGCCGAGGCATTCTGATTGGCACGAATGTTGGTGAGGCGGGCTGCTTCAGCATCCACCCACAACTTCATTAGCTGGTCACGGTCGTGCTCGTCGCCGCCGTATTCGCGCCACACCTCGATGAGCTCTCCGATGGGGCCACTGTTGCGAGGTGCCACCGTGCCACCGATGGCGACCCGCTCGTTCATCAAAGTAGTGAGCGCCACGCGCCACCCGGCGCCGACGGCATCGATGCGGCGCGAGTCGGGCACGCGCATATCTGTCATGAAGACTTCGTTGAACTCGGCCTCACCCGTGATCTGGCGCAACGGCTTGATCTCGACGCCCTCGGCTTCCATGTCCATCAGGAAGTAGGTCATCCCCAGGTGCTTGGGGGCATCCGGGTCGGTGCGAGCGACGACCATGCCCCACTTCGACACGTGGGCAACCGTGGTCCAGACCTTCTGGCCGTTGAGAACCCATTCATCACCGTCTTTGATCGCCCGGGTGGCCAGTCCGGCCACGTCGCTGCCGGCTCCGGGCTCGCTGAAGAGTTGGCACCAGACCTCCTCGCCGGTGAAGAGGGGTCGCAGGTAGCGTTCCTTTTGCTCCTCGGTGCCATGGGTCTCGAGCATCGGAGCCCCCATCCCGTGACCGATGACGTGGAAGAACGAGGGGCGGTGGGGCGTCACCTCGTCGAGGCGTTCGTCGATACGTTTCTGCAGTCGGCGGGACAGGCCGAGGCCACCCTGACCTTCAGGGAAGTGAACCCAGGCGAGGCCAAGATCGAACTGGGCCCCCATGAACTCGAAGCGGTCCCCGTGGGGATCGTTGGCAGTAAGGAGCTGATCGAGGAGCCCGTCGATGCGGGCTTCACCCGGCGTGAGTTCCGTGGTCATGGCAGAGAGCTAGCCCCTTTCAGTCGTCGTCCGATTCCGCCCGCTTACGGGCCCCTCGCTTTTCCGCCCACTTGACGGCTCCAAGCGCAATGACGATCGGGATGGCGAACATCAAGATCTCATCCCAGTTGCCCTGGTGGGCGAAGAACCAAGCCACTATCCCGCCAGAATGAATAGGCCGAGGCCGGTCAAAGACACCATCAGGACCAGCATCGCATACTGCGTGCGGACTGCAACCTCGGAGTCGAATTCAGCCAGTGCCCGATCGTGTGCCAGGACCACGCCGGCGATGTGGCCGAGCACGATGACGATCACCTGGACATACCAGATCCAGAGTTGGCTCGGGGTGAACACGACCTGCCAGTCGGCAGTACCGAAGAGATCCCATCCGCGGCCAAAGGGATCGCTGGCCGAATGCACCAACTGCTGGCCCTCGAACACGATCAGGCTGAAGTAGTGGGCAAAGGCGTAGGCAAAGGCAATCGGCACAAGCGTGTGGGCGAAGCTGGCGGCAATGTCGCCGGTTGTTCGGCTATCGCCCGCGAGGTGGGCTGCCAGGCGCGAAGCCCCGTAATAGGCGGCTCCGATTACCAGACAGATTGAGAGCAAGGTGATGGTCTCGAACCACATTTCGCGGCGTACGTCGCCTACCATGTCGGCCCACCAGCCGGCGCCGGACATGCCGTCATAGGTGACCGTTCCGATCATGGCGATGATGAAGGCAGCGGTCCCGGGGTGGGTGGGCATGTGAGGCAATGCGACGAGCCAGCGGCGTCGTTCGATCTGGGCGGGGCCCTGGTCGGGGGTGCCGACGAACTCGACGGGAGCGATCATTGAGATCAGCCCGGTATACATCTCGAAAGCCGCCCCACTGCGCAGTGCCGTTTCTGGGCCCAGCCGGCGGGAGAGGACGAAGAGGTACAGGCCGTAGACGACGGCGGCGATTGCCAGTGTTTCCGGGATCGTATTGTCCGGATATACGAGTTCGAGCCACGTGAAGCTGATGAAGGCGACGACCGCAGGCCAGACCCCGATCCTCCCGAGAATCTCGGGGCGTTCGTCAACGCTGTGGGATGCGAAGTGGACGATCCGCCGGTAGGGGCTCATCCACCGCCACAACCCCCCCACGGCCACCGATGCGAAGGGGACCGCAAGCCAGAAGACGATCCACACCAGCACCACGCCGATGCTGTGGGACGTCTCGTCGCCCTCGAGCAGGCCATTGACCACCACCAGGACGAGGCCGACTGCTCCGGCTGCCGCCAGCAGTCGAGTGATGGCGTTGGCCAGGCGCGACGGGCTGGTCTGGCGGTCGTATTCGCCCTGGAGCCGCGGCTCGAACCAGGCCGCGCTGAGTGCCACAAACGACACAACGATCGCCAGGCCGGCACCAACAATGAAGAAGCTGAGCGGCACCGGCAGATCGGTGCGGCCACCGACATGGGCGAGCAACGGAAACATGGCAGCGAGGTTACCGACCTCCCCGTTCATTCGTATATCGCGGCATATCTGCGCCGCGTTCTACGCAAGAACGGGGAGGAAGAGGCGCATCTTGCATAAACATGCGACTATGCGTATATTCGTCGACGATGAATGTCCAACAACCTTCGGTAGGCGTTATAGGCGCGTCCGGCTATGCCGGTGGCGAGGTCGTGCGTCTGGTCGATGCCCATCCCGGCATGTCGCTCGACCTGATTGCCGGCCACACCTCGGCCGGGATGAACCTAGAGGCGGTCCACCCGCAGCTGACCGGCGGCGATCGGGTGCTCACTTCCCAGGACGACGCCCTCGAGGCCGATGTCGACTTGATGTTCCTGGCCCTGCCGCACGGCACGTCGGCCGAACCCGCAATGGCACTGTTGGCGCGGGGCGTAAAGGTCGTCGACCTCGGCAGCGACTTCCGCCTCTCCGATCTCGACCGTTACAAATCCGCCTACGGGCCCGGCCATCCCCATCCAGAGCAGCTCGGGCAATGGCCCTACGGTCTCCCGGAGATGAATCGTGGGGAGATCGCCCGATCCGACCGGGCGGCGGTCCCCGGCTGCTATCCGATCGGGCCCATCCTGGCGATGTCACCGTTGGTGGCCGCCGGGCTGCTCGACCCCACGGGGATCGTCGTTGATGCCATGTCCGGTGTGTCCGGGGCCGGTCGCGGCGCCAGGGCCGACCTCACCTACGGCGCCGTCGACGAGGGGGTCCGCGCCTACGCCGTCACCACCCACCGCCACCGTCCCGAGATGGAGCAGGCGATCGCGGCCTGGACCGGCCTGCCGATCGAGGGGATCAAACTGTCGTTCACCCCGCATCTGGTGCCGATGCAGCGCGGCATCCTGTCCACATGCTCGGCCCCGCTGACGGGCAGTGCCGAGGATGTGAAAGCGACTTTGCAGAAGGCATTCGCCGACGAGCCGTTCGTTGAGGTAGTGGCGGGCCCGCCGACCAGCCGCTGGGTGGTTGGGTCGAATCGCTGCATCATGTCAGCGCACGTCGACGAGCACACCGGGCGCGTGATCGTGATTACCGCCATTGACAATTTGCTCAAGGGCGCCGCCGGCCAAGCCGTGCAATGCGCCAATCTCATGCTCGGGATACCAGAAGCCTCCGGGCTGCCGTCCGCCGGCTGGATGCCATGAGCGTCGCCACCCCCCGGGGATTCACCGCCGCCGGAGTGGCGGCCGGTATCAAGGCAGGCGAGGCCCTCGACGTGGCGCTCGTTGTTGCAACCGAGGGCACCGTTGGCGCCGCGGTATTTACCGTCAACACAGCGGCGGCGGCACCGGTGGAGCTGAGCCGTCGACATCTTGCCTCGACCAGCGCGGTACGGGCGGTGATTCTCAACTCGGGCGGGGCCAACGCCGCCACCGGACCATCCGGCGACGAAACGGCCCGGTTGATGGCCCAGGCAGTGGCGGATCGTGTTCGCTGCGATCCGGCCCAGGTTCTCGTTTGTTCGACCGGGACCATCGGCTCCTCCCTACCTCGCCAAGAGGTGTTGTCCGGGATCGAAGCGGCCGCCGATCGGTTGGCTGAGGGGGAGGTTGCCGGATATATGGCGGCCCAGGCGATCATGACCACAGACAGTGTGCCGAAACAAGCGGTATACGCGTCGCCGGCTGGCTGGTCGGTCGGGGCCATGGCCAAAGGGGCCGGGATGATTCGCCCCGACATGGCAACGATGCTGGCCGTCATCACCACCGATGGTGTGGTTGACCAGGCGGAGCTGGCGGAAGTTTTGCGCAACGGCGTCGACCACTCCTTCCACGAACTCAACATCGACGGCTGCTGTTCCACGAACGACACGGTCGTCCTCCTCGCCTCCGGCGCCTCGGCCACAACGCCCGATCTCGAGGAGTTTCGCGACGGGGTCGCCGCCGTGTGCCGCGACCTGGCCGAGCAGATGGCGGCTGACGCCGAGGGTGCCGGGCGGGTCGTTGTGATTCACGTGACAGGAGCCGAGAGCGACGCGGCGGCGCGCCGGCTGGGGCGGGTTGTCGCCGACTCGGTGCTGGTGCGTTCCGCCTTCTACGGTGGCGATCCCAACTGGGGTCGCATTATCGGGGCCCTGGGCACTGCGGCGACGCCCGAGGAGGCCAACCGCGCCGACATCGACTTCGCCGGCGTGGCCGTGGCGAGCAACGGCGTGGCGGTCGAGTGCGACGAGGACGCGTTGGCCGCCCAGTTGGCGGCCGGCGACTTCACCGTTCGTGTGGCGCTCGGGTCCGGCGGGGGAGAGGCCCACGTGCTGACCACCGACCTGACACCCGACTATGTCCGATTCAACGGGGAGCGATCCTGATGACCACCGGCCATTCGGTTCCGGACGCCCGCAAGACGCGTATCGCCCGGACGATGGGCAAGGCGGCGATATTTAGCGAGGCGTTGCCGTTTATCAAGAGGTACCGCGGCAGCATTGTCGTGATCAAGTACGGCGGCTCGGCGATGGTCGATGAAGACTTGCGCGAAACCTTCGCAGACGACGTTGCGATGCTCCACTACGTCGGCATCAAGCCGGTGATCGTCCACGGCGGCGGTCCCCACATCTCGGCGGCGATGGGCCAGCGCGGCATCGAACCTCAATGGGTCGATGGCCTGCGGGTGACGGACGAAGAGACGATCCGCGTGGTCCAATCGACTTTGGCCGGCGAGATCAACCCCGACATCGTGCGGTTAATGAATGCCCACGGTGCTGTCGCCACCGGGATCAGCGGGCACGACGGCAATCTCTTCGTGGCTAA
>Ga0316187_10004580_pt1 | contig 11973 bp, 5 predicted proteins | sample CroRivburrow1_MG_FD_204927 | JGI IMG/M metagenome (GOLD analysis project Ga0316187, IMG submission 204927) | Coastal sediment microbial communities from Maine, United States - Cross River worm burrow 1 | ecosystem: Environmental > Aquatic > Marine > Coastal > Sediment | place: USA: Maine...
TCCATTGACGAAGGTGTGTTCACAACCGTCACACTCATAACCGACAATGCGATCCCTCGCACCGAACTCCTCTCCCTGTTTGAGCCCGGTTGCGGCGAAAACCCAGTGCTCAGGCGTCAGGCGACGTCCAGCCCTGCACATTTTTGCCCATGCGGCGCAACTGTCTGACTCAGGGGTGATGCGGCAGTTTCCCCCTGTGTCAGGGCGGGGTACGGCCAGAGCGTTCTCACTGGGCGAGGCGTGAATGGTGACGTCAGCCAGCATGCCGTACTTGATGAGGGGATTGGACGTCCGGAAGGTCAGATAAACTGGCAGCGTTCGGCTGTTGAAGCCGACCTCCGTATGCAGCCGCGAGACCTCGGCAGGGTGTAGAGCAGTTCCCCTTCCGCCACAGGATCGCCCACCGCCTTGTCAGCGATGCTCTCCAGCGTACCGGCGAGGCCTTGGGGTCAGATCCCGGTGGCGGCTCACAGCCATCCTGGAGACGACCCCGTAGGCCTTGATCTCGCGGCTGAGAGTACCTCTCTCCACCCTCGCGGTACGCACACCGAAGTTGTGCACGAACTGCTTGGACACGGTCACCTCAGGCGGCCCGCCTTCGGACGCCGCTGCGTCTGCAGCGGGTACACGCGCCACCAAGTCCATGCCGCACACCGGGCAGCTTCCCGGCTCAGCCGCGGTCACGTCAGGGTGCATGGGACAGACGTAACCCGGATCCAGGTGCTTGCGGGCGTGATCTATGGCGGACTCACCGGCGCCATAATCAGTCCTGTTGAGCCAGTAACGATCGGCGGTGACGCCTATGGCGACGCCAACAGCGAGCATCAGGATGGCGGCAGCGGGCTTCAACACGACGTCTCCATTTCCACACCACGGATAGTGGGAAAGCTCAATTATAATTCCAGAGGAGTTCCGCACGCACCTGTCGAGGTGGCTCGCACAACACCGCCTGTCGCGTCGAGACCGGTGCGCCTACAAGAAAAGGGGGAGCGAAATCGCTCCCCCAGGGTTTCTCCAACTTGCGGGGATAGTGGCTACCTGGTTACGCAGGCGCCTTTCTTCCACTGGCAGGTCGGATCATTGCGGCACTGGGTTCTGTCCAGAATACCCTCACAGGTCCCTCCGGCACCCACGTTGATGGTGGTTGTCACCGTGTTCGACGTGACGTCAGCGTGGTTGGCTGCTGGGTCTGCAGCCGTAACCGAGCTGTCGTTGGTCGCACCGTCGGTCGCGCCCTGTTGTTGCCCGGTCACCGTCAGGCTCACGTTGGTGTTCGCGGCCGGAGCCAGGGACACAGAGTCCTGACCCAGGGTCGATGGTACCACGAAGTTCGCCCCTGTATCGCTGTCGCTGACTGACAAGTTGAAGGTGCTGTCCGCACAGGCCGCCGTGTCGTTATTGGTGATGTTCACCGTGTAGCCCGCAGTGCCACCGTCGTTGGTGATCTCCCCCGAGGCCGGCGAAATGGACACCGTGGGATCCGCGCGGGTGCACACCGGCGGCTGAGGCGGCTCCGCGGAGCAGTCCACCGCACAGCTGATCTCTGTCTCCTCACCCTCGCACATGGCGTCGCCACAGCAGGCCTTGACCCGCGGCGCAATCCGGCAGAACAGGTTGGCGCTGGCATCGACGCAACGGTTGTCGGCGGCATTGTCGCCACAGCTGATGTTATTGGTACCGCCGGGCGCACCGCAACAGAACTGCTTGCTGGCCGAGCCCTTTTGCTTGCCGGCACAGTCCTCGGCGCAGGTCAGGCAGTTCTCGCCGTCACCCGCCTCGCAGAGGCCGTTGCCGCAATGTGCTCCGCTCTGCTGGGCGCAGTCATTCGGACAGCTGATGCAGTCCTCGCCCGCCTCACAGGCACCGTTGTTGTTGCAGTTGGCCGGATCGTTACTGACCTGGAACTGCCGCATCATCTCATGGTCCTCGTGGTCGAGGATGTGGCAGTGGGTCGGGAACTTGCCGAGGTAGTCCTCGTAGCGGGCGATGACCCGCACCGCCGTGTCCGGCGGTACCCTGACGACGTCTTTCCAGGTGTTCAGCTCCCAGGGCTCTAGCTGCAAGGCCTGACCGCCACCGATCGGTGTGCGGTCGAGGACCTGGAAGGCGACCAGGTGCACGTGCATCGGATGCATGATGTTGCTCGGGTTCTCGAACTGCCAGATCTCGGTAGACCCCAGCTGCAACGGTGTATCACCGATTAAGCCGTCACCGATGATGTCGTCCCAGTGTGTTTCGCCGCTGACCGGATTACCATTGGGGCCGTCCAGGGTCTGCACTATCCACTCGTTACCAGCGCAGGACTCGGCCACATTCTCCAGCCGGAAATAGCGGGTAACCGTTGCGTCGCCTTCCGGGATCGGTTCCACCGGCCGCAACGCGGTTGGTATGCCCCCCGTGAACCCACTCCCTTGCTGGACCACGAACTTCATGACGTTCGGAATCAGGGGTGTCGACGGATCGTCGTTCCTGAGCACGATCTCGGTGCCGGGCTGGAAGCCGGAGAAGTCAACAATCACATCGAAGCGTTCCGCCGGCGCCATCTCGGAGATGCTGTCCAGGGGGATGGGCCCGTCGATCAGCCCAAGGTCCGTTCCGATCAAGGTGAACGGGATCACCTGGGCGGGATCGGCCTGGTTCTCCAGTCGCAGCGCGTAGGAACGCGCCTGGGAACCGTTCAGCAGGCGGAAGCGGTACTTGCCCTGCTTGACGTTGAGGAAGGGCCAGACCTTGCCGTTGACCAGGATCTTGTCGCCGAAGAAGGCGTTTTGGATGGTCGGCGGGTAGAACAGCGAGCCGTCGGGGTTGAACTCCCGGTCCTGGATCACCAGCGGGATCTCGAAGTACTCGGTGCCCGGTGCGTCCCCAACCTGGGGTGCGGGCCCGGGGAGTCCAAGTCCATCTTCGAAATCGTCACGTAGCAGGTAGAATCCTGCCATGCCGCCGTACACGTTCAGGCGGGTGATGCCCAGCGCGTGGTCGTGGTACCAGAGGGTGGCCGCCTCCTGGTTGTTGGGGTACTGGTAGACATCGGTCTCGCCCGGCAGAATGGTGTACTCGGGCTGGCCATCGAACCGCGCCGGAAGATGACCGCCATGCAGGTGGGTGACGATACGCGCGCTGTCGCCGTAGTAGTTCGGACCGTGCGGGCACTCGTCCACTTCCAGCAGGTGGCTGCCGCGGTTACCCCGCGCCGTCGGCAGGTTGTTGTTGTAGGTGACCTCGATGGGCTGGCCGGACCGCGCCTCGATGGTGAAGCTGGGATAGGCGCCGTTGTAGGTCCAGACGTCGGTGGCCGGCAGTTCGTTGTGCAACTGCTGACTGGTGGCCACCACGTTCACCGTGTACTGGGGCCAACCCTGGGCGTTGGTGCCCGTGGGCACAAGCGCCGGCGGGATCGGCAGGGCATCCATGAAGGGCGTCAGGCCGCAGTCCACCGCATTGTCGGAGCAGCTGCTGCCCTGACCCTGGAAGAAACCGCCGCTAGCCTCGCAGCTCGCCCGATCGGCCGCTTCGCAGGATTCATCCAGGTTGCAACAGGCGCCGGTCGGCTGTGGACACTGGTTAGGTTCGCAGGAGTCGATACCTTGCAGCGTGGTACCTGTACAGTCTCCCGAACCTTCGAGTGTCAGGGAACAGCTGCCATCGGTCTGGCAACAGGCCTCTACGGTTCCCGGAGGGGTGAAATCCACCGACAGCGCCGGTGGCGCCCCCCCCTCGCGGCTGTTGAAGCGGCGGGTGGTGGAGCTGCGGCCCTCGTCGCCGACGATGATCCAGCCATTGTTGTTGGCGGGAGCGTCGAGCCATCCTTGGACATCAGCTACCATGCCAGCGCTGGACCAAATACCGTCGCCCCGGGTCGGGATCAGTGCGCTGGCGCTTTGGTTGGGGAAATCGCCGCCTGGTGAGGTCCAGAACACCTGCTGGAACATGGCATCCAGCCAAGTGGCATCACCACTCGCCGCAGGGGCCCCCACGCCGCCGCCGCGGATGGGGGAGCAATTCTGCACGCCCTCGCCCCAAGCTCGGGTGAGCGGAGACAGTGCCATTGGGGCATCCTGGTTGTCACCGGAACGGTTCACATCCACCGTCAGAGTGACGCTGTTGATGGTCGACCCGTCCGGAATGGAGCCGGCGATATCGAATTTGAGTAGCGCGCGGCGCAACAACCCGTCGTTGGTCACGCCCGAGTACATATCGACACCGCCGCCGCAGCTGTTGAGTTCGAAATTCTCACCGGTTACGGGGTCTACACCCTGGTAGATGGTGGTGTCGTTGACCGGATTGATCGTGGTTGTCGCAGCAAACGTCTGCGACCCTGTGATTGCCAATGCGGAACCCGCCAGCAGCGGTACCGTCCATTTCATCAGCTTTCCTAACATCGATCCCTCTCCTCTACAGTCATGGCTGTCGTTGCTTTCCAGCCGCCGGTACGCTCAGGCAATCATTCAGCTGATGCCTTTATTGTTGTCGATATGCATCGGCGCCAGGTCTTACAACTCGTTATATACCAACGCAAAATCGATACCATGATGATTTTCCGGTTGGTCGGCATATATGGCACTGTTTATTTTATGAATTAGTTTTTACCTGTTTATGCCGGTGACGACGGTCCTGCCACGACTGCCGAGTCAGTATGACAAATACCGCAGACAGGTATGCCAGGATTACCGGCTAACTGGTGGTAAAGACATAATCACTGACCACCTTGTTTGTAGATTTCCTGGAACTCCTCAAGCCGCCGCTGGGTTTCCGATCCCGACTCGGCAGCCCTTTCCGCCAGCTGCTTGACCATGTCGGCTTCCTGCTGGGCGAGTTGTACCAGTCTGTCCTCGTAGACCTCTACCGGGAACTGGTCCTTCCGCAGGTCAACGACGTATTCATTCAGCTTTTCATGAATGTACTTGCGCAGGGTCAGCCTGCGGGTTGACTCCTGTCCAAAGTCATTGTGCTGGGCATCGCGGACATCCTGCACCAGCAGCAGGTTCCACCCGGCCGGCGTCTCGACCGGACCACCGATTTCACCCGGACCGAGGGAGAAAATCACCTCGTCCAGTGCCGGCCAGCCCTTGCCACGGCTCTGCCAGCCGATCTCACCCAGATTCTGTTTTGCACCGGGATCGATGGAGTGATCCCGGGCCGCCTGGTACAGGGTCATCTCACCGGCTTCGATCTTTGTCTTCAGGTCGTTCGCTTCTTCCTCGGTCTTGAGCACGACAAACTGCACTTTGCGAAATTCCGGTGTCATGATTTCATCCTGCCGGGCCTCATAATAAGCCTTCAGTTCCTCATCAGACGGCGCAAACTCCTGTGCCAGATTGGCACGGTGCAGGTTAATCAGTCGGGTTTTCCGGTACTCGTTGATACGGGCCTGAAACACCGGGTCCTTGTCGAGCCCCTCGGTGTTTGCCTTATTAAGCAGAATACGCTGATCGATAAGATTATTGGTGGCCTGCCGGCGGTCATCCCTGGAGGCCGAACTGACCTTGCCTCCCAGTGAAGCCTTGACCTCCCCCCATGTGACGGGCGCCCCGTCAATCGATGCCAGCACTGCTGTATCGGCGCGCTCGGCATCCTGCAAGGGATCCAGTTCATCGTCATTGAGTTTTACGGTGACCGCTTCACGCAAGTGCATGCGGAGATCCGCTGACATTTCCGCCAGTTTCTGCTTGCGCAGTATCGCTTTGATGGTCGCGCGCACATCATCATTCAGCTCGGTATCGGGTTTGCCAGTGTTGTTGAAATAGGCCTGTATTTCCTCATCGCTGATCTTGATGGTATCCGTCAGGTAACGGTCACGATAGATACCAGTCAAAATGCCTTTCCTGAATTTCGCTACATCGTGCTGGTAGACGGGATCCTGGTCAACGCCCTGTTTAAGTGCATCCAGATACACCAGGTTGGCACTGACTATTTTGTCGAGCAGCGCGATGCGGACGGTATCACGCTCCGGGGTACCCAGCGCCGGAATCGACACGCCCACCACAGCGGAACTGTTAAGCATGGTGTTGATCTGGCTGAAGGTAATGATCTGATCGCCCACACGGGCGATGACATCGGCTGGTTCCCCTTGTGGTGCGCTGACAGTCACTGCCTCGGTACCGGCTTTATCCTCTCCCTGCGTGACACTCTCTTGTTGCGCGCTAAAGGCGGTAACCGGCAGGACTGCAGACAAAATTGAAAGAACGGGTAATGATTTGCGGAATAATCGTTTCATTGTTGAATCGCCTGCTGCAATAGGGTGGGGTCTCATGTGAACCTGAAAAAAGGGGGAGGTTCCCCTCCCCCTTCAAATCATGCAACGCCCACCCATCCGGTGGGTGGGCATTGTCCTTCGACTACCAGCCGCAGGTCGAACCGTTCCGGTCCTCGGAGATGAACTCCCAGACCTTCTCGGCGATACGTCCCTGGGACAGATGTTGCAACCAGGTCGTGTTATTGCAGGTCGCCAGGTTCAGGAACGCCACACTGGGTCCGCCTTGCAGGCTGTGGCAGCTGCTGCAGACCGTGTCGGCAATGTCCTGCGCTGTCCGATCCGGTATGCCGTCACCGTTAGTATCCGGATCACCCGCGACATAACCGAGCGTTTCGATCTCGGACTTGTCCTGGGTCTGGCGACCGATACGGCCGACGAAAGCGTGCCGCAACCACTTGCCCGAATCTTCCGCGATCTTGCTGCTGCGATCACCGTGACAGTTTTGGCAGGTATCCACCAGCGGACTGGCATTATCCGTGTAGGTGTGCGCCCAGGTCGTCACTTCATCCAGGCTGCTACCGAAGATCCGACCCTTCGATATCCAGGTCGGGATGCCGTCACCGTCGACCTCGTGGCAGGTGCCGCACTTCAGCGGACCGTGCGAACCGTCGTGGTTCAATGCCGCCGCCTGCGCATAGCTGGTGGTGTCGATGGTCGGCGTCACAGGATACAGACCGTGGATCGACTCGTGACAACCCTGGCAGGTCACACCCTGGTGGCCCTTCGAGTAGCGCATCAGACTCGCCTTGGCCGGGTAGTTGAACGGCGGGAAGGGATTGATGTTGCCGCTCTGCTCCACGTAGGGTGCTGCATGGCAGTCCGCGCAGTGGGGCTCGCCCGGTGACAGCCAGTGGTCCCGACCGTCGGTGGCCGCGTTGAAGGGCACTGCGGCACCCACTGTACCCGTACCCTTGAACGGATTAGCAGCATAGCGCCACTGAGTCTGGTCGGTCGGGTTGTCGTTGATTCGACTTACACAGTCATCAGTGGTGCAGAAGCTGAGGATATTGACGCTCGGATCACCGTCACCATCAAGACTTACGCACACATCAACGCCAAACGTAGGATTGAATACGCCGGTCAGAGGAGCACAGGCAGCAGGGCCTGTTGTAGACACCTCGATGGTCGCCAGGTTGGCATCCGAAACCGCTTCATCCCAGATGGTATGGGTAAAGTCACCTTCCGGATTGTCTGCAGTCGGATCCAGCCAGGCGATGGCCTGTGCTGTGCTGACGCCCACGGCACTGGCAACCGCCGCCAGCGAGTTCTCGCCGCGCGGATTCACCAGGCAGTCACCGTTGATCAGGTCGTTGCAATCCTCGGTGCGCCACATTTCCTGACCCAGCTGGGTATGGCAGTTAGTGCACCATAGACCACGTGTGTCATTACCTGAAACACCCGCGACACCGTCCTGGTTGTAGAACACATTGTCGGCCAAGTATTGCCCGACCGCGTTCAGGTGCTCCGGTGTCTCGGCCCCGTCAATGTCTTTCAACGGGTTGGAGTGGACATCACGCCCTACGAAACAGCCACCCAGGGCCAGGCGATTATCGCTGTCGGCCTGTTCGTTGTCACCGCCCAGGGTGATCGGATAGCCGTCCATCACGCCATCGGAACGGTGTGCCGGATGACAGCCCTGGCATCCACCGCTACGGCCGGCCGCATCGGAAAAGTCAATGCTGCCACCCTCGGAGATCTCACGATGACGCCAGTGAATGGCCTCGCTGATTGGCTTGATGGTTTTGCCGTTCTTGCTACCCGACTTGACCACCGCGATGACATTGTCAGCGTGACACTTCTGGCAGATTACGCTTTCCTTGCCGAGGCGGGTGTTCTGCGCCACCGGATTCGAAGCCGGGTTGGTGTCACTGTTGGCCGGCCAATTGGCGGTGAAGCCGGTGCCCTGGTCAAAGTCATGCAGCGACAACATGTTGATTGCTGCGCCCTTGAGGCGTGAATACCAGTCGGAATCTACGCCCGGGACGATACCGTAGTATGCGTTCCAGAACTGGTACTCAGCATCGGTGACCGCATCCAGACTGTCACCGGGATTGACCGCAGGCGGATCACCCGCGTGCGGGAAGCCGTAATCACTACGGATATAGCTCGGGCTGTTGACATTGGGGTTCCCCAGGACATCAGTTGCCGGCACCGAGTGACAGCGTTCGCAGTTGGGAATATCGATCGGCGCCGTACCGAAACCGATCACCGGGTGGCCGTTGCTGCCGACCACAGCCCCTCCCTTCGTGCAGTTCAGGCCGTCGACATCACAGTTCGCCTGGTGCAACTTTGCTTTCATAGCCACATATGGCCGGACCGAATCCTCGTCCACAGAGCCCGGCCCTGACAACGGATCATTCGAGAAGAATCCAATGGAATCCTCGAACGGTGTCAGTGGCAGACCCAGGGCTTCCCAGATACCGGGTGATGTCAGCATGACCGGCAGGTTTTCCAGCACCTTCATCTGGGTGTAGACCACGGTACCGGTGTCGCCCGAGAAGGTCAGCACGTTGTCGAAGCCAGCCTCGCTGCCAGTCGGGCCCATGGGTTGCAGGGCGGCACCGACATCCGCTGGGTATTCGATATGACCGGTCACGCCGAGACGTATCTTGTCGGCTTCTGAGCTGGAATTGTCGGGGTTGCTGCCTTCCAGATCGGCATAGATATAGAAGTGGTTCAGCCAGCCGTTGGCATAGTTGTCGGTGGGGTCATCGAAGTCACCGTCACCGAGCGTAATGCCGTCGGCGCCCTCGTAGGTGCCGGTTACCAGAGCACCATTGGCATCGACTGCTGCTGAATCGTAGAGGGTCTGGTGGTAGAACAGCGAGTTGCCTTCCACCGCACTGATCAGGGTATTCGTCCCTGTTTGTTTACCCTGACCCTCGCGACGTGGCTGGGCATCGTGATAGTACTCAAGGTAATATTTATTGATGGTACCGTCGCTTTCGTAATCACGCATCACCACCGGACGGCCAAGACCATCGGTGTTGTTGTGATCACCCTCCAGAAGCCGTGGGTAGTCGGCCGCTGTTTGTGGCTCTCCCGGTGCCTGCGGTCGTACCACCTGCGCCAGTATCGAGTTATAAGGCGGCAGTACACAGCAGTAGGCAAACTCGAAGCCGGTGCAGTGCATGCCCAGTTCATAGTTCATGAAGATCTTGAAGTCGACCTGCTTGGACAGGATGTTGATGTTCACCGTGGTATCAGCAGACTCCTCACCCAGGCTGTCGACCGCCTTATAGATAAAACTGTCGTTGTCGTTGTCGCCCAGGGACGCGTCCGGGGTGTAAGTGAACGAGCCGTCCGGATTGAGGGTAAGGGAACCGTTGCCCGGGCCGCTCACCAGTTGCGCGGTCAGCGGCGGAGTGCCGCCGAAGTCGTTATACAGGACGCCGGATACGCGCGAGGCTTGGAACGTCAGTTCGGTTTCAACAGGTGTGGCATAGGTGTCCCCACGGGCCGTTGGGCCGCCTCCTCCAACCGCCTGCACGGTGATGGTGATGGTCTCACTGTCAGTACCCGGTGGGTCGAAGGCGTCACTGGCTGTAAAGGTCACATCGTAACTGCCCGCGGGAGTAGCGTTAGGCCAGCTGAAATCACCGGTACCGTTGCCGTTGTCAGTAAAGCTCGCGTCAGCAGGCAGTGTTGAGGAGGTCAGCGTTAGCGGTGAGGGGCCATCGGGATCGGAAGCTGACACCTGGAAACCCAGGGGATCGCCCTCGGTAACAGTCTTGTCGCCAATAGGTTCGAGTACCGGTGGATCGTTCACAACTCCACCGTCCTCCACCGTGATCGTAGTCGTGCAATCGGCCGTAGTATTTTGTTTGCCGGTCATCTGCAGGCTGACCAGCAAACCAGGACCTGGAGTGTTGTACGTTATAGAAGGCAGATCCGATGTCGATGAGGAAGGAGTACCCTGCTCGAACGTCCAGGCATAGGTGTTTTTACCTTTCAGGTCCGTCGTTGCGCTAAAAGCTACCGTATCACCCGTGCTTACCGTCTGGTTGCTGGGTGAGATCGTGCAGGTTTCCGCCTGCGCCGTTGCACCATAGAGCCCGACCGCCAGCAATATGCCGGTGCGGGCTACAAGGGTCAGGGCCTTGTGGACAATTCGTGTGAGTGAATACATGACTACTCCTTCAAGATTTTTAAACAAACTCTGGACACCACTGGCTTTCCGTCACTGGAAATGGGGTGATTATATTTTTTCGGTATCAATCCGAAAATTTCCGAATTCGGGAAGCAAGTTTCCGGCCATTCAGCCACGCAACAGTAACATATTGTTACAAGAATAGTTTGTTCTTTGCATCACTCCGGCAAGCGTGACTGATGTCATGTCATACATGTCATTAATGACAGTGCAGCATGGCAGATATGTCAGCATGGCATGGCATGGCAGTACCTTTAGGTAACAAGCTTGCTGTTTCTGGGTACGCTGCGATGTACGGGGCGATGAGGCCAACGCCAAACTGCGACCGACGTTTTATAGCCCATCCAGCCCTCTACATGCTGGCAAATCCGTGATAGCATCCGCCGGTTTTATGAATTGGCTCGGTGGGTGATATATACTCCGCGTTCGATCCCGAACCCGCTCCGGCAGGTGCGGCAACACACTGAATTTCAATGACCCGGGAAACAGCCACCGTGAAGCTTGAAGCCCACGACCTGATGTGCATCCGCGATGACCGCACCTTGTTTGAGCACCTGTCGTTTCATGTGGAACCCCGCCAGGTGTTGCTACTGGAGGGGCGTAACGGCAGCGGCAAGACTTCGTTGCTGAGAACGCTGTGCGCCATACGGCTGCCGGATGCCGGCAAAATCACCTGGGATGGTGAGGATATTTTCAAGCTGGGTCCGGAGTACCACGCCCATACCGCCTACGTCGGACACAAGGACGGCGTCAAACTGGACCTGACCGCCGTTGAAAACCTGACCATGGCTAAAGGTCTGGGTGACCCGAACGATGACATCACCATTGTGGGGGCACTGGCACAGGTTGACCTGTACGGTTTTGAAGACGTTCCCGCGCGCAACCTGTCGGCCGGGCAGCAGCGCCGGCTGGCGCTGGCGCGCCTGCTGGTAACCCGCGCGAAATTGTGGATTCTGGACGAACCCTTTACCTCGCTGGATACCCACGGAATCGGTGTGGTGGAAGCGCTGTTCGCCACTCATTTGGCCAATGATGGTATGATCGCCGTCACGTCTCATCACTCCGTCAACCTCGATACAGCTGCTATTCGCCGGATCAACCTGTCTGAATGAAGACCCGATCGACAAGCCGAGCCTTTACCCTGCTGCTGCGCCGTGACCTCACGCTGGCCTTCCGCCAGCGCGCGGAAATGATCAATCCGCTGCTGTTCTTTGTGCTGGTGACGGCGTTGTTTCCACTCGGTATCGGCGCCGACCCGGGGCTGTTGCGCTCCATCGGACCGGGCATCATCTGGGTAGCGGCCCTGCTGGCGGCCATGTTGTCGCTGGACAGCGTGTTCCGTTCGGACTTCGAGGACGGCTCGCTGGAACATTTCCTGTTGAGCGCACACCCGCTGTCGGTGCTGGTACTGGCCAAGACCCTCGCCCACTGGCTGATCACGGGCCTGCCGTTACTGATCGTGGCGCCGCTGCTGGGGCTGTTGCTGGATTTATCCGCAGACGCGGTGTGGACGCTGCTCATCACCCTGGCGCTGGGAACCCCGGTCTTGAGTATGGTGGGCGCCATC
>Ga0316187_10004581_pt1 | contig 11973 bp, 7 predicted proteins | sample CroRivburrow1_MG_FD_204927 | JGI IMG/M metagenome (GOLD analysis project Ga0316187, IMG submission 204927) | Coastal sediment microbial communities from Maine, United States - Cross River worm burrow 1 | ecosystem: Environmental > Aquatic > Marine > Coastal > Sediment | place: USA: Maine...
GCATCAGGGACTTGAACGAAAAACGCCTGATTCAGTATTTTTTGCTGGCCTGAAATGGAAAAAGCTTGCATAATCAACAACAAATGATTTCACTTAAGAGCCTGTCCGGTTTTTGGGGTCCATTTCTTAGGTGAGCCCGCAATAAAAATCAGCTAATTTATCGTTGTTTAACCTTGTCCTTTTATCACAGTCATTGCCGATGCAATCATGCTGGAGATATCAGACAAATCCGCCGGGATGATCAAGGAGTTGGTTGTTTTAGCCAAATTGCCAAACTCACCAATATATTGTTCCGCCACCCGTAAATTCACCGCATCAATGCCGCCTTTTGCGCCGATGGCGCTGGCAATTTCCCGAATTCCCTTTGCAGTGGCTTCAGCAACTTTTTCAATTTCAGCAGCGCGGCCTTCCGCTTCATTAATACGTTTCTGCTTTTCCCCTTCCGAGCGCGCGATAAGTTCAGCTTTGTCACCTTCAGCGCGATTTATTTTTGCCTGTTTGTCACCTTCTGACTCAGCGATAAGCGCGCGTTTTTCGCGCACAGCCCGCATCTGTTTTTCCATCGCATCTTTGATGCTTTGCGGCGGATGAATATTTTTAACTTCATAGCGGGTAACTTTTACGCCCCACGGATCAGAAGCCTTGTCGACCGCGTCAACGATTACGGAATTAATATTTTCCCGCTCCTCAAATGTTCGATCCAACTCCAATTTACCGATAACGCTTCTCATGGTTGTCTGCGCTAGTTGGGTCGCGGCAAACTTGAAATTATTAATTCCATAAGATGCATTCATGGGATCGATGACTTGTATATATAAGATTCCATCCACTTCCACCGATATATTGTCTCTCGTAATACAAGTTTGCGGCGGAACATCAATTGCCTGTTCTTTTAAAGAATGTTTGTAAGCAACTTTGTCTATCAAAGGCGCTAAAACATGAAAGCCTGCCTGTAAAGAGCCTCTATATTTCCCGAGACGTTCAACAATAAATGCCTGTTTTTGCGGCACAATTCGAATTGTGTTCATGAATAATATCAGGATGAAGACAATTATCCCGATTAAGAATACTGTTCCTACGTCCATAGTCATTCTCCTATATTTGTCTGACAAATAGTGTGATATTTCTTTTGCCGATAATTTCCACTGAAGCGCCTTTGGCAATAAAGGCATCCGCTTCAGCCGTCCAGTTTGTGCCATGCAATTCCACCTTGCCTGGCCGTTCCGGGTGGATTTGTTTGGTGACCACCACTTTCTTACCGATGTATTCCGCCGACTGTATCTTATCTTCAGTCTGATTGCTTTCATCTCCGCTAAAAAAGGACAAAAACCATTTTCTCAAGAGGAGGATTAAAGTCACTGAAATCGCAATAAAAATCGTTAATTGCACATTGAGTGTTAAATCAAAAAAGAATGTTAGTATGCCGACCAGTATTGCAGCAACGCCAAAAAAAACGGTGATCAGTCCGGGGATTGCAAATTCCATCAGAAGTAAAAGAAAACCAACTAAAATCCAAATGTACTGAGATCCTAACCAATCATGCAGGAATTCCATTTAGTAAATCTCCATCCAGTTCAGGTTTTGTTAACAGACTCAAATTTAGATACTGCATTGAAACACATGCCAAATCGTTTTATTCATCTTAAGACTTCATTGCGGTTCACGCGCCAACATAAATTGACGTTTATCTTTTTGATCTTCTAAACTATAAGCCACGCCTGGTTCGGAAAAAGTTATGAACCATGCAAATGAGGATCGGAATATATGAAAAGAGAAGGATGGGGTAAAGCCTTTGCCGGATAAAAATTACAAAAACCCATTTTAAAATAAACCTTCATCTCGCTTCTTCCGGTTTATTTTGTCTGTTTTTTAGCTTCACCTGCGCTAAAGTCCTGTTGCGTTGGGAAAACGTTTAAGATTGACAAAATTGCCGCAAAGCGCATGAAGGCGTTCGATGCGCTTTGTCAGCGTTATTTTGATACAAAAATCTCCTTTGAGCTTCTCCGGCGGAAACGAAGGCGCGCTTAATTCACATCCCACCAAACTGCATGGTTAATGCTGTTGTCATTATTCACGGTTGCGTTTGAAAAGTTTGCGCCATTCAAGGCAGCTTCATCGGTTGGATAAGGCATTCTGCGCGGAATCAAGTCGTTATTCAGGCTTGCCGCGATGGTTTTTAATTTCGGAAAGCCGGTGCGGCGGAATTCAATCCAGCCTTCGTAACCGTTAATTGTATTGGCAATCCATTTCTGGGTAATAATTTGTTCTATTTTATCGGCGCCACTCTGCCCATAGACCGCTGCGCCGGAAGTCAGGTAATTGTCGGGCAAGGGAACGCCCCAATAATCGAAAGCCAGCCTCACGCCGCTCTCATAAAGCGTTTGCGCATCGGCGGAAATAAAATTTCGCTCGGCGGCCTCTGCAAGTAAAAAAAACGTTTCCCAGGCAGTCAAAAAGTTGGCGTCAAGGCCGCCGGTATGCTCGCGAAAAATGGTTCCGGTCAGCGAAAAATCGCCGACCGAAATGGTGGTTTGCGAAGCATCCGGGCCATTGAGAAACCCGCGATATTGCGGTTGCGTTGCATCTTTCCCCACCGGGCGATAAAAGAGCGAAAGGCGCGGATCGTTGAGTCCTGTTAAAATTTCCGCAGCGGTTTCTGACAAAATAAACAGATTGAAATCTCCTGCGCGCAGCCTTGCCATGCGAAAATTATTTGGTTGACCATCCGTAAAACCGTAGGTTGCGTTCTGCAGGTTGGTCGTCATGTAGTCGCCTGAGTCATAGATTTCCTGTAGTCGGCCAGACGGGTTAACGCGATCAGCGATGCGCATTAAAAACTTTATTTTCAACGAATTGGCGAATGTTATCCATGCAGCCGGATCGCCGCCAAACAGAATATCGCCATCCAAGGTCAGATTTCCTGTATAATTTTGCAGCGCAACAACACCTTTGTCCAGATTGTCCAGAATGCCATCGACGCCCGTATAAATTTTTTCCTGACTATCATAAGCAGGCGTAACATTGCCTTGTTGTCCCCGGAGCGCTTCAAAGTAAGGCGCATCGCCATAAATATCGGTCAAAGCCGCCGTCATATAAGCTTTCAGGATAAGCGCCGGCCCTTCATACACAGCGTAAACCGGGTTTGACCGGGCTTCCCTAAGTATGATTTCATTGTCGCGCAGGTTGGTGTATATCACCGGCCAGGGATTGCCGCCCACCTGCGGCTCAGACAAGGCGTGACGGTCAAAAAGGTTGAAGTCGATCATGGTGAAATATTGTCCCAACAGGTTTCCTGCGACAAATCCTTCGTAGGACATTTCTTCTCCGTAGTCATAGATAACCTGACGCAGCAACAGTGCGGGCTGCGCGTCAATTGGCGCGTTTGGATTGGTGTTAATGCTTTTAAAATCTCCGGTGCAGGAAGATAGCCCCATTGCCAAAACCAATATGGTTAGATTTTTTCTCATAATTTATTCCCTCTTCTTAATTGAACCATTCCCGCTTTTGATTTTTATCGAACTGATATGAAACGATATTTTGCGGCGCAATGATTCTCCATTTGATAGACGATTTCTCATAATTTTTTGAATGTTTTTCAGGTTCAGGCTGGTTTAGAAATTAAACCCTATTTTCAGGCCATAACTTCTACTTGTAGCATAAGACATATCTTCTATGCCGCTGACAAATTGCTGTCCCTGAACCGCTATCTGCTCAGGATCAAAATGTGGAATCTCACTGAGCGCAAATAAATTCCGACCGACAATGGCAACCCGAATGCTGCGCCAGCTTTGCAGAAAGGCTTTGGTTTTAGTCAGATTATCAAAGGTGTAGCCAATGGAAAATTCCCGCAATTTCAGATAGGAGGCGTCATAAACATTGTTTTCTTCGTGGTTGCGATTGTAAAGTTGGCGATAATATTGCTCGGCTGAAATGGCGGTGGTGTTTGCCTGCCAGTCGGGATTTTCATCTGTGCCGACATTAACTACGCCATCTGCAACAATACCTGCAGACGGTCGATTTTCGGTTTCCTTCAACTGTCCGGCAACCCCGGCGAGAGCCAGTGTTCTCGAAACCAATTCGCCCCCCTGGCGCCAGTCAAGAACAAAGCCAAAATCCAACTTCTGGTAAGTGAAACGGTGACTGACGCCAAGCGTGAAGTCCGGGTTGTAATTGCCCAGTTTGATCAGGTTGTTGTCGCCAATAAAACCGCCATTTGCGTTAATTACAAAATCGCCATTTTCATTTTTCAGATAACCGGTGCCGTACATGTCGCCAATTCTTCCGCCTTCCTGAACCTGAAACCAAACGGTTTGATTGATATTGTCATAAATACGCGAGTAGGCCAGCGTCAATGTTTCCACACCATCGGGCAATGACTCGACGGTTGCTACATTGCGGCTGAAATTGAATTGTGTATTCCAGCTAAAATCGTCTGCATTGACAAGCCTGGCTCGGGCAATGATTTCTACGCCTTGCGAACGAACAGAACCGCCATTGACCACTTGTTGTGTGAAACCGGAAGAGATTGCCACAGGCAAAGAAATGATCTGATTTTGAGTCAACGAATTATAGTAGGTAAAATCAAACCCCAGTCGATCTTCAAAAAAGCGAATATCCGCGCCCAGCTCAACAGAGGTGATTTTTTCAGGCAACAAGTTGTTATTGGCAATAACGTTTTGCGCGCCGGAGGTCGGCTGCGAGTTATACGGGGTTTGCGCGACAAACGCAGTTGTCGTTTGATAGGGATCGGTGTCATTGCCAACCTGCGCCCAGCTTGCCCGCAACTTTGTAAAAGAAAACGCAGCGGGCAATTTTATAACATTTGACAGGATAAAGCTTGTGGAAACCGAAGGATAGAAAAATGAGGTGTTCGCTGTCGAAAGTGGCGTTGCCAGAGCGCTTGACCAGTCGTTGCGTCCGGTTAAATCAACGTAGAGATAGTTGCTATAGGCAAGTTTGGCAATTCCGTACAAACTGTTGATTCGCTTCTTAGACTCGAACGGAAAAACTTCCAAAGGAGACGCCGCATTTGCAAGATTGAAAATTCCTGGCTGCGCAAGAGAGGTCGCTTGTATTTGTGTCGCGCTCGCATTTTGATCCATTCGATTGCCGCCGACAGAAAAATCTGTGGTAATCTTACCGAATGACTTTTTATAATTGAGCATAAAATCGCTATTGGTTTCCCGATAGAAGACCGTATGCTCGGCATAAGCGCCGCGACTAAAACGGTTGGAGCTGAAGGCGCGCCTGAATACGCGTAATTCGTTGGAATAGTCCATTCCAGTTCGCCATGACAGGCTCAAATTTTCATTGAAATGGTAAGCTGCGGACAGATTGCCAAACAGCCGGTCGCGACCGAAACTATTGCGATTTTCATGTAAAATGAAATATGGATTATCAAAAAAGGTATAGTTAAAAGAATACTGTTGCGCGTCTTCCAGACCCGGTTGCCAATAAGATTTCAGGTGTTCTATATTAAGCGATCGCGGCCCCCATGCAACCAACGAATAGTTAACATTTTCTGAACCATATCCATTTGACGGACGGTTATCGCTTTCTGAGTTTATATAGTTAATTGATGAGCCAATACGCAATTTATCTGACGGGCGAAAGGCAAGTCGACCCGCAATGGTCTTGCGGTCAAGATTTACGCCGGGGATGATCGACTCGCTGCGTAAATCAGTGTATGACAAGCGATAATTCCCTTTGTCAAAACGCGACGAAATCGCAACATTATTGATGTTGGTTAAACCAGTCCGGTAAAAATTATTAAGATTGTCTGGGTGAGAAACAAATGGCGTTGCAGCAATCGGAGAGCCGCCATGCACAGCGGTGTCACCGCCGCGCACCACGCTTCCATCTGACAAAATAACCGGACTATCATATTGCTGAACCAGAGCGCCTTCATCCAAACGCGGCCCCCAACTATAAGATATATTGTCATTCACGCCGCCGCCCAGTCCGTCACCAAACTTGAACTGTCCGGAATTCCCCTGACCGTACTGATTCTGAAATTGTGGCAATTGGAAAGCCCGGTCAATAAAGGTCGACGAGTTAAAACTAAGCCCAATACCTTGACTTTTCAGGCCGTCTTTTGTCTTGATCGCTATTACGCCGTTTGCAGCGCGGGCGCCATAAAGAGCCGCCGCTCCAGGACCTTTTAGAATGGAAACCGATTCAATATCGTCCGGATTTATTTCCATAGCGCCATTGCCGAAATCGATTTCCTGAAAACCGGCGGCGGCGTCATTGGTAAAGTTGACAATGGAATTATTGTTGATCGGAGCGCCGTCAACAACAAAGAGTGGATTGTTGTTGGTAAAGGAAGCCTCGCCGCGAATCGTGATTTTTGAAGTGGAGCCCACGCCTGTCGCGCCCTGACTAACGCTTACGCCAGCGATTTTTCCAGCAAGATTGTCTATGAAGTTCGCGGATTTAACTTCGGAGACTTGTCTTGGCTTTAGACTTTGCACGGTATAGCCCAGCTCTTTCGATTGACGCTCCAAGCCCAAAGCCGTCACCACAATATTGTCGAGCTCAAGCAACTTCGGCTGTAAAGCCACATGAATCTCTTCACGCTCATTGACCGGAGCCTGCAAAACTTCATACCCGATAAAACTAAATATCAATGTAGATGAACCACTCACAACCCGAATCTGATAAACACCATTGGCATTTGTACTAGCGCCGTTGGCCGTCCCCGTTTCTGTAATGTTGACGCCTTCCAATGGCTTTTGAGTTTCGGCGTCAATCACACGACCTGTAACATTGACCTCCCGCGCAAAAACGCCGCCTGATTGCAAGACAAAGTAAAATACCCACAACAAATAGACTTTCTTCATTTTCCTCATTCCGAATTTAAGTATTTTCCGGCGATGCGCAGACTTCCACCGCCAAATGCGTCTGATTAAAAATATTTAGTTTGAAATCCGGGAAGCCTGAAATAACGCAATGAAAACCCTCACTGATTCAAACATGCTTATATGCATAGCTGTGCATATATCTTATGAGCTGTAACGATAATCAAAATAGATTTATTCCGCAACGCATTCAGCGCAGTTGAGTTTTTTCTTGAAACTTAGATGCGCTCTCTCGTACCTTAAGGTCTACTTTTTGTAGCAACCTCAGAAGATTTAAACCGGAGAACACAATATGCAGGCCTTATTTTCTAATTATCATAGATTTACAATTGTATTAATCGGGTTCATTTTTTTGCTGACCGGCTGTGGAAGCGAAGGTTCGTCAGACAAGCGACAGTTTCTCAGCATCGGAACCGCGCCAACTGGCGGCGCCTTTTTTGTGGTTGGAAATGCCATTGCAGCCGCCGTCCAGGAAAAAGCCAAACCGCTTAATTGGCAAATTTCGTCGGAATCGACCAAAGGCACGCAGGAAAACATTCGGCGTCTCGATGGCGGCGAGCTCGACTTTGCCTTAGCAAATGCCGCTATTTCCTACTTTGCAAGCCGGGGTGAAGGCGCCTGGGAAAAGAAATACGAAATTCGCAACGTTATGACGCTCGCGCCAAATGTCGCATTGTTTATCACACCGAAATCATCTGGTGTAAAGTCAATCACCGACATGAAAGGTAAACGAATCGTTGTCGGACCATCGGGAGCGGGCTTCAAATATTTCATTGAGCCAATTCTAAAAGCGCATAATTTAACTTACGATGACTTCACGCCATTAAACGCCACGCAAACCGCAGCAGTGGACATGCTGGCCGACGGTTCCGCAGCAGCCGCTTTTCTCGGCGGCGCAGTTCCCACCGCATCTATCACGCAAGCCTGCGCTGGGAAAGACATCCATTTCATTCCGTTTGCCCCCTCTGCAAAGGAAAAATTAATAGAAGATTATCCGTTTTTTAGCGCGAAATCTATTCCGGCAGGCGTTTATCGCGGGCAAACGGAAGAATACGCTGGTATGAATGTAGGGTCAATGCACCTCATTACATCGGCCAACGTTCCCGACAACGTGGTATACAGCTTCACCAAAATGCTCTATGAAAACAGGGCAAAAGTGGTCGAGCAGCATCCGGCTGGCAAAGCCATCAACCCCAAAAATATAATTCGCGACACTGGCACGCCTTTTCATCCAGGAGCCATCCGCTATTTTAAAGAGATCGGTATATGGCCAGAAATGACCTCAGAATAAACGCCAATTAATTCAGGTTTGATTGGCTGAACAACTTTACAGGTTTACTTGAATGGCTCAAAACAAAAGGCGACCAGTGACATTTTCCATCCGGATTTATTCCATTCTCGCGATTGCGCTCAGTTGCTTTGTGCTTCTTGAAGCAAACTATCCGTTATTGTCGCCGCAAGCCCGATTGGCCTTTTTTGCCATGCTCGGCCTATTGCTTGTTTTTCTCTCCACGCCAATGTGTAAAAGCAACGCGAAAATTTATTGTCGCGGCGCAAATTTGATTCTTCTGGTCGGCCTAATATTTGCATTTTGCTATGTCATTGTGCAGAGTGAAACTTTATTTTCATCATTTTGGATTGATGGCAATTCTCTTGGCAACCGCGCCGGTCGCGAGCAACCTTTAGATATTTGGGTTGGCATAATCGGTTTGGTCATCGTACTTGAAGGCGCCCGCCGCGCCATCGGACTAACCCTGCCGTTATTAGCGATCATATTTATCCTTTATGCTGTTTTCGGATCTTATCTGCCGGATTGGTTATTCCCGCATCGCGGCTATTCATTAGCCCGCATTGTCAGTCAAACTTTTCTGCACAGCCAGGGCGTATTTGGCATTGCCTTGAAAGTAATGTTTACTTATGTATTTCTCTTTGTTCTGTTTGGCGCGCTGCTTGAAAAAACCGGCGCAACAGGTTTTATTATCGATTTTGCGCGCAGGCTTTTCCGAAATAGTTCAGGCGGGCCGGCGAAAGTCGCTGTCATTAGCAGCGGCATGATGGGCTCGCTCTCCGGCAGCGCAGTGGCCAATACCGCGACAACCGGAACGTTTACGATTCCCATGATGCGAAGCGCCGGTTTTAAGCCTGAAGTTGCGGCTGGCATTGAAGCGGCGGCAAGTTCAGGGGGAGCGTTGGTTCCGCCGATTATGGGCGCCGGCGCATATATGATGCTGGAGATTATCGAGCCATCCGTCACCTATATTCAAATCATACAGTCAGCTCTCCTGCCCGCAATTTTATATTATTTTTCCTTGTTGCTAATTGTTCATCTGCAGGCGCTGAAAGTTGGCGCAAGCGCTGAAAAAATCACAGACAATCAATTCGTAAAACCAGCCTCTTTCCCCGGCTGGATTTTTTTATCGGCTTTTATTTCGTTGATCGCCTTGCTATTGATGGGTTACACCCCTTTTCGCGCAGTCAGCCTCAGTATGCTGGTAATCCTGCTTGTCGCCGCATTCAAAAAAGAAACCCGCGTTGATCTCAGTGGCATTGCAAGTGCAATGGTCAAAGCGGCAAAAGGCGGGGTGGCCTTAATTGCCGCCGCGTCATGCGTAGGCGTAATAATCGGAGTTGTGACATTGACTGGCGTTGGCGCCAAGTTGCCAGGCATTATTCTACCGCTCGCACAGAACAACTTGCTGGCGGCGCTCTTCTTACTGATGATTTCAACGATTATACTTGGAATGGGGCTGCCTTCGGCTGTATGCTATCTGCTGATGGCAACGCTGATCGGCCCGACTCTTGGTAATTTGGGTCTTGTTCCGTTGGCCAGCCATTTATTCATCTTCTATTTTGGCATGATGTCAATGGTGACGCCGCCGGTTGCCCTGGCCGCTTACACCGCCGCCGCCATTGCGGAGTCAGGAATTATGCAATCATCGTTGGCCGCCTTTCGCTTTGCGCTGGTCGGCTTTGCGCTGCCGTACGCTTTTGTGTTAAAGCCAGAATTGCTGCTGCTTACAACGGAAGGCGGAGTAGCTGATTTTTCTGCAATCGCAGCAAGTGTCGCCATAACCGTTCTCGGAATCATTCCATTGGCCGCAGGCGTAACCGGGCGTTTGTTTGGCAATCTGAGCACATGGCAACGAATAGCGCTCACGGTCGCCGGTTTGCTGCTCATTCTTTCAAAATCTTCCGCCGAAATTTCACTGTTGCAAACCGGTTCATTCCTTTTTGCCGCTGCCTTTGCTTATTGGAATTGGCGAACCAGAAGGCGCCCTTAGGGCTTTGATCGAAATTAATCTACCAACTATCGCGGGTTCAAGGCCTAGTTCCAGTCCCCATGAAAGGCATCTTTTTCCAGAGAAAGCGCGCGTATTTTTGCGTCCGTTACTTTTACTCCAATTGAATAGCTTTGCTCGTCAAGGCCAGCTTCGACGCGAAGACCCGCGCCAGTTCGCGTATTTGCGATTGCGATGAGGTCAACAATGGTCTCGAAGCTACGAAGTGGTTTGCCTCGCCAGTTCCTGATGATGTGACAGAAGAGTCGATGTTCAATCTTGTTCCATTTGCTTGTACCTGGAGGAAAATGGCTGACACGAATTGTGAGACCCGTATCGTCGGCGAACTTTTGTAATTCGACCTTCCAAACACGAGAGAGATATCCGTTCGCTGCCGCCTGCCACGTTCATCTAAGACGGGCGCTACAATCGCATATTTCTCAACAATAGATGCTTCTAATACGAGGTCTCATTTCATGAACGGAATACAACACATCTTCACACAGCTGGAAATTTTATTTCGCGCAGAGCCCTAAGCGTTGAAGCTTTTCACTGAAATTTCTGTAGACCGCCCATCTCTTTTTGTAGACCATACTCTGACAGGATTGTAAACCCTGTCAGAGTATCTGCGACTCTCCAAGCAACCGGCAACACCTTCATATTTAGCCGCCGCAATTCACCAAACCGAACAAGTCTCAGGTGACCAGTCGGAATTGCACCGGAATTGAAATCCACACACGTATTTTGCGGTCGCGTTGCTTAGCCGGGTTCCATTTGACTTTTTGCACCGCTTCCAGAGCCGACTCCTCAAAACCCATACCGACGGGATCAACTTTCATCACTTCAGCTTTTTCGGTCAACCCGTTCGTTCCAACCAAAACTTTAATAAAAACCACTCCTTCAACGCCGGCGGATTGCGCAATCCGCGGATATTTCAACTCTCTTGTCAAAGACTGAAACCCGCCAACAATCGTGGGCGGCTCATCATACGCAACAAAAATCTGCTCCATATCATCGTCTGGCGGCGGCGGTGGCGCAGGAATATCAAAAAAATCAATATCCGTCAAAGCAATGGTCAAATCTTCCGGAATTTCTTCTGATTCCGTCGGAATTGGAACGCTTGGTTTTGGCGGCGCAGGCGGCCTGACTATCTGTTCTGTGACAGGAATGTCTGCAACCTCAATGGCAATATCGACTTTTTTAACAATTTCTGTGGAAAGGGAAAATAAACGACTGCTTTGCGCAATTCCAATAATGAGCAACAATGCGATAACCATAGCGTGATCAAGTTTCTTTCCATACGTCAATTTTAAGTCAGCGCGCTCTTGTTTTTTCCGTGTCAGCGTCTGGCCTTTCATCTTTTCAGCAAAGTAAACGCCTGTTTCTTTGCTCAGGGCGCTCTCCTTTTGCTCCGCTCGAAACCCACCGAACCCTTTTTTATGCATAAACATGGCTTCTCCTAAAATTTAAACAATATCTACAGCTTTAACTCCATCACACGGCGGATACGCGTCTAAATTTTTGATGTTTCAACAATTCAACTTAAAAGTCAGAAAAAAAATCATCGAACTTTTCCCAATAGAACAAACCAAGCCCTCGACCGTTTTCGGAAACTAAAACGCTGAAGAAAAGTTGGCGACAAACCTGACCCGCGCACACAAATACCATTGCGCTGATGGCAAACAACAATCCCTCTTTAGTACACGCTTTAAACCTGTTACCCAATCTATGACTCTGTTGATTTAATGCAGACCCACATCATAACTTCATTAAAGTAAATAGTTTGTATTGATTTTTATGTTTGGTTTTTTAAAATATATTCACTATGTTATCTA
>Ga0316187_10004582_pt1 | contig 11973 bp, 5 predicted proteins | sample CroRivburrow1_MG_FD_204927 | JGI IMG/M metagenome (GOLD analysis project Ga0316187, IMG submission 204927) | Coastal sediment microbial communities from Maine, United States - Cross River worm burrow 1 | ecosystem: Environmental > Aquatic > Marine > Coastal > Sediment | place: USA: Maine...
TTGCCATGGTCTACGTGACCAATCGTCCCTACGTTCACGTGCGGTTTGGTACGCTCAAATTTCTCTTTGGCCATTGCCTTTTCCTTTCTTCAGTTGTTCCGTAGTCCGCGGGCGGTTTCGCCCTCCTACAGCCTTTCTTTAATCAACGGTTAACGCTTGATGATGCTCTCAGCAATGCTGTCCGGCACCTCGTTGTACTTCGCAAACTCCATGGTGTAGTTCGCACGACCCTGGGTTGCCGAACGCAGATCCGTGGAGTACCCGAACATTTCGGAGAGCGGCACGTCTGCGCGGACAATCTTGCCCGCCGGATTTTCATCCATGCCGGCAATCATCCCGCGGCGCCGGTTCAGGTCACCGACCACGTCGCCCATGTACTCTTCCGGGGTCACAACTTCCACGCTCATGATCGGCTCGAGCAGTACAGGGTTCGCATTCATGGCACCTTCTTTCATGGCCATGGAGCCTGCGATCTTGAACGCCATCTCCGAGGAGTCCACCTCGTGGAAGGAACCATCGTACAGGGTCGCCTTCACCCCGATGAGCGGATAGCCGGCGATCACGCCGTTCTGCATCTGCTCCTGCAGGCCTTTGTTCACCGCGGGAATGTACTCACGGGGAACGACACCACCAACGATCTCATCAACGAACTCGTAGATCTTGCCTTCTTCCTCGTCCACGTAAGGCTCGAGCTTCACCCAGACATGGCCGTACTGGCCACGACCGCCGGACTGGCGAACGAACTTACCTTCCTGGTCGACGCTCGAGCGGATGGTTTCGCGATAGGCCACCTGCGGCTTACCGATATTGGCTTCCACTCCGAACTCGCGCTTCATCCGGTCGACGATGATGTCGAGGTGCAGCTCACCCATGCCGGAGATGATGGTCTGACCGGACTCTTCGTCCGTTTCGACCCGGAAGGAAGGGTCTTCCTGAGCCAGCTTGCCCAGCGCAACGCCCATCTTCTCCTGATCAGGCACCGACTTCGGCTCCACGGCGACGGAGATCACCGGCTCCGGGAACTCCATACGCTCCAGAGTGATGATGGAATCCTGGGCACAAAGCGTGTCACCCGTGGTGACGTCCTTCAGACCAATGGCCGCGGCGATGTCACCGGCGCGCACTTCCTTGATCTCGTTACGGTCGTTGGAGTGCATCTGCACCATCCGGCCGACCCGCTCGCGCTTGCCTTTGACCGGGTTGTAGACCTGGTCGCCGGAGCTGAGGACGCCCGAATAGACGCGGAAGAATGTCAGCGTGCCCACGAACGGGTCCGTAGCGATCTTGAACGCGAGCGCGGCAAACGGCGCGTCGTCGTCAGCACCCCGGGTGGCGGTCGTCTCGTCGTCTTCCAGCACACCTTCGATGGGCTTCACCTCGGTCGGCGCCGGCATGTACTCGATCACGCCGTCGAGCATGGCCTGCACGCCCTTGTTCTTGAACGCGGAGCCACACAGGGCCAGAACGATCTCGTTGTTCAGGGTGCGGATACGCAGACCCTGCTTGATCTCGTCATCGGTGAGCTCGCCTCCTTCCAGGTACTTCTCCATGAGCTCTTCATTGGCTTCGGCCGCGTTCTCGACCATCTGCTCACGCCAGTGCTCGGCGTCCGCCACCATCTCTTCCGGAATGTCTTCCAGTTCGTAGGTGAGGCCCTGGTCGTCCTCGTTCCAGATGATGGCTTTCATCCGAATGAGGTCGACCACGCCGCGGAAATTCTCCTCAGCGCCGATATTGAGCTGGATCGGTACCGGGTTGGCACCAAGGCGCTCTTTGATCTGCGCCACGACCCGCAGGAAGTCAGCGCCTGCCCGGTCCATCTTGTTCACGAACACCATGCGCGGCACTTCGTAGCGATTCGCCTGACGCCAGACCGTTTCCGACTGCGGCTCGACACCCGAGGTCCCACAGAAAACGACCACGGCACCGTCGAGCACGCGAAGCGAACGCTCCACCTCGATGGTGAAGTCCACGTGCCCGGGGGTGTCGATGATGTTGACCCGGTGCTCGTCGAACTGCTGATTCATGCCGCTCCAGAAACAGGTGGTGGCAGCAGAGGTGATCGTGATGCCACGCTCCTGCTCCTGCTCCATCCAGTCCATGGTGGCCGCGCCGTCATGCACCTCACCGATCTTGTGGGAAAGACCCGTGTAAAAAAGTACCCGCTCCGTGGTCGTAGTCTTACCGGCGTCGACGTGGGCCACGATACCGATGTTCCGATAACGGGATAGGGGGGTTTTACGAGCCATGATGCTCTCCGTAAAAGTTAATGCTTAGAACCGGTAGTGAGAGAAAGCCTTGTTGGCTTCTGCCATGCGGTGGGTGTCTTCACGCTTCTTGACCGCGCTGCCGCGACCGTCTGCCGCATCCATTAACTCACCCGCCAGGCGTGCGGCCATGGACTTTTCGCCACGGCTGCGGGCACTGTCCACGAGCCAGCGCATGGCCAGCGCCTGGCGCCGGGACGGACGCACTTCCACCGGCACCTGGTAGGTGGCGCCACCGACACGGCGGGACTTCACCTCTACGAACGGCGCGACCGCTTCCAGGGCTTTCTCGAAGATTTCGACCGGATCCGGGTTGCTGCGTTCCTCGATTCGGGTCAACGCGCCATAGACAATTCGCTCGGCGACAGCTTTCTTGCCGCTGACCATCACGTGGTTGATGAACTTGGCCACGGTCTGGTTGTGATACTTGGGATCAGGGAGGATTTCGCGCTTGGCGATGACTCTACGTCTTGGCATGGGTTTCTCCTTTGCTTCAGGTAGTCCCGGTACGGATGCGGCCGGGCCTTACTGGAGGGGCGCCGCTTTGCGGCGCCTAGGGGAGATTGCTGCGCAATCTCCTCACTCTCAATTTTGTTCTAAAGCTGACTGGGTGGTGGATTCTCGTGTTCTATTTATTCAGCCGCGTGCGGCTGCGCTCTGCCGCTACGCGACAGATTGTTACTTCGGCCGCTTGGCGCCGTACTTGGAACGACCCTGACGGCGATCGGATACGCCGGAGGTGTCCAGGGTGCCGCGGATGGTGTGGTAACGCACACCGGGCAGGTCCTTGACCCGACCGCCGCGAATGAGCACGACCGAGTGCTCCTGAAGGTTGTGACCTTCACCGCCGATATACGAGGTGACCTCGTAACCGTTGGTCAGCCGGACACGACAGACCTTGCGAAGTGCCGAGTTCGGCTTCTTCGGCGTGGTGGTATAGACCCGAGTGCAGACGCCACGCTTCTGCGGACTGCCCTGCAGCGCCGGAACGATGCTTTTCTCGGCCTTGCGCTTGCGCGGCTTGCGGATCAGCTGGCTAATGGTCGCCATTCAAATAATTCCTATAATTCAATCAGTTATCGGAGACTGAAGACTTTGCAGTGCCTCCTTCTCCAGGCCGGAAACTCGATCCGCCCTCAAAAGAGCGCGGCATTCTAATCGCCCACCCCCTCGAAATCAACGAAATCCGGAGCTGCCAGACGGAACCGGCCCCTCCGAAAAAAGAGAAGGGGCCGGTCGAGTTCGCCTGACGCCTGGACCGGTAAAAAACCGGTCCAGGGCCGATACCGGGCTAGGAGCCCTCGCCGGACAGGGCTTCGGACAGCGCCTGTTCCACTTCGTCCGCGGTCACGCCCTGCTCCTTGGCAATGCGCGCGGCCATCTCCTCTTCACGGCGGCGCTTGCGCTCGCTGTGATAGGTAAGGCCGGTGCCCGCAGGAATGAGGCGGCCAACTACGACGTTCTCCTTCAGACCACGCAGGAAGTCCTGCTTGCCGGTTACCGCCGCTTCCGTCAGTACCCGTGTGGTCTCCTGGAAGGAGGCCGCTGAGATGAAGGACTCGGTTGCCAGCGATGCCTTGGTGATGCCCAGCAGTACCCGGAGGTAATCGGCCGTCTGCTTGCCTTCTGCTTCCAGTTCCTCATTGACCTCGGAGAGCCGGATGTACTCCAGCTGCTCACCACGGATGAGGTGGGATTCACCAGGATCAACGATTTCGGCCTTGCGCAGCATCTGCCGGACAATCACTTCGATGTGCTTATCGTTGATCGTCACACCCTGGAGGCGATACACCTCCTGGATCTCGTTGATGATGTACTTGGCCAGCTCCTCGACGCCCTTCAGACGCAGAATATCGTGCGGGCTCGGCGGGCCGTCCACGACCACCTCACCTCTTTCGACAAACTCGCCTTCGAACACGCCGATGTTCCGCCACTTCGGAATCAGGGTTTCCACCGGATCGCCTTCCGCCGGCGTAATCACCAGGCGGCGCTTGCCTTTGGTCTCCTTGCCAAAGCTGACCGTACCGGTCTCCTCGGCCAGAATCGCGGATTCCTTCGGCTTGCGGGCCTCGAACAGGTCAGCAACCCGCGGCAGACCGCCGGTGATGTCCCGTGTCTTGGAACCTTCCTGTGGAATCCGGGCAATGATGTCGCCGACGCCGATTTTGTTATTGTCCTCGAGGTTGAGGATGGCGTTGTTCGGCAGGAAGTAGTGCGCAGGTACATCTGAACCCGGCAGCATCACCTCGTTGCCTTTGTCGTCCACCAGACTGACGGCCGGGCGCAGGTCCTTGCCCGCGGAAGGCCGATCCTTCGGATCCAGCACCGTGATGTTGGTCAGGCCGGTCAGCTCGTCCGTCTGGCGGTTGATGGACAGACCTTCTTCCATGGACTGGAAGCGAACGGTTCCGGCCACTTCCACCACGATCGGGTGGGTGTGGGGGTCCCACTGGGCGATAACCTGGCCGGCTTCGACCAGATCGCTTTCATCCACTGATATGACCGCACCATAAGGCAGCTTGTAACGCTCACGTTCACGACCTTTGTCGTCCGCAACCGCAATCTCACCTGAGCGGGACACCGCAACCAGCTCCCCGGACTCGCGGGTCACCGTCTTCAGGTTGTGCAGCCGGATCGAACCGCCGTGCTTCACCTGAATGCTGTCGATGGCCGTAGCCCGGGAGGCCGCACCACCGATGTGGAAGGTGCGCATGGTCAGCTGCGTGCCGGGCTCACCGATGGACTGTGCCGCGATCACACCGACCGCCTCGCCGACGTTCACCTGATGACCACGGGCCAGATCCCGACCGTAGCAGGAAGCGCAGACGCCGAACTTGGTGTCGCAGGTGATGGCGGAGCGAACGACGATCTCGTCCACACCCAGGCTGTCGAGTTGCTCAACCCAGAGCTCGTCGAGCATGGTGCCTTCTTCGATCAGAACGGTCTTCTCGTCCGCTTCGTAAACCGGTTGGGCAACGATCCTGCCGAGCACCCGATCGCCAAGCGGCTCGACCACGTCACCGCCTTCGATGATGGCAGACACCAGCAGGCCGTTTTCGGTGCCGCAGTCGATGTCTGTGATCACCACGTCCTGAGCCACGTCCACCAGACGGCGGGTCAGGTAACCGGAGTTTGCCGTCTTCAGCGCCGTATCCGCGAGACCCTTCCGGGCACCGTGGGTGGAGATGAAATACTCGTTGACGTTCAGGCCTTCCCGGAAGTTAGCCGTGATGGCGTTTTCGATGATGCTGCCGTCCGGACGGGTCATCAGGCCACGCATACCGGCAAGCTGCCGGATCTGTGCGGGTGAACCCCGGGCGCCGGAGTCAGCGTAGACGAAGACGGAGTTGAAGGAATCCTGCTCTTCGTCCTCACCTTCCCGGTTGGTGACGGTCTCTTTCGAGATGCCATCCATCATGGAGCGGGCAACCAGGTCGTTGGCCCGGGACCAGATGTCCACCACCTTGTTGTACTTCTCGCCCTGGGTTACCAGGCCGGAGGCATACTGAGACTCGATCTCCGCCACTTCCGCTTCCGCATCGGCGATAATGGTTGCCTTTTCCGCGGGAATCACGAAGTCCTCAACACCAATCGAGGCCCCCGACGCGGTCGAATGGCCGAATCCGGTGTACATGAGCTGGTCGGCAAAGATCACCGTCTCCTTCAGGCCCACGTTCCGGTAGCAGGTGTTGATCAGATTCGAAATTGCTTTCTTGTCGAGCGGCTTGTTGACCATCTCGAACGGCAGCAGCTTCGGCACGATCTGGTAGAACAGCGCCCGGCCGACAGTGGTTTCCTGCAGGCTGGTGCTCGCCTCGATGGTGCCGTCTTCGGTCTCGAGGTGTTCTTCGATACGCACCCGGATGCGCGCGTGCAGATCCACCTGACCGGCGTGATAGGCACGGTCCACCTCGGTGAGATCAGCGAACGCCATACCCTCACCTCTGGCGTTGACCATTTCCCGGGTCATGTAATACAGACCCAGCACGACGTCCTGAGACGGCACGATGATCGGCTCACCCGAGGCGGGCGAGAGAATGTTGTTGGTGCTCATCATGAGCGCCCGGGACTCCAGCTGCGCTTCCAGCGTCAACGGCACGTGCACGGCCATCTGGTCGCCGTCAAAGTCGGCGTTGTAGGCGGTACAGACCAGCGGGTGCAGCTGAATGGCCTTACCTTCGATGAGCACGGGCTCGAACGCCTGAATGCCGAGACGGTGCAGAGTCGGCGCCCGGTTGAGCAGCACGGGATGCTCGCGGATCACTTCGGCCAGGATATCCCAGACCTCCGGCGTCTCCTTTTCGACCATCTTCTTGGCCGCCTTGATGGTGGTGGCCATGCCACGACCTTCCAGCTTGCCGAAGATGAACGGCTTGAACAGCTCCAGCGCCATCTTCTTGGGCAGGCCGCACTGATGCAGCTTGAGGGTCGGACCCACGACGATCACGGAACGGCCGGAGTAGTCGACCCGCTTGCCAAGCAGGTTCTGCCGGAACCGGCCCTGCTTGCCCTTGATCATGTCTGCCAGCGATTTCAGCGGGCGCTTGTTCGAGCCGGTGATGGCCCGGCCACGACGGCCGTTGTCCAGCAGCGCGTCCACCGCTTCCTGCAGCATCCGCTTCTCGTTGCGAACGATGATGTCGGGTGCCGAGAGATCGAGCAGTCGCTTGAGACGATTGTTGCGGTTGATGGCCCGGCGATACAGGTCGTTCAGATCCGAGGTGGCGAACCGACCACCATCCAGCGGCACCAGCGGCCGGAGATCCGGCGGCAGGACCGGAAGCACGGAGAGGATCATCCACTCGGGCTTGTTGCCGGAATCCTGGAACGCCTCCATCAGCTTCAGCCGCTTGGAAAGCTTCTTGATCTTGGTCTCGGAATTGGTGGCCGGAATCTCTTCGCGAAGACGCGCGATCTCGCCTTCCATATCGAGCGCGAGCAGCAGCGCTTCGATGGCTTCGGCACCCATCTTGGCGTCAAACTCATCACCGTACTCTTCCAGCTTCTGGAAGTACTCTTCGTCAGTGAGGAGCTGGCCGAGCTCCAGATCGGTGAGGCCCGGGTCGATGACCACGAAGGACTCGAAATAGAGAACCCGCTCGATGTCGCGCAGGGTCATGTCCAGCAGCAGGCCGATACGCGATGGCAGCGATTTCAGGAACCAGATATGCGCAACCGGGCTTGCCAGCTCGATGTGGCCCATCCGTTCCCGGCGAACCTTGGTCAGGGTGACTTCAACGCCACACTTCTCGCAGATCACACCACGATGCTTGAGACGCTTGTACTTACCGCAAAGGCATTCGTAATCCTTGATCGGGCCGAATATGCGGGCACAGAACAGGCCATCGCGTTCCGGCTTGAACGTGCGGTAGTTGATGGTCTCTGGCTTCTTCACTTCGCCGAAAGACCAGGACCGGATCATCTCCGGCGAGGCCAGGCCAATGCGAAGCGCGTCGAACTCGTCAACTTGCCCCTGAGACTTCAGCAGATTAAGTAGGTCTTTCAAGTTCTCTCCTCCTTAAGGATCGATCTTTTTCGTGCCGCTTGCAGCAGGCGTGCCTGCCGCCCATCGACATACCACGTTTTACTCAGACTCCAGCTCGATATCGATGCCGAGGCTGCGGATTTCTTTCACCAGCACGTTGAAGGATTCCGGCATGCCGGGCTCCATCTTGAAGTCGCCGTCGACGATGTTTTTGTACATCTTCGTCCGGCCACTCACATCGTCCGACTTCACGGTCAGCATTTCCTGCAGGGTGTAAGCCGCGCCGTATGCTTCCAGGGCCCAAACTTCCATCTCACCGAAGCGCTGACCACCGAACTGGGCCTTACCGCCCAGCGGTTGCTGGGTGACCAGGCTGTAGGAGCCGGTTGAGCGCGCGTGCATTTTGTCGTCGACCAGGTGGTTGAGCTTCAGCATATACATATAGCCCACCGTGACCTGTCGGTCGAACTGATCGCCCGTCCGGCCGTCCCAGAGCGTGGTCTGGCCGGTGCTCGGCAGGCCAGCCAGATCGAGCATCTTCTTGATCTCGGACTCTGACGCACCATCGAACACCTGCGTGGCCATGGGTACGCCACCAACCAGGTTGTGCGCCATCTCCATGATCTCGCCATCGTTGAACGACTTCAGGTCTTCCTTCTTCTCGCCTTCGGTGGTGTTGTAGACCTTCTCAAGATACTCGCGGATATCCGCCGCCTTTTTCTGCTCTTCCAGCATGCGGCCGATGTTTTCGCCGATGCCCTTGGCTGCCCAGCCGAGGTGGGTCTCGAGAACCTGACCCACGTTCATCCGCGACGGTACACCGAGCGGGTTCAGAACGATGTCGACCGGCTCGCCGCGCTCGTCGAACGGCATGTCTTCCACCGGCATGATCACGGAGATCACACCTTTGTTGCCGTGCCGGCCAGCCATCTTGTCGCCAGGCTGGATACGGCGCTTGATCGCCAGGTAAACCTTGACGATCTTCAGCACGCCTGGCGCCAGATCGTCGCCGGTTTCAAGCTTCTGGCGCTTGTCGGCGTAGACCGCATCCAGGCTTTCCTTGCGCTCGGCAAGCTGCGCCTCGGAGCGCTCCAGCATGGCGTTCAGCTCATCGTCCGACATGCGGATCTTGAACCAGTCGTCGCGCTCGAGACCCGCGAGGTATTCCTCATCGATGGTCAAGCCCTTGGACTGGCCCGGCGCACTGGCGGCCTTCTGGCCGAGCAGCGCCCGCTGCAGACGCTCATAGGTCGCCGCTTCAACGATCCGGTACTCGTCGTCCAGGTCCTTGCGGATCTGGGCAAGCTGAGAACGTTCGATGTCCCTGGCCCGCTGGTCCTTCTCCACGCCGTCGCGGGTGAAGACCTGCACGTCGATGACGGTGCCTTTGACGCTGGTCGGCACCCTGAGAGAGGTGTCCTTCACATCAGACGCCTTCTCACCAAAGATGGCGCGCAGCAGCTTTTCTTCAGGCGTCAGCTGGGTTTCGCCCTTTGGCGTGACCTTGCCGACCAGGATGTCGCCCGCTCCAACTTCAGCACCGATGTAGACGATGCCGGACTCGTCCAGCTTGGAAAGTGCCCCTTCGCCAACGTTCGGGATGTCGCAGGTCACTTCTTCCGGGCCGAGCTTGGTATCACGAGCAATACAGGTGAGCTCCTGAATGTGGATGCTGGTGAAGCGGTCTTCCTGCACCACACGCTCGGAAACGAGAATCGAGTCCTCATAGTTGTAGCCGTTCCAGGGCATGAACGCGATGCGCATGTTCTGGCCCAGCGCCAGCTCGCCCATGTCACAGGACGGACCATCGGCGAGGATGTCGTTCCTGGCGATCACATCGCCCGGCGAGACCAACGGCCGCTGGTTGATGCAGGTGTTCTGATTGGAACGGGTGAACTTGGTCAGGTTGTAGATATCCACACCTGCTTCGCCCGCTTCTGTCTCCGCATCAGAGACCCGAACGACGATACGACCGGCGTCGACGCTGTCGACCACGCCGCCGCGGTCGGCAATCACGCAGACGCCAGAGTCACGAGCGACGTTCCGCTCCATGCCCGTGCCCACCAGCGGGGTCTGGGCACGCAGGGTCGGCACTGCTTGACGCTGCATGTTCGAGCCCATCAGCGCCCGGTTGGCGTCGTCGTGCTCGAGGAAGGGAATGAGCGACGCGGCCACGGACACCACCTGCTTGGGCGATACGTCCATGTAGTCAACGTTCTCAGCCGCCGTTTTGGTGAACTCGTTCTGATGACGCACATCGACCAGTTCGGTGGCGAACTCGTTCTTGTCCGTCAGCGGTGCAGATGCCTGGGCGATCACGTACTGCGCCTCATCGATGGCAGAGAGGTAGTCGATCTTGTCGGTCACCTTGCCATTCTCGACCCGACGGTAAGGCGTCTCGAGGAAGCCGTACTCGTTGGTCTGAGAGTAGGTCGCCAGTGAGTTGATCAGGCCGATGTTCGGACCTTCCGGGGTTTCGATGGGGCAGACCCGACCGTAGTGGGTGGGGTGCACGTCCCGGACTTCGAAGCCGGCTCGCTCACGGGTCAGACCACCCGGACCGAGGGCGGATACCCTGCGCTTGTGGGTCACCTCGGAGAGTGGGTTGTTCTGGTCCATGAACTGGGAAAGCTGACTGGAGCCGAAGAATTCCTTGATCGCAGCTGCCACCGGCTTGGCGTTGATCATGTCCTGAGGCATGAGGCCTTCGGACTCGGCCAGAGACAGACGTTCTTTTACGGCCCGCTCGACCCGGATCACGCCAACGCGAAAAGCGTTTTCGGACATCTCGCCCACGGACCGAACACGCCGGTTACCGAGGTGGTCGATGTCATCCACCGCGCCGTTACCGTTGCGGATGTCGATCAGCGTCTTCAGGACTTCGATGATGTCTTCACGATCCAGGATGCCTTCGCCTTCGATGTCCTCGCGGCCGAGACGCCGATTGAACTTCATCCGGCCAACGGCAGAGAGGTCGTAGCGCTCCGTGGAGAAGAACAGGTTCGTGAACAGATTTTCAGCCGCTTCCTTGGTCGGCGGCTCACCCGGGCGCATCATCCGATAGATCTCGACGAGCGCTTCCAGCTTGTTGGTGGTGGAATCGATGCGCAGGGTATCCGAGATATAAGGGCCCTGATCGAGATCGTTGGTGTAGATGGTCTCTATCTCTTTCACACCTTTTTCGAGGAGCTGATCGAGGGCCTCTTCGGTGATGATCGAGTTGCAGGGCAGAATGATTTCGCCGCTCTCTTCGTCGATGAGATCGCGCGACGTTACCCGCTCGAGCAGGTACTCGCGCGGCACGTCGAGACGCTTCAGGCCGGACTCTTCGAGCAGGCGTACGTGGCGGGCGGTGATCCGCCGGCCAACCTCGACCATGACGTTGCCTTCCTTGTCCTTGATGTCGAAGGAGGCCACATCACCGCGCATGCGGTCAGCACGAAGATCGACGGAGAAACCATCTTTCTTCACATGGAAGATGTTCTTCTCGAAGAACATGTCCAGAATTTCTTCCGACGTGTACTCAAGCGCCCGCAGGATGATGGTGGCGGGAAGCTTTCGACGGCGGTCGATACGAACGAACACGCAGTCCTTCGGATCGAACTCGAAGTCGAGCCAGGAACCACGGTAAGGAATCACCCTGGCAGAGTAGAGAAGCTTGCCCGACGAGTGGGTCTTGCCCCGGTCGTGATCGAAGAATACGCCCGGAGAGCGGTGCAGCTGAGAAACGACCACACGCTCGGTACCGTTGATGACGAAGGTGCCGTTTTCGGTCATGAGCGGAATCTCGCCCATGTAGACTTCCTGCTCTTTCACGTCCTTGACCGCTTTGTTCGACGACTCCTTGTCGTAGATGATCAAGCGGACTTTGACTCGCAGCGGTGCGGCATAGGTGATGCCACGGAGCACACACTCTTTGACGTCGAACGCGGGCTCGCCCAGGCGATACTCCACGTACTCGAGCGCCGCGCTACCAGAATAGCTGACAATGGGGAACACCGACCGGAATGCGGCATGCAGTCCGATCTCATCGCGATCTCGCGGTGCCTTATCCAGCTGCAGAAACTTATCGTAAGAATCCACCTGGATCGAGAGAAGATAAGGCAGTTCCATTACCCCGGGGAGTTTCCCGAAGTCCTTTCGGATGCGTTTCTTCTCGGTAAAGCTGTAAGCCATTCGAATCTCCTGCGCTTGGCGAGTCAGCCGCAGCCTCCTGTCGAT